>MTKY01048625.1_pt1 | contig 62076 bp, 47 predicted proteins | sample 1042731 | NCBI WGS metagenome assembly MTKY01 (sample SAMN06212206, study PRJNA360538) | anaerobic digester metagenome | biome: Wastewater treatment plant; material: sludge; isolation source: anaerobic digester fed with sludge from wastewater treatment plant | place: Denmark: WWTP Soeholt ...
CAGCGGCGTCGCTGTAAAGACAGGCACAGGTGTGGATACCGTGACAGGCGTTTCGACCGCACCCGGTGTTGGAGATCCGGTAGGCCGTGGGACAGGGTTGCCCACCACCACCAGCGAGGCGGTATCCAGATACACGTCGTTGTTCAAACGGAAAAAGTGATCCGTCCAATCTGCCCATGAATAAGTGAAGACGGTAACGGTACTGTTGGCAGCCTTCGCTTCCACTGAGAACAGGGTCCAGTTGTCGATGGCATTGAGTTCCGGAGACCAGACTATGTTCGGAGACCAGGGGTTGGTGCCGCCCGTTGGGTCGATCCCGACTTTGGTATGCATCGGTGCAGGGCTACTGGAAAGCGGCGTAGTAGGGCAAACATTCCACTGTGTCGCCGAGGGCATACACGACCAGGTAACCATATAGGCGCTGAAACGCAATTGGGTACCGGGGGTAATGCCGCCGACCTGCTGATACAGCCCGGCCTCGTGTTGACCGGCAAAGGTGAAATACTTCTGCGCCAGGAAACCCTGATGCACGCGGTACGAGAATTCCCCCGAGCTCACGCCGCGGAATTCCGGTCGCCGCCAGTAACTACAGTCAGGATTACCAACACAATGGACAGGGATTTTGGCATAGGAAGGTGGATTGTCTACATAGAAGCCCCGCCATCCCGGAGCAATCTGCACTTCAGGGATGCCATCCTGGAACGGCCAGGCTCCACCTGAGCCTTCTTCAAAATCACCATTGCGCAGCAAATTAACGCCTGGTTCTTGCGCTTGCGCCGCTTGCGGCGGTTGTATCCTCAGATTCATGGCGAAAACACTCAATAGCGCCACGATAACCCAAAACATACGTCTGTGTCTCATCTGCCCTCCCGTTTAGAAAAAAATCGGGCCTAGTGCAATATGCCACATCGGCCCAGGCCGAATTGTACCATCTCTCTCATAGCTGTCAATCCAAACAGTGTCAGTTGAACCTTCCCACAACGATGTGCGTCTCCCCTGCTCCCACCGGCCACCGCTCCAGCGTGTCCAGCCAGTACGCCCCGGCGATAACGGTATATTCACCGGGCCGCACGTCTGCCGGAACTGATAGAGCGTGTCGCTGCATGATCACGTCGCCGGGCTGCCATTGCTCAATCGGAAAACCCAATCCATCCCCGACGGCAACGCCGGTTCCATCCGGGCCAAGCAGGTGCGCGAGCAACGAGAGTGGACGTCCAGGCACATTGCGAACACGCCAATATGTTTCGAGGAGGATCTCACTGCCGGGCGTGACCGTCTCCGCGTGCAGTGTGTACCCCAGAAAATCCAATGGTCCATCGACTTCGACGCCGGATACGACCGTCGCCGGCACAGGCGCGAATCCAGACAAACGATACACCACGCCTTCAATCTCTCCGGCGGCTGAACGCAGGAGCACGTCAATCTCTGCCGTAAGCGGCGCCTCGACATCCGGCGGAGCGACGAGTATACCCGGTCGCTGACCCGCCGGATAGACGGACGTGCGGGCGCAATCCAGCCAAAGAACGCGCAGATCATCCACGCCTACATGCCGCGCCACAACGTCCGGTGAGAAGGGAACACCGCCACAAAGCGCAGCCCAAGCCGGTTCTGCGCGTGGCAGGACGCGATACAGCCACAAAGCGTTGCCCAGGCGCGCCGTCGGTTCGCGCCCTCTGAACCAGGCATAGGTATTCACATCCGGCGCGTAAGGCCCTTGCAGCACCGTCGCGCCGATGGCGTACAGTCCCGGCGCGGACTGCCACGGTGTGAAGTCCACCGCGCGTGGGTCGGGCGGCAGGAAGTCGGCATCGATGCCGTACACCTCCGGTCGCGCCGGGCTGTAATGCGCGTAATAGACGCGATCCTCGCCATGTTCGTCCATCCACGCGCGCAAGTCCCACAAATTCTGTCCCCAATCCAGGTTCGAATCCACCAGATAGCGATACCCCCCCCGCGCCCCACCCGCGATCTCGTTGAAGAACGTCAGGAAATTCGGCGTGAGGAAAACGGTGCCGATGATGAGCCAGGCGAGGAGTAAGAAGTAAGAAGTAAGAAGTAAGAAGTAAGGAGTAAGAAGTAAGAAGTAAGAAGTAAGGGGGGATGCGTGATGCGTATTACGTGATTCGTAATTCGTAATTCGTAATTCGTGATTCGTGATTCGTGATTCGTCATTTGCCATTTGCCATTCACACTTCCTACTCCCCACTCCGTACTCCCTACTCCATACTCCGATTCCCACGTATAGAAACGGCAACAGCGGCAGCAAATGCCGGTATCCAATATTGACCGAGCTGAACAAGCTAGAAGCGACATACAACGCCGGGAATAAGAGCAAAGACAAAGCTCCTATCCACTTACGGCGTTCCGTGGAACTTTCGACCTTTGGCTTTTGGCTTTTGACTTTCGACCAAACCGCCCGTCCCGCAAAGATCAACACTGGCAAAGGCGTCTTGAGCACAAAAGCGACCGGGAAATACCACCACCACCCGCGATTGCTAACCTGGCCCATCAGAAAAGTGGGATGTCCCAGATCGTAGTGCTCCCGCAATGACTGAAAGATGCGCACGTGCGTCGCCACAGGAAGAGGGATCGGAAACCCCGGCACAGTTCCAACCTCGAACCCATACCCGGCCCACACCACCAGCGCCGCAACGCCAAAAACGACGACCCATGCGCTCAAAACGCGCTTTGCACTTCGCAATCCGTAATTCGTAATTCGTAATCCGTAATCCGTAATTCGTAATCCGTAATTCGTAATTCGTAATTCACCATTCGCCCGTTCGCCGATTTGCTGATTCTGCTCCACCACAGCCTGGATCAACAACAGCAACCCCACCACCGGCACGAGCATCAACGCCGACACCTTCGCCAACTGCGCCAGCCCCAACAAAATCCCAATCACCAGCAGTCTGCCCCAATCCCCGAAGGCTGATCGCTGACCGCTGACCGCTGACCACTGACCGCTGATCGTTGCATACAACGTCGCCACGACAAAAAACACCGCCGCCATATCCGTCGTGATGAGCGAGCCATGCGCAATGCAGTTAGGGTCGAAGGCGTAGAGTGCCAGGGCAAGCAGTCCAGCGCGCCATCCGCCCAGGTTTTTCGCCCAGCGGTAGATCAGTGCCCCAAGCAGCACACCGAGACATAGGATTGGAACCCGGCCGGCCACGGCAATGCGCGCCGGGCTGGGATAACGCCACACTACCGCGTCGGTGACCGCTGACAGGCTGGCGATTTCCCAGCCATCCACGGTGCGCGGATCGGGCAGATCGGATTGCAGGAGTAACGGAGCCGCCGCCAACACATTCGCCAACGGCGGGTGGATGTGAACCGGTTGCAGGCGGAAATCGCCGGTGCGCAACGTGGCGTAGCCGATCGCCAGGTGCGGCCCCTCATCGAATGTGATCGAGGCGTGCGTCACCTGCGCCATCCCCAAGGCGATATAGGCGAGGATGAGCAAAAGCGGCAACCCTGCGCGCAAAATCCTGGACACACGCACTCCTCGAAACATAGCCTTTCTTTAGCGCTTGAGGCGGATCACAATCCGCCGTCCCCGCAGCGCCGGATTATGATCCAGCGCAAACCTCTTTGTCTTCACGAATGGGCAGTAAATTAGTGTGAATTCGAGTAGATTCGTGGTAAAATTCCTACTCGTATGTCACGCTGAGCGTGAGCAAGACGAACTCGTCGTTGAGCAGACGTTCGCCGCGCGGCGTCACTGCCGGAAGCCGTTCGCCAGTAAACGGATTGTAGACGCCCGTATACAGCGGGTAATCTCCCGGCGGCGCATCGTCGGGAATGACAATGGTATACGTCTCGGCCACGACCTCGTTCTTGCGCCAGTGCTCGGTTGTGTACAAACCATCCTGCGGCCACGAGTCGCCGAGCCACAGCGAAGTGTTATCCGGCATGCGCAGGTGATTGAAGACGGCGTACATCTGCGGCGGCTTCTCCATCGCCTGCCAGTAGACGGTCAACGCGACGCTGTCACCAGGATGCACAACCTGCCGTTCCAGCCGGTAACCGCGCAGCCGCAGCACTTCTCCGAAGCGCACATCCAGCCGCATTCGTGAGAGCGGCGGCGTATAAGATCGCGCCCGTGCTTCAACGACGAATGTGAACAACTCTGCCCAATCGTCACCAGCGTCTCCTTCAAATGGTAGCGCAACGCCATCGCCGGCCTGCGCTTGCACCTGCACGCGATAATGGCCCGCCGTCAGGTCATCAGGAAGCCGAAAGCCAACGTTCTGCCGGACAACATCCCCAGATTGCCAGACCGTTGGTGGATAGGAATCTGGGCCGAGCGCGAAGACGCCCGCATCCCACGATTGCGGCCCCACCAGACGTACCCGAACCTGCGATGCAGCAATCGCTCCACCGGCCCGCCACCACAGCGAAAATCCTACCGGATAGCCCTGCATCGACTTCGCGGTGTACGGCTCCACACCCACCACCGCGAGCGTTTTGTCGAATATGGGCATCGCGTTGCCGGCATTGGGGAGCAGACCCTCCAATCCGGCCTGCGCCACGCCCGTTGCGACACGAAACGACGCAAGCGGAACCCAGCCGTGGTAACTGGCGGATTCAGCCATAGCGACGTTGTCTCCCTCGACCTGTAAAGCCAGCATGTAATCGCCGGGCGGTAAACCGGGCAACAGCCACAACCCCAATTGCTCGTTCCAGCGTTCCGGCAACACGCTGCGCACAGGCTGATGCAGCGGGCCTAGATTGACTTTGCGCTGTTGCCAGACGTTACCCTGGGCATCCAACAGCCCCAGCGTGACGTAGATAGTGCGGTCCAGCGATTGTCCTTCCACCATCAGCCCCACCCGCACCGCATCGCCGACCTGCCCAACCTGCCGGTCCACCATCGCCCGCTGCAAGGTCACGCGCGGTCCGAGAGCGACAGCTGTCTGCACCTCAGTCATATCTGCTCGCGGCGGCAAATACAATGCCATTCCCGCGCGTTCGTAGATGCGGTACGTATGCTCCGCCAGCCACCGGCTCACACTGTACTGTGGATCAGCCTGGCGGATCGCGCCGTAGGAGACCCATATCCGCGAATGATCGTGGATGATCCGCTCCAGTGGGGGGATGTCGGTTTCTGCGGAAAAGCCGGGTGGCGCGGCGGGAGGCACAGCATAAACACGCATAAAATCCGGTTGCGGATAGTATTTCAACAGCAGAGTGGGCCACGGGCCATTCATCATCAGCGCATCGCCGGGTTGCGCCGCGACATGCAGCGTCTGCATACGGGTGGAGAACTCTACGTCGGGATTCTCGTACATCGGCGGCACACGCCATAACGCGAAGGCCCACACACCGTAGGTTGCAAGCAGACGCAGCGCTCGTCCACGCAAACGCGCCAACACCGCGGCAAGGCCAAACATCACCGGCGGAAAGATCGGCGTGAGATAGCGCGTTTCCAGACTTTCGGGGACAAGGGAAGCCAACAGCAGAGGTACGATACCCCAGGCCGCGAGAAGCGCGCCGGTCAATGGCTGGTAGCGAACACATACAATCCAACCTATCAACGTCAGGCCCAGCCCGACCCAAACGAGCCACGCCCATTCCGGGCGATAGCCCCAGTAGTAAAAATCGGCGAAGACGAAACCCCACGCCTGAACGCGCCACAAACGACCCGGAAATCGCTGCACGACATCCAACGCCATCGCGCGAATGCCCGGCGAGACGGCGATGAAAGCCCCTACGATCACACCGATGCCCAGCGCCGTCGCTAACCACGGCTTGCGAATAGACCGGGTAGCGCGCGGTAACAGAAACAGCAACACTGCCTGCACCGGCCACAAAAGCGCGAGGTAATAGTGCGTCATCGCGGCCAACAACGACAGCGCAACAAAGCCAAGCCAACGCCGCCATCCTGGACGTTCCAGCCAGCGCTGCCAGCTCTCCATCACCATCAACGCGAGCAGCAGCACCAGCCCGTACATCCGCCCCGTGCGTCCCACCCACAGGCCGAACGGTATGACGGCGCACAAGATCGCGCTCCACCAGCCGCCGCGCGGCCCAAGCCTGCGCCCCACGCGAAAGCTCCACACCACCGTCAATACGCCGATCAGCACAGAAGGATAGCGCACGGCGAACTCGCTCGTCCCGGCCCAGCGCATCCACAGGGACATCAGCACGTAGTAGGCCGGCGGGTGCTCACGGGCCGCGCCCATCACGTAACGCACCATCTCGCCCAGGGAACGGTGCGCCACGAAGAATGTCGCCACCTCGTCGAAGGTAAGGTCTGCCGCCGCCACTTCCCAGACGCGCAGCGCAAACGCCAACAGGAGGAGCAGCGCCATCCCCCAAACGGTCCGAGAGGCGGTCATACGCTGTTTGTACTTAGTCGTCAGTCGCGTCGTCATTTCCGGTTTGAGAATATCGCCATTCGTGGAAATTCGTGACGCTTCGTGGTGACAATCCACACGATCACCACCAGAGCCATCCCCATCAGTCCCAGTCCCCGCCGCAGGGATTGAGGAGCATACCGCATCTCCACACGATGCGCACCGGCAGGGACAACGACGCCGCGAAACAACCCGTTCGTCGTGTAGAGCGGGACGGCCTCATCATCCACCGTCGCACGCCAGCCCGGATAGAGCAAGTCGCTCAACACCAGCAGCGCCGGTTCGCTCGTCTCGGCGTAGAACGCCGCACGATTTGGGCCGTAGTTCAACACCTCGATGCGCCCGGTCCCCGACGTGTCCAGCAGTGGACCTTGCAGCACCGTCGCCGTCAGCGCCGGTTGGAAATCGGCAGCGTAGATGTGAGCATAAGCCGCTTCCAACGAGTCCACCGGTATCGTGTGATAGATCAGCCAGACACGTTGAAGCGCATTGGTATTCAGGTGGATGTCGACCAGCGCATCCTCGAAAAACACGGGCCATATCCCATCTCCGCCGGGCTGCGCGCCTTTGGGGACAATGATGTACTTCGCGCCCAACAGCTGGTAGGCCGGCATTCCCTTGTACGGGATGCCCCAGTAGAACTGATTGTACGCCACGATCTCCATCGGGTTGCCGGTCCCCAACGGGACATCCATTCCTGCGGCCATCAACCCTGCCGGTGACCACAGCCCGCGCGCCGCGCTATCCACGTCCACGCGGAACCAGCCCGCGTCGTCCTGTAGATACGCCAACGCCGCCAGGTGCGGATTCGCGGCTTCGTCTGGACCCGGCTCCACGTCGGCGAGCGCGCCGGTGAAGACCAACTCGACCAGCAACAGCGCAAGCAGCACCGCCCGGCAGAACCGGTTACGCCTCACGCCCATCTCCAGGAACGCAGCAACGGCTAACACAACCGCCGCCACGTACAATCCCAACGACGCGCGTGACGCGGCGGCAGCGTCAGGCGCGAGCGCCGCCCACGCAGACGCGCGCATAGCGATCCACACGGCGGCAATCAGCGTCAGGGTGCTCCACACGAGGCTTTGCCGGCGCAACAACCGTTCCGTCCCCGCCGCTGCCGCTATCGCCAACACGAACGAGAGCACATAAATGGCGCGGCCCGTCTTCCACGTCGCGTCGAACAGCGGCAACGACGAAAGCAGCGGATACAGCGGTCCCTGCGCGCCCAGCGCCAGCAGAACGGCAAGCATCCCCATCACCCACAGAAACGCCGTGCGCCAACGGGGACGCGCCAGCAAACCGAGCAGCGCCAACCCCAAGGCCACAACGCCGACAGAGCCGGTCTCCACCCGGTGCCACGGTCCCCAGAACGTCCGGCGGTTGCGTCCGTGGAAGAGCGGTGTGATAAAGTCACGCCACATCCCCAGGTGAAATTCATATTCGCCGGGGGTCGGGGGGATGTTGGCACGCTCGGTGTAGGGTAGCCGCTCGAAGCCGGGCAGCATGGCGGGCATGGTCAGCGCTACGGCGAGTAGCCCCACCAACACCAGACGCCCCATCCGGCGCGGTGCGCGTTCCAACCCACTGGCGAACGCCTGCCACGCCGCGTACGCGGCAACGGTCAATGCGCCGTACAGCGTTGCCTGTCCATGCCCCGACAATGCCAGGCACGCCAACGCCAGCGCCGCGAGTGGGATCGCGCGCCTGCGCCGCATCGCATTGTCCAGCGCCCAGAGCGACCACGGCAACCAGGCCATCGCATCGTTGAACTGCGGGTGGCCCAGGTGCGCCACGAACGGGTCGGCGAACAAATAGGCCAGCGCGCCGATGAGCGCTGCCATCTCACGCAACTTCCACACCGGAGAGCAGCGGAGATAGCTGTACATCCCCAGGCCTGCCAGCCACAGTGTCGCCATCCCGCGCAACGAGACGGCCCACGCCGGAACGGGACTGAGCAAGAACAGCGGCCAGTTGAGCGGATTGAACAGCCCGTACTGTCCCTCGGCGACGATCGGATCGCCCGCCATCATTCCCGTGTGCCACAACGGGATAACGCCGCGTCGCAGCCAGTGCGCCATGTAAGACCAGACGGGATGAATCTGCCCCCACAAATCCCCGCCACCGATAGGGAAGCGATACCCCGCTATCCACACAGGCCAGAAAAAGAGCAGTGTCGCGCCTGCCAGGAAAATCGGAACTCTTACCGCGCGTAGAAACTTCGCCGTAGCTATCTCCTCGAAAACAAACGCACTTCGACGCTTAAGGCGGATCACAATCCGCCGTCCCCAAAGCGCCGGGTGATCCGGCACAAGCGTATCGTTGAGCAAACCGATGAAAAGTACCATCACACACAGATGACCAGGGCAGTCTATCATACTTCATCTTCAAGTCAATGACTTTGTATCTACGATCATGTTATAATCTCTACAAACGCAGCTAAAACAAGGATCAACCAATGACGACAGAAAAGACCATCGTGATGTTCGGCGCGGGATGTGTGGGGCGGGGATTCCTGGGACAACTACTCAGCGAATCCGGCTACGCGTTGACCTTCGTGGAGATCGACGAGTCGCTGATCGATGCGCTGAACGCGCGCCAGGCCTACACGCTGCGCCTGGTAGAGAATGACTGGAGCGCAGATCTCACGATCCCGGTCGCGCGGACGTTGTACTCTCACGCTGACGAAACGTTGTTGACAGCGTTGGCCGAAACATCGTTGGTCACAACAGCAGTCGGCGTCCGCTCACTACCCGACATTGCGCCGATCATCGCGGCAGGCATCGTCCGTCGCGCCGAGTACGGCATAGCCGCGCCGCTCAACGTGCTGATCTGCGAAAATATGCAAGACGCCTCGGCGACGTTTCGCGGCATGGTGCTGCAACACGTCCCCGCTGCATATCACGCCTACGCGGATGCCCACGTCGGTTTCGTGGATGTCGTCATCGGGCGCACGATCCCCAAGCCCACATCAGAAATGCGTGCGGCGGATTGCAGCTTCATCCTCGCCGATGCGTACAAGAAGCTGCCGGTCAACCGCCCGCGCTTCGTCGGCCCGCTGCCGGAGATTGTGGGGCTGATCCCCACCGACAATTTCATCGCCTACATCGAGCGGAAGCTGTACTTGCACAACTGCGGGCACGCCATCCTCGGCTATCTGGGCTACCGGCGCGGTCGCATCCTGAGCTGGCAGGCGCTGGAAGACCCTGTCATCCGCAATGTCTTGGAACGCGCCTTTGCCGAGGTACGCGCGGGCTTCGTGGGGGTGTACGATATGGACGCTACCGAATTGGATGAGTACATCGGCGAACTACGCCAAAACTTCGCCAACCGCGCCCTGGCCGATACGGTCGTCCGCCTGGCGCGCGATCCGCTGCGCAAGCTCGGCCCGAAAGAGCGGTTGGTGGGCGCGGCGCGGCTGGTCGAACAGGCCGGCGTGACGCCCGACGCGCTCAGTCTCGCCATCGCCGCCGCTTACCGGTTCGATGACACCGCCGATCCGCTGGCCGTGGAACTTCAACGTCGCATCGCCGCCGCAGGATTAGGGGCCGTCATGGCCGACGTCAGCCATATCCAGGCCGCTGAGTCATTAGGACAACTGGTCATACAAAACTTCTCGCAAATGTAGCGTACGCGTATCAACGCCGCCTCCGGGAAACCCGGTCATCCGTTGACTCAAAGCCGCAATTGTAACCCGGCCTGCTCCAGTTGCAACAGAGCCGCTTTGCGGTCCACGCCGTAGGCATAGCCGGTGAGTTTGCCGTTTCGTCCAACGACCCGGTGGCAGGGGACGATAATCGCCACCGGATTCGCCCCGTTTGCCTGCCCCACCGCCTGGAAGGCGCGCGGGTGTTCGACTTCCATAGCCACCTCGCCGTAGGTCATCGTTTTGCCATACGGGATTGTCAGCAGTTCTTCCCACACCACTCGCTGGAAGTCCGTACCGCGCAGGTCAAGAGGGACGTCGAAGACTTTCAGGCTCCGGTCGAAGTAGTCGGCCAGTTGCGCAACAACAGCTTCGAGCGCAGGACTGCTTCCCGTCTCCGGTGAAGCGATGCCATAGCGCGCCATACGGCGGATTTCTGCATCAGCCGGCTGGTCGCCAAAGCCCAGGCCACAAATGCCCGCGGCAGTCGCACAGACCCACACCGGTCCCAGTAACGTCGACGTCGCCGTATACACACAATGCTCCATCCCGCACCTCGCTCATAGGTGTAGCGTGAGTTGGCAACTCGCGCTACGTGATCTGGATCAATCGCTCAACGGCAATGGCATCACCGACCATGCAGCGCCCATCTGAACCGCCGTCAAAACCCGCTGCGCCGGCCACGCAGCCATCACCAACGCGTGGACCTCGTAGCTGCCGTCGAAGTAAGGGACCAGGCGGTAAGGTTCGTAGCCCTGCAATAATGCCGTCGAGACGATCGCGCGTGCGTCGGCAGCCAATCCCGTCTGCGGAAAGCCATTCGCCATCACGTCTTCCACAGCCGCCAGCGGCCTTTCCGCCGCTTCGACAATACCGGCGTCTATCGCTTCCTGCGCCATCCCCAGCAACAATTCCAACGCCACCGGCTCGATTTCGCGCGGGCGCCGCACAAAATCCGCTATGATGTTCCAGTGCTCGCCATCCTGTGGGCTGAATAAAATCCCCTCCAGAAAATGCGCGCTGGGATCGTAAACCAGCTGATAAGCGCGTAATGCCTCCATCAAGCGCAGTTCTACCTCCAAAAGTTCCTGGGTTTCGGGCAACACCGGCTGCGCATCCAACCAGGCCTCCCACGTCTGCTCGAACGTCAGCCAGTCCGCCTCCCCCAGCGCGAGCAGTCCGGCGCTGAGCTGCGCTGTAGCATTCTCCCACGTCCCTTCCAGGGTCGCGCGGCAGAACGTCTCCAGACCTTCCCAACCGAAATGGTCGACGATATAGCTGATGAAAGCGCCGGCCTCCTGATAACTGACCTCGTGTTGGTGTGTGTAAAAATCGTCGGCCAGTTGCGAAAGTGGAATATAGTGTGTGGAGACCCGTAAAGCCGCCGCATCCTCGGCCAACGATCCCGGCCAGTAATGCCCGCCGGACACGTAGACCGCCAATCCCTCGCGCACCACGGGAGGCGCGACATGGCATCCCAACGCCGCATCCAACCGGTGCGTCAACTCATGACGCAACACCATACCCAGGTTTACCGGCGAGTATTGCCGGTCGGTGTATGTGATGGCAACCCAATCCCACGACGCATAACCACCCTGCCCAATGACTCGATCCAGCAGATAGATGTCCAGGAGATCGCCTTCTGCGCCAAAACCAAAGCGCGCACTCACATCCGCATAAGCAGTGGTAACCTCAGCGGTAATCGCCTCCAGATCGCGCTCGGCGGCCGTCCCGGTGAGATAGTGCAGGCGCACGCCGGACTGCTCCACAAACGTCCACCTGGCTCCCGGCTCCGGCTCGCGAAAGGCTTCTGTGAAACGCGGCTCGACAGATACGACCAGCGTGTTATCTGCCAGATCAAGGTCGAACGTATCCGGCGGTAGGACCAGGGTAAACGTCAGCGGAATGGCGGACGTCGTCTCAGGAACCTGCCACGCCCAGTAGAACCGCGCCTGCAAGCGCGCATCCAACCCATCAGGCCCGACCGGCGCTGTTAAAATCTCGTCGTCCAATGTCCAGGTGAGCGTCATTGGCCCAGTGACCTCAAACGGCACCCGTGGATCGACGGTCACGCTCGCCCAATCTCCAGGGTAGAGTGGCCAGGGGAAGAATCGCACGCCGTCAGGTTCCAGACCCGGTCCAACGGGCAGTGGCATAGGGACAGGGGATGGTGTGGGGAGTGGTGTGGATGTCGGAACTGGCATTGGCGTGGAGGACGGCATAGGAGAGGGGGTCGCCGTGGACGGCGTCGCCGTGGACGGCATCGCCGCGGACGGCGAGGCCGCAGACAGCGTCGTTGCGGATGGCGTGACGGTCTCAGCAGCCAGAGACGGCGGCAGCGCGGGCACAAACAGACGACACGCCAGACCGGTCAGCACCAACACAATCCACAGGATACGCTTCATATTTCCGACACCTCACCCGCATTGTAACAGGATTAGCGAATGAGGCAATCGCCGCTATTCCATAGCGCCCCTTCCTACGCCGCGCTGACGGGCGGCCTCGAAGAGCACGATCACCGCAGCCATGGCCGCATTGAGCGAATCCACGCCGCGCGCCATGGGAATCGTGACGTGTCGACCGGCGGCCAGCGCCCGGCCTTCAGGACTCGCCCCCTCAGCCTCCCCACCCACAACGAGCGCCACACGCCCACGCCAATCCACCGCGTCGTAGGGTGTTCCCGACCCGGCCTCGGCCAACCATACCGCGGTTTCCTCCAGGTCGACATAGATATCGTCCCACGCTGCCCGACGAATCGGCAAATGAAAGTGCGCGCCCATAGCGGCGCGTACCACTTTCGGGTTTGTGTAGTCCACCGTCCCCGGCGGGAGCAATACCTGCGAAACCCCCGCCGCCCAGGCCGTGCGCAGCATCGTTCCCAGATTGCCGGGATCGCGGATGGCATCGGGAATCAACGTGAGCGGGGCAGCAATTTCACACTGAAAAGCGGGGATCGACAATACAATGAGGATGCCCTGGGGCGTTTCGGTGTCGGCCAGCGCCTGCATCACTTCCGCGGACACTTCCCAACACGAACTCGCGCGTTCGATACATACAGTGACGAGGGCGCTGCCGGGGGTGCTTTCGGCAAATGCGGCAGTGTGAAATACTTCGTGGATGGGCACATTCGCGGCGAAGGCCTCTTGAACCAGACGCGCCCCCTCGGCGATGAACAGCCCCTCTTGATAACGGCGGCGAGTGCCGCGCTGAAGCGCCTGCACTCGCCGCACACGTTCATTGCTCAAACTGACGATCTTGCCCATCGCTAAAGACTCAATGGATCACAAAATGCTCCAGGGGATCGCCAGATCCCCGTTCCGGTCTGGATCTAGCGATCCGACCAAGCAAAATTAGATCTACTGAGTCTGCCGGTCAGACTTTATGGAATGCGAATTACCTGCCCGACGTAGATGAGAGCTGGATTGGAAATCCCGTTGTACTTGGCGAGATAATACTGGCTGTAGTTGTATTTCAGCGCGATGCGGAACAGGTTCTCGCCGGGTTGCACAATGTGAACTTTCTCGCCAGGTCCAGGCGCGGGCGTCGGCGCCGGCGTCCCACCGGGTGTTCCACCGGGGATCGTGAGTGTCTGCCCAACGTAGATCAGCGCGGCGTTGGTGATCCCATTGGCTTTGGCGATGGCTTCGACCGTGGTACCGTAACGCAACGCGATGCGGAACAGGTTCTCCCCCGCCTGCACCACGTGTTTTCCGGGCGTGGTGGTCGTTTCGGGCGTCGCGGCAACTTGCGGTGTGGCTGCGGCGTCGGTCCCAGTGACCACCACCGGCAGTACCACCTCGACGGTCTGCGTCGGCGTCTCGGTGACCTCGGTAACCGCAGGGGTAGGCGCAGTGGTTGCCTCTTCCACAGGTTGAACGACAGGGATCTCCTCAGTCGCCGGCTGTACCACGACCGGGGTGGGATTCGATCCAGCTTCCTCCACCATCTTCGCCGATTCATCCTCAGATTGAATATCTGGCAACGGAGGCGTGGCGGATTTCTTGCATCCTCCCAAGACGAGAGAAAACGCCACAAGAACGGCCAACATCACAAAAATGGACTTGCGGGTCATAGGAAATCTCCTTTCTGTTAAATTCACAGATATTATACACGTTAATCTGTTTTGCAACAAGGTTTTGCGGACCTTTATCAGAATTATACTATAAAAATCACAAAAAGTAAAAAGAAGCTTGACGATAATCACACCCAAGCTATAATGTCAGGTTAGTACAGTGCAGAAATTAAGCACTGAATGCAGGCGAGTGATTGAGGAAAGAATATGATTGATGCAAATGAGCTTCGCAAAGGAACGACGTTTATTCTGGACGGGGAACTGTACCAGGTTCTGGAGTATCAACACTACAAACCGGGGCGGGGAAACGCCATTATCCGCACCAAACTTCGTAACTTGCGCACAGGGTCCACAGTGCCACGCAACTTCCTTTCGGGAGAACGTTTCGAGGAAGCGCCCGTGGAACGCCGCAGCGTGCAATATCTCTACGAAGACGGTGAAGCCTTCTACTTTATGGACACCCAAACCTACGATCAGGTTCACATGAGCGCCGATATGGTTGGCGACCGGGCCGGATTCTTCAAGGAGGGTATGGAGGTCGCGCTTACCATTCTGGAGAGTGAAGTGCTCGACGTTGATTTGCCCGCGTCCATCGAACTGGAAGTTGTCGAATCGGAAATGGCCGTCGCCGGGGATACGGCCACGGGTGTGAGCAAGTCTGTCACATGTGAAACCGGTTTAAAAGTCAACGTGCCGTTATTTATCAACGTCGGAGATGCGATCCGGGTCGATACCCGCACTGGAGCATACCTCACCCGCGTTTAGCTTTAGCCAGTGCTGTGAGTGGCTCCGATTCCCACAACAGGTTCTCGTGCGGTGCGCTCCTGAGCGTACCGCACGCTTTTTTGAACGATCAAGGAATCCCGGTGCAGGTTCGGCACTCGCAACTTTAGCCAGGGTAAAGGGCAACCATGGATTACAGTCCTTACGCAGGTCGCTGGATCGCTTTGAGCGAAACCAATACGGTGGCGAGCGTCGGCGCGACGCTCGAAGAAGCGCGCTGCGCCGCGCGCACGGCGCGTCCCAAAGAACGACTGCGCCTGGCCTGGGTTTCCAGCCATCCACCGCACATCCCCTTGCCAGAGTGGCCATTGGTCGAACTCCGTAGCCTCCTCCCGCAAGCAGGGATATGGCTGGCCGGAGGGCCTGTCCGGGACCTGCTGTTGGGCCGCGATATCCACGATTGGGATTTCGCCGTCGCCGAGCAGGGATGTGCGCTGGCGCGCAAAGTCGCCAATGCACTGCGCGCCGCCTACTACCCTCTGGACGACGAGCGCGATACCGGGCGGGTCGTCGTCACCGACCCGCACACGCGCCGTCCGGTGATGCTGGATTTCGCTGTCCTGCGGGGCGTTACGCTGGAAGAAGACCTGCGGCGGCGCGATTTCACCGTCAATGCGATGGCGCTCACGCTAGAAGGCGTGCTCATCGACCCCACCGGCGGTCAGGCCGATCTTCAGGCGAAGCTGATCCGCATGACCGGTCCCAACAGTTTCACGGATGACCCGGCGCGGCTGCTGCGCGCGATACGCCATGCTACCACCTTACGTTTTCAACTTGAGGCAGCCACCCAGAAGGCACTGAAGGCGCAGGCGATCTCCATCGACACCGTCAGCCCCGAACGGGTGCGCGATGAGTTGCTGGACATGCTGCGCACGGTCCCGGCGATGCACAGCCTACGCGCGCTGGCCGATGTGGATCTGTTGGCCCTCGTTTTGCCTGAGGTCAGCGCACTACAGGCCGTACAGCAATCCGACCCTCATCACTACGCGAATACCTTGATGCATACCCTGGCGACGATCTCTGCAGTAGAAGGTATCTTTGCGCTGCTCAAAGGCACGGCGCATCCGCCAGCTGCCGATGGCAGGGATGTCTTCGCCCTGGTTTCCACACCTGCCTGGACGTGGTCACTCCTCGCCGCAGCACTGCTGCCCTTTCAGGCGGCGTTGCTGGCGTACCTGGACGAGCCGGTCAATGCAGAGATGCCGCGCGCCGACCTGCTGAAGTGGGGGGCGTTGTTTCACGACGTCGGCAAGGCGGGAACGCGCACCATCGGAGAGGATGGCCTCACGCATTTCTATGGTCACCCAGAAGCCGGCGCGCAAGTGACCGAAACGCGGCTACAGGCACTGCGTTTTCCGGCGAAAGCCAGTGGCTTTATCAGCACATTGGTCGCCGAACACATGCGGATGGCAAACGCCACGAAAGAGGCTATCACACGGCGCACGGCCTACCGCTTCTATCGCGATATCGGCGAGGCCGGTGTGTGTGTAGTGTTGTTGGCATTGGCCGACGCGATGGCTGTCTGGGGCCACGGATTGACGCAAACCCGCTGGCGCGCTCTGTTGCGCAGCGCCAGCGCGTTGTTCAAGGCGTATTTCGAGCAGCCCGCGGAGATCGTTGCGCCGCCTGCGCTGCTCAACGGGCATGATCTCATCGCGATAGGACTGCGACCGGGGCCACAGATGGGACGCATCCTCGAAGCACTACGCGAAGCCCAAGCCGCAGGCGAGATCACAACCAGGGAAGCCGCCGAGCAATTTGTCACTACGACATGCATAGGAGCGGAACTATGAAGGGACAAGCAGTGACGCTCCGGCGCTTTGGATTGGAGACGATCATTGTTGTGCTCCTGACCCTACTGGGATGCCAGCCAGCGCCGCCTTCGACCGCACCGACAGAAGTGCCAAGGCCCGTAACCGCGGTCAAGACACGCACTCCGGTTCCCACCTGGACAGCCACCGCCACCGCGTTACCGGCGACACCGTTTCCCAAACCGGTGGCCACAGCGACGCCCCGCCCCACCGTCACGACCACGCCGATGCCGGTGTGCGCGCCAGTCTGGCAACGCCCGTTCTCCACGACTGAGCCGCAACACGATGTGATCCTTTTCACGAGCACAGCCCGCGCGCCGTTTGCGCCCAAGGAAGTACGCCAGCGCACCACCCCCACCCACCTGTGGGTCGTCGCTGCCGATGGGCGACACGGCGAACGGCTTTCGATGCGAGAAGATGCCCTCTTCATCCGTTCTGATGGTGACGCCATCAGCATCGATTTGCTGGTGACGAAAGCCTATTCGATGGAGACCGATTTGGTGCGCCAGCACGTGCTCCTGCCCGACTGTGCGGACATTGCGTGCGACGAGTATCTATTCTCCCCCACGGGGACGTGGGTGGCCTATTTCTGGGGCGAGGAAGCTTGCGGGCGCGGCATCGCGGCACTCGACCTGCACACTGACGAAACACGTATCCTCACCGCCGCGGGCGGCTACAACTTCACCTTCATCTCCGAGGAGACACTCCTGCTGGCAACCCTGATGACCAGCACCACCCACTGCGAAAGCGGCAACATCGCTATGGTCGATCTGCCCACCGGTGAACAGACCATCCTGGGCGCAGCCGGTTCTATCCACTGGAACCCGCAGCGGACCGCTTTCGCCGTCGATACCCTGCCCTACACAGAATGGGAAAGCGCCGTATGGGGCTACGACGTGGCGCAGGGATGGCCCTTCCTGCCTCCGGCGGCAGAGTCTGATACAGACGAATCCGCGACAGAAGCAATGCATCCGCTGTGGACACCCGCGGGCGATTATCTGTTATACCAACGCCGGGCAATCTCTTACACTCTACCGGCACAGGCTGAATTTACTCTAGGCCCACAGCAAATCGTCGTCGTCGACGCCGCCACCGGCCAGCAACAGATTTTACTCAGCGCCCCGGACTACGACTACCACCTGTGTACGGCTTACGAAGTGTGCCCGTGGGAGGGCGACTTCATCGAAGTCCGGCGGATTCCCTACCGGCAGAGCGCCTTTTCCCTGAAAGCCGACACCGTTAGCGCCGCCATCAATTGCGCCCTCTATGGCTTCCGTTGCGCCGACCCAGTCGAGCGGTTCGCCCTCAACTGGCGAACGGGCGAGTTGCTGCCGTGGGACGCGCGTCCCGCCGCCGCAGCGGTCCCGACCGCCACGCCGACGCCCACACCAGCCGCCACAGCGTCACAACCCGCCGCCCCGGATCTGAACCGCCCTGCTTTCTACACGTCACCTGACGGAACCTACACCCTGCACCTGGGCCGGGACGAACAGAGCTTGTGGTGTGTTCCCGCAAGCGGCGAGCCGGTACTCTGGATCAACAACGGCGCCTATTTCACCTATGTCCCATAACGCGATTCGTAATTCGCAATTCGTAATTCGCTACTCTTTGCCGGAGAATCTTTAGTTGAAACCTTTCGCACTCGATAAAAAACTGATCTTTCTTGTTGCGGTATTGCTGTGCGGCATTGCCGTGCTGTCTGCCTGCGCAATGCCCGACACGCCGATGCCCACGCCGACGCCGACGCGCACGCCCATCCTCCCCACCCCCACGCCCACACCGACTCCCACACCGACACCCACAGCCACCCCCACCATCACCCCCAGTCCCACACCGACGCTGCCGCCGGGATTGATCATGCCGGTGCGGGCGGCCGAGCCACAGGGCTGGCCTCCACTGCCCTCCGAGTTGTACTTCCTGCGCGAAGGGCGCGTCTATGTATGGCTGGCCGAAGGCAGCGCGCTCGACGCCATTCCAGTAGCCGACGCCGCCGCCGTCCTCGCCTACCGTGTGACGGCGGACAAACGTTTTATCGTTTACGGCACCGATGCCGGAGAGCTGTACCTTTTCGACCGCGCGGCGCGAGAGCACAAATTCATCCCCACCGCCGGCCGGTTGATCGAGTCGCTGGCCGAACCGCCGGGCATGGATTTCGACGTGACGGCGGATGGGCGGTATCTGGTGTACATCGCGTGGGGTGTCCAATCCGCATTGCCGGACGCGCCGGACGCGGTCGCCACTGAGTTCCCCTATGGCACGATCTTCGCCATCGATCTCAACAATGTGCGTCAGACGCAACGCGAGCTGGGATTCTGCAACAGCAGCGCCGACGCCAAATGCGCTGGTCTCGCCCTCGCCCCCGGCGGCAGCTATGTCGTGTATGAGGACGGCGCCGGTCTGTGGCTGACGGCGCTCGACGTCCCAGGCCCTCGACTGGTGCTGCCCTATACAGATGGCGCAAACTGGCGTTTTTCAAAGTGGGCGCCCAACAGTCGCTGGCTGATCCTGGAAGACCAGTCGGCGCAGGGCACGGCGCTGGCCCTGTTCGACATCGCTACAGAGCAACTACTGCCTGTCGATGTCCCCTGCGCGCAGCACTGTCGCCTGGAATTGAGCTGGGGTGAGCAGAGCATCTGGGTCTCCGCCGACACGCCAGAATATGGCTGTCTCTACGAAATCCAACCGGTTATCGGCGAACCGTTGTTGGCCATCACCCAAGAAAAATGCCTGACCGGTCCATGGGGACTGCATCCCACATCGCCGCAGGCGCTACCCGATGGCTGGGTTGCATTCGTCCACCGCGGTTGTGGGACAGGCTGCCAAGGCCCGGCGCCCGGCCTGTATTTCCTGGGACCAGAAGAGGCCACACAGCCCATTGCACTGCTGGATGAGGCGGAAGGCTCCGCGCTGTGGACGGCAGATGCCTCTGCGTTCCTCTATTTCGACCCGCAGGGCGTTCCCACCCACCTCGGGGTGACCGATGCCGCACAATTCTGGGACGTACGCCGTATCCTCGACAACGCGCACGCTTTCCAGTGGGGCATGATCGTGGATGGCAACCAGTAGACGGGGGGTAAAACGCCTGTCTACTGTCTACTGTCTACTGTCTACCGTCTACTGTCTACCATTTGACGTTTCCCCGTTGCCGTTGTATAAAACACGGTATGAACCCGTCTACCTTCTCGGAATCAAAATATCACCGTCTATCCGGTGCAATCCTGCTCGCGCTGCTGGCGGTGGGCGCGTTGCTCGTCGCCTGCACCGCCCCCATCCCCGTCGAGCCCAACCGGGTGACCCTGGCGGTCGATGGCGACCAGCGGCTCATCGTCACCGAGTTAGCCACCGTACGCGATCTGCTGACCGCCGAGGGCGTCACCCTCGGCGATCTCGACCGGGTAAGCCCTCCGGAAACCGCTGCGCTACGCGACGGGATGGTCGTCACCGTAGTGCGCGTGGTCCGGGTGACCGAGACGGTATCCGAGACGCTGCCTTTTGGACGGCAAGTGCTGCGCGACGCCGCCATCCCCGAAGGCGAAACACGCCTGCTCCAATCGGGACAGACCGGCATTTTGGAACGGGCATACCGCATCGCGCTGGAAGACGGCGTCGAAGTGGAGCGCACGCTGATGCAGGAAGCGGTCACCCTGAAGCCCCAGGATGAAATCCGGCTCGTGGGGACGCGCCCCAACGTCGAGACCGTCATCATCAGCGGCACGCTGGCCTACATGAACCACCAGGATGCCTGGATCGTGCGCGGGAGCAATCGCACGCGCCGTCGCCTCACCGCTTTGGGCGATCTGGACGGGCGGGTGTTCGCCCTCTCGCCGGATGCGACGAAGCTGCTGTTCACGCGCGGCGTTACCGACGCCGACCACATCAACGCGCTGTGGCTGGTTCGCATCGGCGAGGCCGATCCCGACCCCACCCCGCTCGATGTCAACGATGTGTTGTGGGCCGGGTGGCATCCCAAAGACGCGCGCATCGCCTGGACGACGGCAGAGGTCATCGAGGCTGCGCCGGGCTGGCGCGGGCAGAACGATCTCTGGACGGCGATCCTTTCCATGCAAAACGTGCTCATCTCGCGGCGGGAAGTCCTGAAGCCGGAGGCGGGCGGCGGGTACGGCTGGTGGGGCACGCGCTACGTTTGGTCACCCACGAGCGATGTGTTAGCCTATTCGCAGCCAGACACGGTGGGGGTGATCGCATTGCGGGACGTCAAACGCACGCCGTTGCTCACCTTCCCGGCCTACCGCACCTACAGCAGTTGGGCGTGGAATCCGACGGTCGCCTGGTCCCCCGATGGCAGCTTCATCGCCGCCGTCATCCACGCGCCGTCGCCCAACATCGCCGACCCGGAGGAAAGCCCGGTCTTCAACGTGTGGCAGCTCGCGGCGACGGGCGCGTACAGCGCGGCGATGGCTTCCGAAGCGGGGATGTGGGCCACGCCGTCCTTCGCGCCGGACGGATCGGCGCTGCTCTTTGGGCGGGCGCTCGTTCCCTACCGCAGCGACACCAGCCCGCACAGGCTCTGCCTCATCGACCGCGACGGCTCCGACCAACGCTGTTTCGACGCGCCGGGCGAGACCGGCATCGAATTGCCCTCGTGGCGTTGGAGTCCCGACGGAGACGTGATCGCCTTCATTTTGCTGGGTGACATTTACTTGATGTCGCCAACCGATGGGAGCGCGATCCCCTTGGTGGATGATGGCGGCATTACGTTGATTGATTGGCAGTAAAGATCAGCGGATCGAACGAATCGAAAAGGAACATTATGACCGCCCCCCACCCCATCCTTGACCTGATCCGGCGTTTCGACGACAATGCCGCGCAGTACCGCGGCCCCGCGTACAACGAGACCGAAGCCCGCCGCGAGTTCATCGATCCCCTCTTCAAGGCGCTCGGCTGGGACGTGGACAACACGCAGGGTTACGCCGAGAAGTACAAGGAAGTCGTCCACGAAGCGCGGGTGACGGTGGGCGGGCGGGTGAAGGCTCCCGATTACGCCTTCCGCGTGGGCGGACGGCCCGTCTTCTTCGTCGAAGCCAAGCGCCCCGGCGTGACGCTCCATTCAGGCCGCGAGGCCGACGAAGCCGCGTTCCAGGTGCGCCGTTACGCCTGGTCGGCCAAACTGCCGGTGAGCGTGTTGACCAACTTCGCCGAATTCGCCCTCTACGACTGCCGCAGCAAACCGGCGCGCAGCGAGGGCGCGGGGATCGGCCGCGTGGCTTACTACACCCACACGCAGTTCCCCGACGTGTGGGACGACCTGACCGGCCTGCTCGCGCCCGAAGCCATCCGCAAGGGCGCGCTGGACCGCTTCATCGAATCCGAGAAGGCGACACGCGGCACGCAGACCGTGGACGCTGCCTTCCTCGCCGAGATCGAAGGCTGGCGCGACGCGCTGGCGCGCAACATCGCGCTGCGCAATCCCGGCCTCACCGTGCGCGCCCTCAACTTCGCCGTGCAGAAGACCATCGACCGCCTCATCTTCCTGCGCATCGCCGAGGATCGCGGCTTCGAGCCGTACCACCGCCTGGGCGACCTGGCGCAGGGCAAGGACCTCTATCGCGCGCTCGGTGAAGTCTTCCGCCAGGCCGACAATCGCTACAACGCCGGGCTGTTCTACTTCCGCCGGGAAGCCGATCGGGAGGCAGACTTCGACGACTTCACCCTCGACCTCCAGGTGGATGACAAGACGCTCAAGGACATCCTCACCCGCCTGTACTATCCCGAAAGCCCGTATGCCTTCGACGCCCTGCCCGCCGACATCCTGGGGCAGGTCTACGAGCAATTCCTCGGCAAGGTGATCCGGCTGACGGCGGGCGGGCGCGCCAAAGTCGAGGAAAAGCCGGAGGTGAAGAAGGCCGGCGGCGTCTACTACACGCCCACCTACATCGTGGATTACATCGTCGAACACACCGTCGGCGCGCTGCTGGAAGGCAAGACGTGGCGCGAGGTGCGCGGCCTCGACGCGCGCGGCGTGCAACGCTACGCTCCGCTGCGCGTCCTCGATCCCGCGTGCGGTTCCGGCACGTTCCTGCTGCAAGCCTACCAGTCTTTGCTGGACTGGTATCTGGAGCAGTTCATCGCCGAGGACGCCGCCGCCCACGCGAAGGCCGGGCGCATCGCCCGCCCGGTCTCCCCCCCTTCCGTCCCCCCCAGTGGGGGGGAAAGAGGGGGGGAATGGCGCCTCACCACCGAAGCCCGCAAAGACATCCTCCTCACGCACCTCTACGGCGTGGACATCGACCCGCAGGCGGTGGAAGTGACCAAGCTCTCGCTGCTGCTCAAGGTGCTGGAAGGCGAGGACGAGGGAACGTTGGGCCAGCAGTTGACGATGAGCCTGGGCCAGGCGGAGCGCGTGCTGCCCGACCTGGGGCAGAACATCCGCTGCGGCAACAGCCTCATCGGCAGCGACTTCTACCAGGGGCAGCAGTTGGGCCTGGGACTGCTGGACGACGAAGAACTATACCGCATCAACGCCTTCGATTGGGACAAGGGTTTCGGCAAGGCGATGGCGGCGGGCGGCTTCGACGCGGTGATCGGGAATCCGCCGTACATTCGCATCCAGGCGATGAAGGAATATGCCCCTCAGGAAGTGGAATTCTACAAAAAGCAGTACATCGCCGCCGGCAAAGGCAACTACGACATCTACGTGGTCTTTGTGGAAAAGGGACTGAGCCTGCTGCGGCCCGGCGGACGGCTGGGCTACATCCTGCCGCACAAGTTCTTCAACGCGCAGTACGGCGAACCGCTGCGCGGGTTGATCGCGCAGGGCAAGCATCTGGCGGACGTCGTCCATTTTGGCGACCAACAGGTGTTTGCGAACGCGACGACCTACACCTGCCTGCTATTCCTGGACAAGGACGGGCGCGACACATTCCACGTCACCAAAGTGGAAGATCTGGCCGCCTGGCGCACGGCCAACACCACGCCACCGCCCGTCAAGATCCCTTTACGACACATAGGACAATACCTGAAAGAGTCAGCGGAAGACGCTGAATATACGACGCAGTCGGAAACGGAAGGTGACATCTCGACCACAAAACTCAGCGCGGCCGAGTGGAATTTTATCGTAGGAGCAAGTGCGGGATTGTTTCATAAACTACAACGGATACCAGTCACATTAGGAGATGTGACAGCGCAAATCGCTCAAGGTATCCGCACTAGTGCAAACAACATCTATGTTCTAGACACACAAACTACCACAGAAACTACCGTTACTGCGTTCTCCGAACAACTTGGACAGCAAGTAGAACTTGAGAGGCCCGCTGTATCATTGTTCTTGCAAGGACGCGAGATTAAGCCCTATCAGATTCTGCACTCCGGCAAGGTTGTGATAATGCCTTATAAAATCCAAGACGGCCGAGCACAATTGATTCCCGAAACTCACATAAAAAAGGTGAACCCCAAAACCTATGAGTATTTAAGGAAAAACAAAACATTGCTCTCAGAACGAGAAAAGGGCAAGTTTAGAGGTAATGAATGGTATGCTTATGGGCGTAAGCAGAATATTGAACTGATGTTATTATCCAAAATTCTCGTTCCCGACATCGCCAATCGTGCGTCGTTCGCTCTCGATGAACATGGCGAATATGCTTTTACCAGCGGCTACGGCATTACGCTCAATGAAACAACGCAAGAATCCATCAAGTATATCCTGGGATTGCTCAATAGCTGTCTGCTTGACTTCTATCTCAAACGCATCAGCACAACCCTGCGCGGTGGTTTCTTTCGTTATTTCACGCAATACCTTGAACCGCTCCCCATCCGCACCATCGACTTCGACGACCCCGCCGACGTCGCCCGCCACGACCGCATGGTCGCCCTGGTGGAGCGCATGCTCGACCTGCACCGGCGGCTCGCAGCGGCAAAGCTCGCCCACGAGAAACACCTGCTGCAACAGCAGATCGACGTCACGGACAAGGTCATCGACGCGTTGGTGTACGAGCTGTACGCACTCACGGCGGAGGAGATCGCGATTGTGGAAGGGGCGTAACCTCGGTGGAATATGCTATAATGAAATGGGGTGAGTAAGGAGTATACTATGAACGTAAAGTCATATACCATCGAACTGCCGGATTCCGCTTTTTCGGCGTTGCGTAAATCCCCTACCGAGTTCATCGAGGAAATGAAACGCGCTGCCGTACTGAAATGGTATGAAAGTGGACTCATCAGCCAGGACAAGGCAGCCGAAATTGCCGGGCTTTCCCGCTATGAATTTCTGCGCCTGCTATCCCAGTATGACGTCTCAGCCATACAATACACACGCGAGGTTCTGGAAGAAGAACTGAGTTATGCCTCCGACAAACATCGTTCTTAACGCCTCTCCCTTAATCCTGCTGTGTAACAGCAATCTGGATTTTGTCCTGCCGGAGATGTTTACTGAGATTGTTGTCTCCGATGCTGTCTGGCAAGAAATCCTCCGCGGCCCTCGAAATGATCATGCGGCGCAACGCCTGCCTGATCTGAACTGGCTCAAACGGACCCCCGTAACACCCGCGTCATCGATTGTTCGTTGGGATTTGGGACCAGGAGAGACAGAAGTCCTAAGCTTTGCGCTTGAGCAACGCGCATACATCCCCGTTTTGGACGATCTACTCGCCAATCCAGGAGGCAAACTATGCTCTACCGACCATTCGGCAAACTGGGCTGGTCCGTGTCCGCCGTGGGACTGGGCACGTGGAATATCGGCAATCAGTGGGGCGCGGTGGATGACGCGACGGCGTGGGCTACGGTGCGCGCAGCGTTCGACTGCGGCGTCAACCTGTTCGACGTCGCCGAATCCTACGGCGATCCCAACGGCCTCTCCGAAGAGCGGCTCGGCGGGGCGTTGACAGGGCTGCGGCATCGCGTCTACGTCGTCAGCAAGATTGGGCACTGGGGCGAGCGCACCGGGCAAGGCGTGCCCAAGACCACCACGGACATGATCCGCCTCTGCGCGCACGCCTCGCTGCATCGCCTGCGCACCGACTGGCACGACGTGCTGCTCTGCCACGAGAGCAACCTGGCCGATCCTACGATCTACCTGGAAGCTTTCGAACTGCTCAAGCAAGAAGGGCGATTGCGCGCCTACGGCATCTCCACCGACAGCCTGGATGTGCTCAAGCGGTTCAACGTCGATGGGACGTGCAGCGTGGTGGAGGTGAATTACTCGCTCGTCAACCGCGCGCCGGAAGCGGAGTTGTTCCCCTACTGCGCAGAACACGGCATCGCAGTGCTCATTCGCGGGCCGTTGCGGCAGGGTCTGCTGGCGGGCAAGTACACGCTCGACAGCGTCTTCACCGACTCCGTGCGCGCCGGGTGGAACAAGGGCGGCGCGGGCCGGGCTGGCTTCGAGGCGGATATGGCGAAGGTCGAACAGCTCAAGCGGCACGTCAAGCCGGGCGTGGAGATGGTCACTACGGCGCTGCGTTTCAGCTTCTCGCATCCCGTTGCGCCCGTCACCATCCCTGGCGCGAAATCGCCGGAGCAGGCGAAGATGAACGCCCAGGCCGGCAACCGCGCACTCACAACGGAGGAGCTGGCCGCAATCGATGCGATTTTCTAGTAGACGGTAGACAGTAGACAGTAGACAGGGTTTGCTGCTGCAAGTCCCCCGTCTACCGTCTGCTGTCTGCCGTCTACCTGTATACATTGACGAATTTCCAACCTTGCGTTATACTATGGCCTATTTAGAAGGCAGTTCGAAGGTGTTTTCAGAGGGGGGAGAGAATAGTATGGTTAAGACAGTGAATAAAAAACTTGGCATTCTAGTCGGCGGTGGGCCAGCGCCGGGGTTGAATGGCGTAATCCACTCCGCCACCATCGAAGCGATCGTCAACGGCATAGAGGTTTTTGGCCTGTACGAAGGATTCAAATACCTTATGGAAGGCCGCATCGTCGGGAAACCATTGACCATCGCCGACGTGAGCCGCATCCATCGCGACGGTGGGTCGATTCTGCGCACTTCACGCGCCAATCCGACCAAATCGGAAAAAGACCTTGAAACATGCAGCCGCACATTGATCGACGCGGGCATCAACTGCCTGCTCGCCATCGGCGGCGACGATACCGCTTATTCCGCCTACCGCGTTGCGCGCTATGCAGACGAGCACATGAACGTCAGAATCCAGACGGTGCATGCACCCAAGACTATCGACAACGACTTACCGCTGCCGGAAGGCATCCCCACGTTTGGGTTCGAGACGGCGCGGGAATTGGGAACACGGCTGGTGATGAATCTGATGGAAGACGCGCTCACCAGCCAGCGCTGGTATCTCGTCGTGGCGATGGGGCGCAAAGCTGGCCATCTGGCGCTAGGAATCGGCAAAAGCTCCGGCGCGACCGTCACGCTGATCCCTGAGGAATGGCAAGATCGCGAGATTCGTCTGCAAGAAGTCGTAGACATTCTCGCTACGACGATCATCAAACGCCAGGCCCAGGATAAACCGCACGGTGTGGCCGTCGTCGCAGAAGGTGTGGTGGAGCAGATGTTCCCCGGCGATCTGGACGGGTTGGAGAACGTGGAGCTTGACGAGCACGGTCACATCCGCCTGTCAGAAGTGAATTTCTCGGACATTCTCAAAGATCAGCTGCGCAAGGAACTCAAGGCCGTCGGCGTGAGCACCAGCATCGTCAACATCGATCAGGGTTACGAACTGCGCTGCGCCGACCCCATCGCCTACGACATCGACTATACGCGCAGTCTGGGCGAGGCTGCAGTCACTTTCCTGCTCGACGAGGGCAGTCACGCCACGATGACCATCCAGCAAGGGCAGATGGTGCCCATTCCCTTTGCGCAAATGATGGATCCCTCCACCGGGCGCACTGAAGTCCGCAAGGTCAACATCGACTCCTTCGTCTTCCGCTCGGCGTGCAAGTTTATGATCCGCCTCACGCCCGAGGATGCCGAAGATGAAATCCTCCTCGGAAAAATGGCAGCGCAGACCAACCTCTCGCTGGACCAATTCAAGGCCAAGTACGGCTACCTGATCGGCATCGCGCCGCGGCCGTTTTAGGTAGACGGTAGACAGTAGACGGTAGACGGTAGACAGGGGGGCTTGTCTACCGTTTTTTTTGTGGCTCTTCACTGCTTTGCTCGGTTCTAGTTCCGCGTTTGGTTTTCTACAGTTTACGCCCACAGAGCGTGATAGGTGGGACGCAGCGCGGGATAGAGCGCGGCAAAGGCATCGGCCAAAGATGCGTAATGTGCAGCATGCTCCGCGTTGGGTGTGACGACCGCATCGGCATACTGCACGGCCTGGGCGACAGCGTCAGTCACATCCGCGTAGACGCCGGCCCCCACCCCGGCCAAGAGCGCTGCCCCCACTGCCGCCGCCTCGACCGTCGTTGTCCGGCACAGCGGGCGGTCGAACATATCGGCTTGCAATTGCAACCACAGTGGGTGCTGCGTCGCGCCGCCCGACGCGACGATGCGCTCCGGCGTCACGCCGAGATCAAGCATCAACGCGAGGCCCTGGCGCATCCCAAAGACGACGCCCTCCATCACCGCTCGTGCCATGTGTGCCCGTCCGTGCCGCAACGTCAATCCAACGAAACTGCCCCGTGCGCGCGGGTCCATATACGGCGTACGCTCGCCGGCGAGGTACGGCAAGAAGAACAGCCCCTCCGCGCCGGGCGGGATGGCCGCTGCGGCGTCGGCGGTCTCCTGGTACGTGAGACCTATCAGCACATTGTCGCGCAGCCATTTGAGCGAGAGACCCGCCGCCAGCATCGCCGATTCGAGATGCCACATCTCAGGTATGACATGACAAAAGCAGTGCAATCGTGCCTGGGGATCGTAAGCCGGGCGCACGATAGGCGCAAAGAGCTGCCCGCCGGTACCGATCGTGGACGAGAGCACACCCGGCGCGATGACGCCGTGTCCCACCGCCTGCATCGTCTGATCGCTGCCGCCGTAGATGACGGGCGTGCCGGGGCGCAGTCCCGTCGCCGCCGCGATCTCCGGCAGTAGACCACCCGCAATCGCCGCCGACGCCGCCACGGGCGGAAGCACGTGCCCGTCCAGGCCAAGCGCATTCAGCAATGGCGCACTCCAACAACGGTTGATCGTGTCGAAGAGCAACGTCGAGGAGGCATCGCTCGGCTCCGCGCCGATCTCGCCGGTGAGCCGGTAACGGACGTAATCCTTCGGCAGCAGGAGATATGCGACAGCGGCAGCGACGTCCGGTTCGTGCTCGCGCAGCCAAAGCCACGTCGCCAGCATGAAGCCGGTTGCCAGCGGGTTGGCGGTCCACGCGACCAGGCGCTCGTGCCCGATGCGCGCTTCGACCTCGGCCACCTGCGCCGCCGACCGCTGATCCGCCCAGATGATCGCCGGCCGCGGCGCGCGCCCGTGCGCGTCGAGGCACACCGTCCCGTGCATCTGCCCGGAGAGGCCAATGGCCCGCACTTGCCCGGCGGGGATGTCCGCAGCAATCAACGCCCGGCGCATCGTATCCAGAGCAGCATTCAGCCACGTCTCCGGGTTTTGCTCAGCCCAGCCCGGGCGCGGCGTCTCTACGGCGTATTCTTGCGTCACCAGTCCCAGTATCGTCCCGTCTGGCCTGATGATAACCGTTTTGGTGCTGGATGTACCGATGTCGATGCCTATGAAAGCTATGTCTGTCATTGGCGTGCCTCCTGAGAACAGCCATTGCTAAACTATACCCTGTTTCTTGACATAGCGCAATGTCTGCCCATCGTGCTATAATAGCGGTAGCGAGAAGGAAAAAGTTGACACTCACGGATTCGCTGATTCTTTGATTCGCTGATTCTTTGATTCGCTGATTCTTTCCATCATCGTAGGAGATCAAGATGCTTGGAGACGTTCGCAGCCAACTTGTACGAGGGATCGCGGCAGCCAAGGCCGGAGACAAGGCTGAGGCCCGCCGCTACCTGGAACGTCTGCTGCTGGACTATGCGGCGATGCACGCTGAAAAGGCGCAGGCGCACATCTGGCTGGCCGAACTCACCGACGATCCCGCGGAAAAGCGCCCGCATCTCGAACAGGCGCTGGCCTGCGATCCAAACAACGCGATAGCGCGACGCGGGCTGGCTGTGCTCGAGGGCCGGCTCAAACCGGAAGATGTGATTAATCCGGATCGCCAACCTGCCGGGGAACAAGTTATCGGCGCTGCCGAGTCGGAAACGCAGCAGCCGGTCGAGGCCCGGCGCTTCGTCTGTCCGCAGTGCGGCGGTGTGATGGCGTTCGAACCCGGCGAAAAGGCAGTGCGCTGCACGTATTGCGGGCATCGTCAAACTGTGTTCTCCGCGCTCAAAGACGGTCTGCTGGTGGAGGAACATGACTTCGCCGTGGCGCTCGCTACCGCCAAAGGCCACGTGCTGCCTGCCGGGACGCACGTCTGCCGATGTGAGGGCTGTCAGGCCAGACTTGTGCTTACCAGGGAACTTTCGACGCACTGCCCCTATTGCGGCTCCTCCCATGTGATCGGAATCGAAACCCCGGAAATGGTGCAGCCGGAAGGCGTCATTCCCTTTGCCATTGACGCAGAACAGGCACAGAAGAGCTTTCGGCGCTGGTTGGATAAAAACGTCAAAGGCGATCGGATTCGCACCACCCGCGTGCGCGGCCTCTACCTGCCCGCATGGACGTTCGATATCAGTAAGGAAGTGCGCTGGCGCGGCGTCGAGCCGGACAACAACAGGTATGGGCCTTCCCAAAAACGTATTCACGAAGGCAGTTACTTTATGCTCGAAGACGACATTCTCGTTCCGGCGACCCACACGCTACCCCAGGATTTGAGCGGCGTCTTCGATAAATTCTTGATCAAAGAAGCTGTCCCTTACGACAGCGCCTATCTCGCCAACTGGCCCACAGCGCTCTACGACATTTCGGTGTCCGATGCGTCGCTTCTGGCGCGGCAGATCGTCCTCAAGAAAGGCAAGAAAACCGCGCACATGCAGGCACTGGCCAGAGTTCCCAACATACAGGACTTCCAAATCGTCCCGACGGATATCGCGGTCCTTTCTTACAAGCTGGTGGTGCTTCCCTTCTGGATCGCCAACTATCGGCACGAGGATAACGTGTACACTGTCGTCATCAATGGGCAGACGGGTCAGGTAAGCGGACAAAAACCGACCGGCTTGCTCAAGAAGTTTTTCAACAGTATCTTTGAGTAAAGGAGGACCTATGCCAACAATCGCCATTCCGCGCCCAGAGTATCCACGCCCGCAGTTCCGCCGCGAACCGTGGATCAACCTCAACGGCCCGTGGACGTACACCTTCGACTTCGGCAAGTCGGGAGCGCAGCGCGGCTTCGCCAACAGCACCGGTTTCGATGGCGTGATCACGGTGCCGTTCTGCCCGGAAAGCCCGCTTTCGGGCGTGAATTACAAAGACTTTATCGAGATGATGTGGTACCAACGCACGATCCGCATCCCCGCCGACTGGGCGGGCAAGCGCGTGTTCCTGCGCTTCGGCGCGGTGGATTACGAGAGTGAGGTCTTCATCGACGGGCAATCCGTCGGACGGCATTGGGGCGGGACCGCTTCGTTCAGCTACGACATCACCGCTTACGTGACGCCGGGCAGCGAGCACAATCTCGTCGTCTACGTGCGCGATGACGTGCGCTCCGGCGAACAGCCCGGCGGCAAACAGTGCCCCGACTTCAAGTCACGCGACTGTCACTACACGCGCACGACCGGCATCTGGCAGACGGTGTGGATCGAAGGATTGTCCGATTTCGGATTGCGGGATTGTCAGATTGTGCCGGATGTGGACAATGCGCGGTTCGTCATCACGCCGCGTTTCTACGCGCTCAAACCGGGGCTACGGTTCCGCGCGACGCTCAAGGAGGACGATACCGTCGTCAGCCAGGCGGAAAGCATCGCTGCCAACGGGATACCGCTGATCCTGCCGGTTGCCTCTGCAAAACTCTGGTCGCCCGCATCACCCTTCCTGTACGATCTGGTTTTCGAGGTACTGGACGGCGATATCGTGGTGGATATGGTGCTGAGCTACGCCGGTCTGCGTAAAATCCACGTCGAAGGCAACCGCGTCTTCCTCAACAATGAGCCGCTCTATCTACGGCTCGTGCTTGATCAGGGCTTCTACCCCGACGGCATCTGGACCGCGCCGGACGACGCAGCGCTCAAGCGCGACATCGAGCTGGCGCTGGCGGCGGGCTTCAACGGCGCGCGCCTGCATCAGAAGGTCTTCGAGGAGCGCTTCCACTATTGGGCGGACAAACTCGGCTATCTCACCTGGGGGGAATCGTCGAGTTGGGGCCTCGACGTGAAGGACGTGGTGAGCGCGCGCAACTTCCTGGCGGAATGGCGCGAGATCGTCACCCGCGACCGCAACCACCCCTCGATCATCGCCTGGACACCGTTCAACGAGACGCACGACACCGGCGACACGCGCCAGCACTATCGCCTGCACAGCGATGCCGCCAAGCTCACCCGCGACCTCGATCCTACCCGCCCGGTCAATGACGCGAGCGGTTACGTCCACGTGGATACCGACCTGTGGACGGTCCACACCTACCAGCAAGACCCGGACATCCTGCGCGACCAGCTCAAACCGCACCCACAACACGGGCCGTTCCGCAACTACCCCGACCGCGAGGTCGCCTACGCGGGTCAGCCCTACCTCGTGGACGAGTACGGCGGCATCAAGTGGATTCCCAGCGCCGAGCGAGTCTACGCCGAAAACTCCTGGGGCTACGGCGACGCCCCGCAGACGCTTGAGGAGTTTTACACGCGACTGGAGGGGCTGACGGACGTGATTCTCGGCTTCGATCACATCGCCGGCTACTGCTATACCCAACTGACGGACGTAGAGCAAGAGCAAAACGGCGTCTACAACTACGACCGAACGGAAAAGTTCGATATGGCGCGCATCAGGCGCATCTTTGGGAAGGGTAATCAGTAATCGGGGATTAGGAATCAGGGATCGGTGACTCGTTACTCATTGCCGATTACCAGTTACCAATCGCTAAAATAAAGAGAGAACTATGAGCGAGTATTTAGCAGTGATCATTGACGCAACAGAGAAAGAATACCACGGCGGATCGTTCAATGGCCCGTCGTTGCGAAAGATGCTCGACGGCCTGACGTTGGAGGAAGTCACATCCACCGCCACCTACGAGGGCTATTCCGTGTGGAGCATCGTGCTGCACCTGATGTACTGGAAATATGAACTGGCAGCAATGCTGTCCGCGCCCGGCCTGCCGGACTATCCCTACCCCAAAGACAACTGGGGACCGCTGCCGGAAGACCCCACGCAGGTGGACTGGGAGGCAATGCTCGCTATGATGGATCGCATCCATAATGCTTACGTGGCCGCGCTGCGTACCTTCCCGGCAGAAAAACTCAGTGAGAAAATGGCATTTGGCTGCACCTGGGCCGAAACCATCGGCTGGATGACGACCCACGACACCTACCACATCGCCCAGATCCGCAACATGGGCCTCAAGCACTTCGACGAGAGGGGATGAACCCACAAAGAATGGATTAGCTTCATAGCACTGAGGGCGGATTTCGATCCGTAGGTGGAACTATGCAGGACTTCATCGGCGCTCACTTTGGACAGTATAAAATCCTCGCGCCCATCGGAGAGGGCGGGATGGGGATGGTGTATCGCGCGCACGACACGCTCTTGAACCGCGACGTGGCGGTGAAAGTGCTGCCGCCGGAATTGGCGCGCGATAGCGAGTTCGTATCCCGTTTCCGCCGTGAAGCGGAGACTGCCGCCAGCCTGGATCATCCCCACATCGTCGCCATCTACAACATCGGCGAGCAGGACGGCGTGCATTATCTGGCCATGCGCCTGCTGGAGGGACAACCGCTCAACCAGGTCCTGAAACACAGCGGGGCGCTGCCGCCCGAACGCGCGCTGCACATCACGGAGCAAGTGGCGCGCGCGTTGGACTACGCGCACGCCCGCGGCGTGGTCCACCGCGACGTCAAACCGGCGAACATCATGGTGGGCGCGGATGAACACGTGACGTTGATGGATTTTGGTATCGCCAAGGCGATGACGGGCAGCCGACTCACCCGCACGGGGACGATGATCGGCACGCCGGAGTATATGGCGCCGGAACAATTCACCGGCGAGCAAGTCGACCTGCGCGCGGACATCTACGCCCTCGGCGTGGTGCTGTACGAGATGCTGACCGGGCGCGTCCCCTTCACCGGCGAGACTCCGGTGTCGATCTCGCACGCGCACGTCTACCAAACGCCCGCCCCGCCGCGCCAACACAACACGCACATCCCGGCCGCTGTAGAACAGGTCGTATTGCGCGCGCTGGCGAAACGCCCGGAAGCGCGCTTTCCAAACGCCGGGGCGCTGGCGGACGCCCTGCGCGCGGCTTTGCAGGGCGGCGCGGTTCCGCCAAGCAACGCGATCCCCGTCAGCGCGCCGGTACGTCAACTGCTCAAGATCGTCACACCCGACGGGCGCGAATACGCCCTTGCGCCAGGCACTTTGCACCTGGGCCGCTCCGAAGAGAACGATGTCGTGATCAACGACTCCCAGGTCTCCCGTCGGCACGCGGAAATCCACTCCGACGCGCAGAGCAGCGCCATCGTCGACCTGAACAGCGCCAACGGCACGTTCGTCAACGGGCAACGCCTCACGCCGCACCACCCGCACAGATTGCAGATCGGGATGTCGATACGCTTGGGCACAGAGGCGACCTTGCAAGTACAGTCCGGGCCGCCGGTCAGACGAAAGACAGCGCCGCTCGAGCCACTGGGCAACAGACCAGCTTATCCGCCGGACAGGACAACTGCGCGGGCGGCGGCGCCATCGCCATCCCAAAAACCAAAACTGCTCAAAAGTATAGGCGGCCTGGGATGTGTCGGCGGCGTGATCGGCTTAGGGCTGATCGCTGTGGTCGTCATCGGACTCATCGTGTGGAACAATCTACGAGGGCCTGCCACGCCGACGCCGGACGTGGTCACCGTCATCATCCCCACGCCCGAACTTGTTGTGGTAACGGCGACGCCGGATGTGCAGGCGACACAACCGGCGATGCCCGTGACGGTCATCGTCACAGCCACGCCACCGCCGGCCACACCCACCACCAGACCAACTATGGCGACCAAAACAGCTACACCGACGACGCCCCCTCCGGTCACCACCGCGACGGATCGGATCGTCTACGCGTGTGGGAATGTGGGAGATTCCGACATCTGTGTCGTCGATCTGGCCGGCAATACACGCACATTGATCAGCGATGCCAAAGATGACGCCGAACCGGATTGGCACCCCACAACGCAACAGTTGGCATTCCAATCGAACCGCGACGGCAATTACGATATTTTTATCAGCGATGCAGATGGACGCAATGTCAAAAATCTGACTCAAACGCGGGACAAAGATGAGCGCATGCCGGATTGGTCTCCTGATGGGCAAAGTATCGTCTATGAGATTGGCGATGGCGTCGACAACGGTGATATTGTAATGCGAGTCATCGCAGAGAACCGCATTTACACACTGGCGGCGGGTCGCGCGCCGGTTTGGTCGCCAGATGGCAATTATGTGGCCTACATGCAGAAGCAATCCAACGGGTATTGGCAACTCTACGTCTTTGACGTGCGCAACAAAACAGCACGGAAGCTGACGCATAGTGATGAACACTGCCGCTTCCCGGCCTGGTCGCCGGATGGAGAATGGTTGGCGTACAACACCTACGTCTTCAGCAGCGCGCCGCGCGGGCAGACGTATGACATCTGGCGTATGCGAGCCGACGGCAGCGGCAGCCCCCAACGGCTGACGACGACCGGCGACAGCGGGCGTCCCAGTTGGTCTGCCGATGGGAAGCGCATCGTTTACAACTATGGCGAATACCTGTATCTCCTGGACGTGAGTGGAAAAACCAGCATCAGGTTGAACCACACGGATAACGGCTGGGCGCCCGATTGGGCATGGTAGTGGATGTTGACCTGGGGAAGCTCTGAAAGATGAAGAACGAAACACTGGATAAAGCGCTCGCCCTGCTGCGGCGATCGCCAGTCATTATCGGCCTGATTTTCATCGCGCTGGCGGGGCTGGCGGTTGGAAGCCTGATCGGCAGCCTGCTGTCGCCCGCAGCGAGAACAGCGCTGCCGCCAACAGCGACGGCAACGCTGCCCGCAACCTTCCCCGCACCCGCAATGACCGAAGCGCCCGTTGCCGTGACGTATGTCGTCGCCACCAACACAGCCACTCCTCCCCCAACGTCAACGCCTGAACCAACACCTGAGCCGCAGCCGGTCGGGACGCCGACCACGCACGAGGTGCAGACCGGGGAAACGTTGGGCGAGATTGCGTTGCGATATGGCGTCAGCGTGGAGGCGCTGCTTGCGGAGAACGGGCTGGAATCGGCGGACTTCATCCGCGTTGGACAAAAACTGAAGATTCCTGCACCAACATCGACTGAGGCGTCGACAACACCAGCGACACAGGGCGGACAAACACACACGGTCAAGGCGGGTGAAACGCTGGGCGGGATCGCCTTGCAGTACGGAGTAAGCGTCGAAGCCCTGCAACAAGCCAACGATCTAAATTCCGATATCATCCGCGTCGGCCAGGAGTTGGCCATCCCCGGCGGAGACGTAGCCGCAACGACGCCAGAGACCATCGCAACGCCGGCGTCCGGCGCGACATCCGGCATCACCTGGCAGCCTTCCATACTCACCGGCAATCTGGCGGCAGCCTATGCGCGGACCGAGACGCGCGATCGGTACATCCTGCACTATCCGGCGGACAGCCGGCCCGCGCGCGAGTTGGATGCGGTGTTGGCGATGGTGGATGCGGCCGTCACGCAAATCGAGGGGCCGCTGGGCATCCATCTGGACAGCACGTTCGACGTTTATGTGGCGGAGAGGCTGTTCGCGGGTGAGGACATCGCGCTGCGCGGGCGGAGCTTTTCCTCACAGCGACGGCTCTTCTTCCTGTGGGATGGCACCGGCGACGCAGCCGACCGCCAGTACATCATCACCCACGAGTCCACACACACCTTCACCTGGAACGCCATCGCCCAACCGGCTTCGGTGATACTGCACGAGGGTGTGGCCGTCTTCACCGGGATGCCCAACTACGAGAACGCCGGATACATCAACCTGGACGATTTCTGCGCCGTCTTCCACCGGGCGGGACGCTTGCCGCTGCCCACCGGCGCGATGAACTTTCAGGGTCACATCTACGATTTGACGACCTATTACAGCGCCGGCAGCTTTGTGCGCTACCTCATCCATACCTACGGCGCGGAGAAGTTCACGCGACTCTATGCCAGCGGGGATTATGTAACCATCTATGGCGAGAGCCTACGCGCCTTGCAGGAGGCGTGGCTGGCGCAGCTCAACGCGCGCGAACTGCCGGCTGACCTGGACGCCGAAGCGCTTGTCCAGTACGTGGACGAAGTCGGGCGCACCTACCGCCAACTTTTCGCCAACTTCGGCGGCGCGCCGGCCGAGATGCGCGCCTATCGCGCGCTGGATAAAGCGCGCACCAGCACCCTCGCCGGACGTTTCACCGAGGCCCGCGCCTATCTCGACGAGTACGCCGCCGCGCGCCGTGAATGACTGAACAACTACCCACCTATCTCAAGGAGATCCAAATAGATGATGACCACAGGCTATATCTGTAACATCCAGCGCTTCTCCGTCCACGATGGACCGGGGATCCGCACGACCGTCTTCCTCGAAGGCTGCACGCTGCGCTGCTTTTGGTGTCACAACCCGGAAAGTATCCGCCCCAAACCCGAAGTGCAATTCTTTCCTAATCGCTGCATCGGCTGCGGGGCCTGCGTCGCCGTGTGTCCGGAGGGCGCTCAGGGCTTCGACGAGAATGGGATGCGCGTTTTCGACCGCGAAAAGTGCACCGCGTGCGGCAAATGCGTGGACGTCTGCTACGCCGAGGCGCTCGTCTTCAGCGGCAAAGAGATGAGCGCCGAGGACGTCGTGGCTGAAGTCCTGCTCGACCGCGCATTCTACGAAAATTCCGGCGGCGTGACGCTTTCGGGCGGCGAACCGGCGTTGCAGGTGGATTTCTCACGCGAAATCCTCGAGCGCTGCCGCGCTGAGGGCATCCACACGGCTATCGAAACTGCCGCCAACGTTCCGTGGGAGAGTCTGGCAACGCTCCTCCCGTTCACCGATCTGGTGATGATGGACATCAAGCACATGGACTCCGCCAAACACCACGATGCCGTCGGCGCTCCGAACGCCTTGTTGTTGGCGAACGCCCGGCGCATCGTCCAAACCGGCAAGCCCATCATCTTCCGCATCCCCGTCATCCCGACGGTCAACGACACGCCGGAAGAAATCGCCGCCATCGCTGCTTTTGTGCGCGAGTTGTGCGACCTGCGCATCGCTCAGCACGACGGCTTACCCGGCGAGCCGGAACCCATCACGTTAGAGCTGCTTGCCTTCCACCGTATGGCCGGGGATAAGTACAACAGCCTCGGCTGGGACTATCGCGCTGACAACCTGACCCCGCCCACCAAAGAACACATGGCGGCATTGGCGGACGTGGCGGCGGCGCAGGGCGTTGTGGTGCACAGCAAGTAATCTATGACCGACCTGCTCAAGTTCGTCCTCATCCTTGCTGTGACGATCTTTTTGTTGACGCGCAAGTGGGACCTCGGTCTCATCTTGCTGTTGGATACAGGGCTGGCGGCGCTCCTGTTTGCCTACCCGCTCGCCAGCCTGTTTCGTTCTATCCTGAGAGGCGCAGTCGCCGCAGACACCCTCGATCTGGCGGGGGCCGTCTTCCTGGTGCTGCTGCTGGGCGAGTTGATGCGCCGCACCCAGGCGATGGAACGTATGGCTGCGGCGTTGCAGGTGGTCGTGCCCGATAGCCGTATCGTGCTGGCGTTGATGCCCACGCTGATCGGCCTGTTGCCGATGCTCGGCGGGGCGATGTTCTCCGCACCGATGGTCAACGAGATCGGCGCACAGCTCGACCTGACGCCCAGCCGGAAAATGTACATCAATTACTGGTTTCGGCACTCGATGGAGTACATCTTTCCGCTCTACTCGTCGCTGCTGATGGTTTCGGCGCTGCTCGGCGTGTCGGTCTACGCTTTCGTGCGCGTATCGTGGCCGCTCACCGTTGCCGCGCTGCTCGGAGGCGTCATCTGGGGATTGCGGGGCATCCGGCAGGAACGCCGTCCCGACGACGGGCGCAGCAAGCGCGCGGCGTGGCTCGACTTGCTCGCCAGCATCTGGCCGATTTTGCTGGTGATCCTGGTGGTCGTTGTTTTACAGCTCAATATGCTCGTCAGCCTGGCAGTCATCGACGTGCTGTTTATCATCGTCAAGCGGATCGGGCCAGGCCAGTGGCGCGAAGTGCTCGTGCGCAGCTTTCCCATCCCCACCTTCTCGTCGATCTTCGGGGTGATGGTTTTCAAACAAGTGCTGCAAGACGCGGGCGCAGTGGAGCAAATCCCGCAGGCGCTAAATTTGCTGGGCCTGCCGCCGTTGATCGTCGCCTTCGTCGTGCCGATGCTGGTGGGGCTGGTGACGGGGACCGCGGCTGCGGCGATGGCGCTGAGCTTGCCGCTGGTCGCCCCGCTGTTCATCGGGCTGCCCATCGAGGCGCTGGCCTCCGGCGTGTGGATGTTCGTCGGCTGCTTCAGCGGCATCCTGCTCTCGCCGATGCACCTGTGTCTGGCGCTCACGCACAACTACTTCGGCGCGAGTTGGGGCGCGCTCTACAAGGCGCTCCTGCCGTCCGTCGGCGTGATCGTCGTCACTGCGGTGGGCATTGTGCTGTGGCGTTGAGCCGGATTTATATCGAATCGGTAACTATTCAGCCTTAAGGTGGGACGCACTTAGCTGAACCCCAAACGGTAATTTTTGCGCTTTCTACTGTCATTGCAGGCGTAAAAGTGCGTCCCACCTGAGCGGTACCCAGTCCAAAGGAGAAGAGATGTCAAATCATAAAATAGCCTTGGTCACCGACAGTACGTGTGATTTGCCGCAAGCTTTGCGGGAACAATACGCCATCAACGTGCTCCCGCTGACGGTCGTTTGGGGGGACGAGCAGTTGCGCGACGGGGTCGATATCTCGCCCGAAGCGTTCTATCAACGCCTGGTCAGAGACCCGGTCTACCCGACTACGTCACAGCCGACGCCGCAGGATTTCCTCAACGTTTACGAAAGCGCCGAACGGCAAGGCGCGCAGGAAATCGTCGTGCTCACCATCAGCAGCGCGATGAGCGGCACCTACGAGTCGGCGAAGTTGGCCGCGCCGATCATCGGCATCCCCGTGCACGTGGTCGATTCCAAGTCCAATTCGATGGGCCTGGGCTGGCAAATTCTGGCGGCAGCGCGGACGCGAGAAGCCGGTGGGGACGCGGCGGCTATGATTGCCGCAGCCGACGCCGCGCGCAAAACGATGGTCTACATCATCGCGCTCGACACGCTGGAATACCTCCACAAAGGCGGGCGCATCGGTGGGGCAAGCGCTTTTATCGGCACGCTGCTCAACTTCAAGCCGCAGGTCACGGTTGACCACGAAACCGGCCTGGTCGGGGCCGGCCGGCGCTCGCGGACGCGCCATAAGGCCCTGCTCGCCCTCTACGACGATTTCTTTGCCCAACTCGACACCCGCAAACCGATGCGCATCGCCGTGCTGCACAACGCCGCCTTGCCGGAAGCCGAGGCGCTGGCGGCGCGCGTGAAGGTCGAGTTCGCCCCGCGCGAGCTGATCATCAGCATCGTCTCGCCCGTGTTGGGCGTCCACACCGGGCCGCGCGCCGTCGCTCTGGTAGGGTATACCGAGGACGACGAATTGTGATCTGCCTGAAACGTCGAAAGAAGGGGGCCCGATTTGCCTATCCGCTACGGCGCGCACTGCTATCTGTTTGCTGACAATTGGGCGGACGACCGGTTACACATCCTGGACACGGCCGCCGCGACCGGGCTGGACGTGTTCGAGGTGGTCGTCGGCGACGACGTGAGCTATACGCCGCGCCTCACCCGCCGGCGAGCCGAAAGCTTGGGGCTAAGACTCACCGTCAGTCCGGGCGGACTCTGGCCGGCGGACTGCGACCTCTCTGCCGACGACCCGGCAGACCGCGCGCGGGGCCTGGCGTGGCACAAACGCCAGTTGGACGTGGCCGCTGAACTGGGCGCAGTCGCCTACACGGGCGCGCTCTACGGGCATCCGGGGACGGTGCGACGCCGTCTCCCGCCCGCCGACGAATTTCCACGCACCGCCGAAGGTCTGCGCGCGCTGGCCGAATACGGCGCGCGGCGCAACGTCGCCGTCGTCATCGAGCCGATGAGCCACTTCCGCACACACCTCGTCAACACGCCGGAACAGGCTATGCGCCTTATCGCGTTGGCGGAGCATCCCAACCTGCGCGTGCTGCTCGACACTTATCACCTGATCACCGAAATTCGTGACTATGCGAAAGCGATTCGCCTTGTTGCGTCCAAACTTTGGGGCCTGCATGCCTGCGAAAGCGACCGGGGCGTGCCCGGCGGCGGCCTTGTTCCGTGGGATGTAGTTTTCGCGACGCTCAAAGCCATCGCTTTCGAGGGATACATACTGCTGGAGACCTACAACTCATCCATCGGCGATCCGCCCGGCGCGTTCGCCTATCAGCGAGGAATGTTCCACGATCCGTGCCCGGATGGGACAGCGTTTGTGCGGCAGGGGATCGCGTTTTTGAAGGCGGGGATAGAGCATGGGGGCGATGGTGAATGACGTTTGGCTTCAGCTCCTACGCAGCACCATAGCCGCCACCTGCTTCAACTCCTCGATGCGCAACACCAGCGCGAGCACTGCGTAGACGACCACGCCTACAACCACCCCGCCGATGCTCTGTACCAACACGCTTGCCGGCGCAACACACATCCAACCCCACGACGCCGCGCCCATGCCCAACGAGGCGAGCAGAACGCGCGCCGCTTGCCACGCCAGACCATGTGCATCGAAGCCGCCGATGCGCCGGTAGATCAACACCAGCAGCAGCGCCGTCTGCACGGTAAACGCCAGCGCGCCCGCCAGGGCCAGCCCCCCGTGCGCCATCGCGCCCATCGCGGTGAAAAGCGAGGGCAGCGTCAGCCCTAGCGCGACGTTCAGCGCCACGGAGAGCAGCGCCGCCAGCGCCGGCGTCCACGTATCGTGCAGCGCGTAGAAAGCCCGCGCCAACACCTCGATGGCCGAAAGTCCCACCAACCCAACGGCGTAAAAGCTCAGCCCCCAGGCTACGGCCTGCGTCGAACCCGCGTCGAACTCGCCGCGCTGAAACACCGCCGCGATAACCGGCCCGCCCAGCGCCATCAGCCCCACCGCCGCGGGCAACGTCACCGCGACGATGACGCGCAGCATCAGCGTGAGCGTCTGGCGCAGCGCGTCCGTCTCGCCGCGCGCCGCCTGCGCCGCGAACGTCGGGAACACCGCCGTCCCTACCGCCTGCGCGAACACCCCGTGCGGCAACAGCACAATCAGCCACGCATACTCCAACGCCGCAATCGCGCCCGCCCCCAGACGCGAGGCCAGGTTGTTGGTGACGAGCATATTGAGCTGCACCGCCGCCACGCCCAACACGCGCGGCGCCATCAACCGCCCCACTTCGAGCACGCCGGGGTCGCCGCGCCCCACAATCGGCCAGTAGCGCGCACCGTGCCGGACGAGGCCCGGCGCCTGAATCAGCAAATGCACGACCGCGCCGACGACCGTGCCAATCGCCGGCCCCATCGGCCCCAGGCCGGTTTCGCCGCCCCACACCCCGCCGCCGATGAGCGCGAGGTTGTACAGAATCGGCGCAATCGCCGGGAGCAGGAAGTGCTGGTGCGCGTTGAGGATGCCCATCACCACGCCGCTGACGCCGAAAATGGCCGTCGAGAGCAGCATCACGCGCATCAACGCCGCCACCTGCGCCTGCGCGGCGGCGTCGAGCGCCGGCGCGATCAACACCCGCACCAGCCACGGCGCAAAGGCAATGCACAGCAGGCTCAGGGGGACGAGGACGATGAGCAGGACGTTGATGACCGCCGAAGCCAGCTTCCACGCCTGTTCGGTCTCGTTGCGCGCCAGCCGCCCGGTGAACATCGGGATAAACGCCGAGCCGAGCGCGCCGCCCGCCACGACGAAAAAGATCGCCTCGGGGATGCGCTGCGCGGCGACGTAGGCGTCCATATCCGCGCCCGTGCCGAAGTAGCGCCCGAAGACAATCTGCCGCACCAGCCCCAAAACCCGACTGACAGCAAACGCCGCCATCACCAGGACGGCGGCCCGCGCAACTCGTTTTTGTGTGTTTTCCATAGGGGAGATTATAACCTAAAGGTGAGAAATAACCTCAACGGATTCAACGGATTCAACGGAAAAAGAAAAATCCGTACCATCCGTGAGAATCCGCGCACGAAGCTACCAGGGATAAGGCTTGAATTCCTCGGCCAATTCCACCGGGCCGCCGAAGGTCTTGCTGGCCTCCGCCAGGGCGTAAGCCATCGCGTCGGGTTGGGTGCGGTAGTGGATGAGCGCCAGCCGTTCCACACCCGCCCGCGCCGCCAGCGCCCCCGCCGCGCCGGGCCGCGTGTGATTGCGGTCCGAGTCCGTCGCCTCGTGGAAGAGCAACGTCGCGCCGCGCGCCAGAGTCTCCACCTCCGGGCAGGGGAAGGTATCGCTCGAGTAGACGAAGGCGCGGGATGAACCACGCAGGGCAAAACGCACGGCAATGGAGGGGATCGAATGTCGCGTCGGGGCCGCCGTCACCGTGAACTCGTCATCCTCGACCACCAAAGCGCCAACTTCCGGCATGATTTCGTGGTAAGCCAGCGATAACGGCGAGATCCAGCTCTGCCCGCCGAACAGGCCAGTCATCCCCTGCACCAACGGCAATACCTCCGCCCGCGCATAGACCGGCAGGGGGTCCGCACGCGGCTGTCCATCCGCCAGCATGAACAACCCGAGCAAATACGCGGACAAACCGTACACATGATCCGGGTGGAAATGGGTGATGATGATACCGCGCACCGCCAGGGGATCGAGACCCGCACGCTGCAAGCGCCCAATGGGACTGTCGGCGCAATCGACCAACCAGTAGCCGCGCTGCCCCACTACCGCCAGGTACGAGTTGGCATAATTGCTGTCGGCCAGCGCGGCCGCCACTCCCAATGGAACCACGTAAGGTAAATGTGTCTCGCCCAATCCTGACCTCCATTCTCAACGGATGAAACGGAGAAATGGTTGTTGATTACGGAAAGCTGCTCGCTAACTGTGTCTTCATCGCTCACAGAAGGCCTCCCGCCTACTGTTTGCCGTATCCCGTCTACCGCACTTACCGCGTACGGAAGGGAAGTCCGCTATACGCCGCGGCGGCCTTCATCACCAACGTCGCGTAGCACCCCGATTGCAGGGTGAACTTCACCGTGACGGCTTGCCGTCCAGGCGTGTAGTCGTCGTGATAAGGCGTGCTGACTTCGACGGCTGCAGGCTTGAACCAGATCGCGCGCTCGCCCTTGGTAAGATAGACGCGCCGCAAGATGCGCGCCTTGAAGTCGTGCAGGGTTAACCCTTCCATTTCGAAGACGGCCTGTGCGGCCTCACCCACCCCCCCTTCGTACCGCGCTGTCAAACGAGGCAGGTCAATTTCCAGCACTTTGGCTGCATCCGGTACAGCGCTTGCGTCGGGCATCAGAAAGGGAACATCGACGATCTCCACCGCGAACGAAGTAGAGCTGAGCGACTCCAGATAACGCGCGGTGATGTGATTCCACACCCACGATTGATAAGCCGACAGGTAAATCGAAAGCAAGCGATCCTGAATCAGATTCACCGCTTTGCCGTATTCGTGGGGATGATCTTTGAGGTAGGTGATAACGCTGCGGAAATTCGACGGACGCGGAGCCTGGTGCAACAAAAATCCCCACTGTCCCCAATGGCTCTTCACCAGCACCTTGAATTCGCGGACGTCAGCGGGGTCACCGCGCATCTCTTCTTCAAGATAGAACCGTACGACCTGTTCGGCGTCGCGCAACAGGATCGCCTTGCCGATGAAGCCCTTCTCGGATAACGAGCCAAACCGTTGTTCGTCGAAGTAGTTAGGCAGACCTTCGGCCTCCAGCTTGTGCAACGCCGCTGTCAATACGGGCACATCCTCTTCCGCTAAATCGCGCACGACGACGGCAAATCGGTTGCCCAACACATCTTTTGGCTGCAGGGAACGAGAACCCCATTTCACCCGTTGGGCTATGAATCCGCGCTCTTTGATTTGCTCGGGACCGCGCTTGCGGACACTGGCGTATTGGATCGCCTCCGCGCTGGCGTCTTTAGGCGCCGGGAAGACCAACGCGCTCGGCGTCACCTTCAGTCGTGCAGCAAGACGATCGCGAACGGCCAACGTGGTCAGGTTGCGTTTCTCGACACGATAGTAGGCATAGGCGCCACGCTCGCCGCCGGGCAGGACGATCTCTTCCTCGACACGGAAGTCCTGAGGTACGCGTTTGATACGCATGACGAAGTCCTGATCCTAGGGCGCAACTGCAGTGACCGGCACCACCTGTACAGGTGCAATTGTAGGTGTGGGTATCTCTTTCACAAAGATGACGTGCTTGAATCCCAGGCTCAACAGCAACGAGCGCAGCACATCACGGGCGTTCTCTTCTGCCTTTTCCAGCAGACCATTTTCGATAGCCGCTTGCAGCATTAACTGCTCGGCCTCCTGCCGGGCAGCGGTCTCCAACTGCATATTCATCCCCGCCACACCGGTGCGGCGGTCGTAGACGTAAGTGCGGCTGTTATCCAAAGCGGCAACAAATACCTCTGCCGGAGGCAAGCGCACATAAACCGTGCCATCATCGGTGGTCATCACATCATTGGGCCCGATATATGACAGATCGACACCCGCGATCATTTCACCATAAGCGATCAACAATAGTTTGTCGCCAAAGAGGAAACCGAGTGCCCCCTGTCCTGATTCCGCCGTGATCACCTTTTCGATCTGATACGAGGCCGTTTCCAGACGGCTCAGCGCCTGCACACCTTCGATCACCGTCGCCGCACTCGGATAGATCGTCGGCGTGGGCTGCGGCAAAAGCGCCGATGGATCAATCGTGACCGGGGAAGACGGCTGGCGCGAGCGTGCAAAAATCCACACGCTCGCCACAACGACAGCAATTATCCCTATCCACATCAAGACGTTTTTCAGTCTCATATCCCTCCCCTGTCCAGAAAATTGAATCCTGCGCAAGGATTCACGTACACATACGTAGGATACTACGATTTGGGCGCATCGTCAACAACAATACGCGTGCGCCGCAACTTGACCACGGCCCGGTTCGTATTACCCTATACACAATCTTAACGTTGGCGATTTGGGAGGCTAATATAATGAATACCAGTGTAACTCGATTGCCGTTGCTACTCATCATCGTCACCGCGCTGTTCATGTCGCTGGGCTGCGCGGTCGGGAACTTACGCATCGATACTGTGACTGTGGGTGAGCTAAACAAAGAAACGCAGACAGTGGAAGCAGACGGCGCCGAACAGGTGCGCGTGTACATCAAAATGGGTACCGGGGAACTCAAGGTGGGCCACGGCGCAGAGGCGTTGATGCGTGCCAACTTCACGTACAACGTCGCCGATTGGAAACCGCAGGTCGATTACACCGTCACCGATGGCAATGGACGGCTGAACATCCGCCAGCCCAGCAGCGAGCAGATTTCAGTCCGCAGCGACATCCGCTATACGTGGGATCTCAAATTCAATGAGGAAATTCCGCTGGACATGCGCATCGAGTGCGGCGCGGGCAACGGTGAAGTCAAGCTGGGCCAGTTGAACGTCACCAGGCTGGATGCCAAACTGAGCGCGGGGGACTTTGCCATCGATCTGAGCGGTAATCGAAGTCTGGAGCATCTTGAACTCGACATGGGAGCCGGTGATATCACCGTCGACCTGACCGGCGACTGGGAACACAATGTCGAAGTCTACCTCCAGGGGGGAATTGGCAAAACGATTTTGCGCCTGCCCAAAGACATCGGCGTGCGAATTGTCGCCAACAAAGCCATCGGGAAGGTCGACACCCAAGGGCTTACCCGCGACGGCGGCGTGTATGTCAACGCCGCCTACGACGTATCCCCTGTCACCATCGAGATCAACATCCAGAGCGGGATCGGCGATACTTTGCTTGAAGTCGTGGAATAAATTCCACCCTTGCGAAGGTTCAGGCAAACCAGGTTTGCACACCTTCGCAAGAGTTTAGGGATTGTCGTTCAACCACACCACTAACGCCAGCGAAAACCAGAAGACAAACGCCAGATCGATCACAAAGTACGCCGCGTCCACCAGCCCATGCGCGAGGAAATCCGCCATCGACGCCATCAGGCCAAGCGCGAGCGCGCGGATCTCCGGGCGTACATCGTTGCGTAGCGGCCACACCTTGCGCCAGAACGAGGCTTGCAGTCCCGCAAATACCACCACGCCTAAAACACCAAGCCGCACCGCAAAATCCATCACGACGTTGTGCGGGTGCGCGAGGTTGAACTCCTCCCACGCCGTCGGCAAGACGTAGCGGGTGCGGTAGGCGTAGAGGAAGTTGTCCGGCCCCACACCCAACAGTGGATAATCGCGGATCATCCCCACGGAGCTATGCCACAGCGACAGCCGAAAACCTGTCGTACCGCCGCTCAAGTCGAACAGGCCGGCAAAACGCGGTGTGCGCAACAGCGGGATCAGCGCCACCACGCCGATCAGCAGGACAACGATCGTCGCCCGCCGCCACTTCGGCCCACCCAGGACGCCCAACAGCAGTAACGCCGCCGGAATACCCAGGACAATCGCGCCGCGCGAAAGGCTTAGCAGCAAGGCTGCTCCCACCGGCGCGCACGCCAGCGCATACAGCAGGCGTCGCCGCTCACCAAGCAAATCACGCAGGAACGCCCCGATGCGAGTTTGGGCGGACGACGTTCCGCCGAAGAACACCACGGCAAGCATCAACGGCAGCGCCCGGCCCAGGTACAGCCCCACGTTGTTGGGCGAACCGTAGATACTGCGCAGCCGTCGCATCCCGCCCTCCGCCGTGATCACATCGCCCAGAAAGAAATACTGCACCAGCCCCACCACGGCCACCATCACCGCGCTGCACACGAAAGCGTCGATGACGCGCTGTCGCTCGCGCTTCCCCATCGGCAGGGCGACGAGTGCCAGATAGAACAGCACCGGTTCGAGGATGACGAGGCGCAGTTCGCGCAGCGCTTCGTGTCGATGCTGGGCGAAGAGCGTAGAGAGTACCGCCACACCAACGAAAGCGCCCATCCACATCGTCTGACGGCGCGGGAGACGCGGCCTCCATCTTGTTTTCCACTTCCCCACAATTTGCACAAAACTGCCCGCGAGCGTGGGCAATAACACCAGTTCCGCCAGCGAAAACGACTTGCCGAGCAGCGAGAGCGGGTGCATATACAGCGGCGCGGCGAACAGTGTGAGCGCCAATCCCAACGCCGGTCGCATAAAGACGATAAACGACACCAACGCGCCCGCGCCAAGCGTCAACACCATCCACGGCGAGAAGTAGTACAATCCCGTTGCCAGAAGCAGCGCCAGTTGCTCGCCACCGTCGCCCAGACGGCGGAAGACGCCCTGTCCCATCATCACCTGCCACGCGGCGAAAAGATAAATTGCGCTCAGCGTTGCCGTCAGCGCAACTTGCCCGCCCTCACGCAGCCAGTTCCAGGCTTTGGCTAACCCCTGTCCCAGGCGGCCCCACGCCACGCGCCGCCCGGTGACAATCGCCAGAATCAGCCCACCGAGGCCCAGCAGCGCCAATATGACATAGCGCCGCGTATCCGCGGTAGTGTCCGGCTGGTTCGCCACGCGCCAATCGGCCAGCGCCCACTGCCCCCACCCCCGCTCGGCGATCACTTCGACGGTGTGCCGTCCATAAGGAAGGTTTTCCGCCAGGGGAACAGTCGCCACTGCCGCCAGCGGATCGTAGAGGACGACGTAGGCGTGTCCTTCACGGTCGCGGGGCAATGCCGGGGCCAGCTCCCCATCGACGGTGACGAACAGGAACGCGCGGTACGGTCCGCGCCGCACCGTCAGCGCGACGCCTGTGCCCTCGAACGTCAGCGTCACGCGGTCGCCGCTCTGGCCGATGTCCGCGCCTTGCGGACCGAGCGTCCACGTCCCGTCGAAGTCCGCCAGCGATGTGCCGGCGTTGTATCCGCCGGGCGTCGCCACACGCGGGCGGGCGTTCCAGTCGCGCAACGCCGTGTAGACCGGACGCAATTCGCCATCCGGCCCCACCAGCGCGAAGCCCCAATGCTCTTCCGCGTCAGGGACAAGTCGCGCCGAATCTTCAGGGCGCGGCTGGAAGCCGTTGACGCACATCACGCCCGCCCACGGCCACTCGCGCTCCGCCCGCGTCAGCGCTGCGACGGTGTATTCCGCCTGCGTCGTTTCATCCACGCTGCCCCAGATCGAATCGGGACCGGGCCAGCCGGCGGGCTTGCTGTTCCATCCAAAATGGCTGATCCACACGGCCTTGTTCCCGTCGCCGTGCGCTTCCAGCGCCTCGCGGATCAAGATCGCCCGCGAGAAGGTGAATGCTTCACGGCTCATCGTGCGATCCTCCGGCCCGGCGAAGAAGCCGTAGGGCTGCGCGGCGACTACGTCGAAGTAGGACTGCGCGCCGGCGACGTAGAGCATCTCCAGGAACACGTCTTCGGCGTAGTTGCGCTCGCCCGTTTCGACGGTGGGGGCGAGGCTACCGAGCACAATGCGCGCGTCGGCGTCGGCGGCGCGGATCGCGTCTGCCGCCCTCGCAAGTAAAGCGGTGTAGCTGTATGCGTCTGCAGAACCACCCCAAGCGTCGCCGAGGTTGGGATTGTGCCAGATTTGGTAGTAGGTCAGCGCGTCGCCATAACGGGCGGCAAATGTTCCGGCAAACCGCGCAAACGCGGCAGGATCGGGCGGCACTCCGGCCCACGCGGGCGCGGTATCGAGAACGGCGATCAGGTGCAGATTGTGTGCGGTCGCCTCCTCCACGAGCGCATCCCACGTGTCCCAACGGAACTCGCCCGGTGCGGGTTCGATGTCGGCCCAGGCGAAACGCTGGCGCACCCAGGTGAAGCCGCCGCTGGCAATCGTGTCCAGCGCCCAAATCAAACGGCCGGCGTCGTACTGTTCCAGCGCAGCGTTGACGCACCCGCGTGGCAACTCCGTATCGGCCAACGGCGCGGGGAAGCCGGTCTCCCAACCACGGGTGAGGTGCTGCCGCCGCGCGGAAAGCTGCACGGCGCTGAGGTCGGCTACAGCAATAAGCAAAATCCCAAGAACGAATAACAGCAAAGGCTTCGGTTTCATAGAGGGGATTATATACAAGATGCGCGAAACGGAAACAAGCTAACAACGGTCAGCGATCAGCCGCCAGCGGCTTTCTGGCTGAAAGCTGATCACTGAAAGCTGAACGCTTACATACCGTGGTATAATTCCAGCGTGTTGAGCAAAATCCGCGATTTCCTGGAACTGATCAAATTCGAGCACACGATCTTCGCCCTGCCTTTCGCCTATGTGGGGATGCTGCTGGCGGCCGGTGGGTGGCCGACGTGGCGGCAGTTCGTGTGGATCACCGTGGCGATGGCGGCGGCGCGGACGCTGGCGATGGGCGTGAACCGCATCGCCGACCGGGCGCTCGACGCGCTGAATCCCCGCACGGCGAACCGGCCTCTCGTCACCGGACGCATCACGCTTTCGACCGCGTGGGTGGGAACGGCGATTTCCGGGCTGGTGTTGGGCATCGCGGCGCGGCAGTTGGGACCGCTGCCGCTGATCTTGCTGCCGGGCGCAGTGCTCTTCCTGGTGGGCTATGCGTTCACCAAACGCTTCACGTGGCTCTCACACTTCATCCTCGGCTTCACCGACGGTCTGGCGCCGATGGGGGCGTGGGCGGCGGTGCGCGGGTCGTTGTTCACGGCAGACGACGTCCCGGCGTGGGTGTTGTTGAGCATTGTAACGCTGTGGATCGGTGGGTTCGATCTCATCTACGCCTGCCAGGACGTCGAGGCCGACCGCGCGGCGGGGCTGCACGCGATCCCGGCGCGGTTTGGCGTCCCTGTGGCGCTGGCGCTCTCGTCGCTGTGCCACATCGTCACGGTCACGCTGCTCATTGTCTTGGGGCGGACGCTCGCGCTAGATTGGCCGTACTGGCTCGCGCTGGCCGTCATCGCCGGGCTGCTCATCTACGAGCACAGCCTGGTGCACCCGGACGACCTTTCACGGGTCAACGTCGCATTTTTCAACATCAACAGCTACATCAGTGTGACACTGTTTGCGGGCGTGCTTGGGACGATTTTGATGTAAAACGTGATGCGTAACGAATTACGAATCACGAATTACGCATCACGCACTACAAATTCAGTCGAGGACTATAACATTGACAACATCACAGCCAACACAGATCACTTTCATTCGACACGGGCAGGTGTACAATCCAGAGCGGGTTGTGTATGGGCGATTGCCGGGATTTCCGTTGAGCAAGTTGGGCGAGCGGCAGGCGCAGGCGGCAGCAGAGGCGCTGCGCGACACGCCGGTAGCGGCGGTCTTCAGCAGCCCGTTAGTGCGCGCACAACAAACGGCGCAAATCCTGCTGGCAGAACGGTCTGATGTACCGCTGTACACATCCGAGGCGCTCAACGAGGTGCGCTTCTTCTTCGAAGGACAACCGCTGGAGACGATGTTCGCACGCAACTGGGATCTGTATACCGGCGTCGATCCCGCCTACGAGCAGCCGCCGGATGTCGTCGCCCGCGCGCGGGAATTCCTGGCGCAGGTGCGGCGTGAATATGCCGGGCGGCGCGTCGTCGCGGTGAGCCACGGGGACGTGATTGCGTTCACGGCGCTGTGGGCCTTTGGCGTCGAACTGATCCCGGCGAACAAGCACACGCTGGACGTCCACGGATTGGCCGAGGACTACCCGTCGCCGGCCTCGCTGCTCACATTCACTTACGCGCCCGATGCGGACGAGCGCCCTACAACTGTCACGTACCGGTTGCCCTACGGCGAGGATTTGGCGGATGGCGGCGTTTCACCCAAGTAGCCTCAACGGATTCAACGGATCGAACGGAAAGAACTTCCGTTGAATCCGTTGAGAGATTGCGAGGAGTTGTTGTGCGGAATCTGAAAATTGTGCTGTTGACCTGCTGTCTCGGCGTGTTCCTGTTAACCGGGTGCCGCAAGCCGGAAGCGGGCGCGCTGCGTATTGCGGTGTTGCCGATTCTCGACACGCTGCCGCTGTACGTCGCCGAAGCCGAGGGATATTTCAACGCGCAAGAGATCGCGGTCGAGTTGATCCCCGCCGCATCTGCCGCCGAGCGCGATCAGTTGTTGCAGGCCGGACAAATCGACGGCTTCATCACCGATCTGGTGGCGCTGGCGTTGTACAATCGTGACACAACACAGGTCGTTGCTGTGCGTTATGCAATGGTTCCCATGGCGGATTTTGCGCAGTTCCGCATTCTGGCGGCGGCTAAATCCGGCATCGACACGGTGGAAGATTTGCGCGGTGCGCCGATTGGTGTGTCGGAAGGCACGGTCATCGAGTACGTGACGCACAGGTTGTTGGAGGCCGAAGGATTGCCCACGGATGCGATTGCCACGTTGGCTGTCCCCAAAATCCCGGACCGGATGGCGCTGCTCGACGCGGGAGAATTGCGCGCGGCGACCCTACCGGAGCCGCTGGCTTCGCTGGCGATGCAGCAGGGCGCGGCGCTGATCGTGGATGACACACGCCACCCGGAAATCAGTTGCAGCCTCTACGCCTTCCGCAAGGAGGTCATCGACCAACAACCGCAAACCGTGCGCGCCTTCATCGCTGCTATCGACCAGGCCAGCGCCGCGATCAACACGGACAAAGGCCGCTGGAGCGCGCTGCTCGCCGAAAAAGGGCTGGTCCCCGCCCCGTTGACCGGTGCGTACATCCTGCCCGACTACCCCGCCAACGCCGTCCCTACCGCAGCCCAATTCGCCGACGCCGTCGCCTGGCTGCAAGCGACGGGACGGTTGACGACAGCACCGACATACAAGGATTCGGTAGACGGTAGACGGTAGACGGTAGACGGGAAGGGAGAGGGGGAACGGGGAATTGCCGATTCGCTGATTCGCTCATTCGCTGATTCGCTGATTCGCTGATTCGCTGATTCGCTCATTCGCTCATTCGCCGACTCGCTCATTCGCTCATTCGCTCATTCGCCGACTCGCTCATTCGCTCATTCGAAAGGAGGCCATGATGTTCGGAAAAACGAAAGTCCCCGCGCCGGTTGTCGAACCGAAGGTGCTGGTGATCAACTTCGCGCCGGTGTTTCCGGAGCAAGGTGGGAAACGGCTCTATGAAGTTCTGGGGTGGAACGACCCACAGGCACTGATGCCGCAGTACATCGCCGACATCGAGGAATGTAGTTACGGCTATGTGCGCTATCGCGTCGTAGAGGCCGTCGATGTGGACGCCTATCCACTCAAATTGGACGGCTTCCGCTACACCAACGCTACGTACCTGGCATGTCACGAGAAAAAAGAAGCCTGGCACCAGCCTGACGCGGTGGATTACGCGGCCATTTTCAAAGCGCACAAAATCCCGATGCGCGTGATGCTGGGGGAGATCGACGAGGTGTGGCTGTGGGGCTTCCCGTATGGCGGCTTCTGGGAATCCACGATGGCCGGTGGGCGACCTTACTTCTGCAACTCCGAACCTGTGCCGGGCTACTGGGGATTTCGCACCTTCGTCACCATGGGCTTCAACTACGAGCGCGGCGTCGGCGAGATGCTAGAGGCGTTCGGCCACCGCGTCGAATCGATCATGCGGCACGTCTACGGCTCGTGGGAGCTGTCGCCGGTCGCGCAACAATCGACGCCCCACACCTGGAATCGTTTCACGCTGTACGACAAGGTCGCGCCGGGTGAGGCGGCCTGCGGCAACGTCCACTTTGCGCCGAACAGTGTGCGGGACTACGATTGGGGCAATCGCCGCACCGTGATGAGCAGCGCCGACGACTGGCTGAACTACCCCGATCTGAAAGGCAGCAAGCGGCAGATGAACTGCACGCAATGGGGCAACGGCGACATCCGCGAGCATCATCGCTGGTGGCTCAAGCACCTCCCTCACGCCCCAGGCCGCGCCGACGACGGCAAGCTCAACAACTGGTGGCCCTACATCGTGGATTTCAACCGGTTCCCGGAGAGCAAGGGAAGAGTAGGGAGAGTAGGGAGTAGGGAGTAGGGAGTAGGGAGTATGACTCCCCTTGTGCCCCCGTCTACCGCCTACTATCTGCCGTCTACCAATGTTCGACTTACGCGACGTGACGTTTGCTTATCCGGGCCAGTCGCCTGTCTTCGAGCGGTTCTCGTGGAATGGAGGGCGCGGAGAGGTGTGGGCGGTGTTGGGGCCGTCGGGGTGTGGGAAGAGCACGCTGTTGATGCTGCTGGCGGGATTGTTGCACCCACAGGCTGGGGAAGTCGTCATCGATGGCAAGCGCATCGTCCGTCCACGCCCGCGCACGGGACTGATTTTGCAGGAGTACGGCTTATTGCCGTGGGCGACGGTGCAAGATAATGTGATGTTGGGGCTGCGCATCCGGCGCTTCTACGGCCCGGACGGGCGACATGTTCCTCGGGACGAGCGCCCGAACCCCACCGAGGCGCAGGCGCGCGTCGAGCATTGGCTGGCGCGGTTGGGCATCGCGGATGTGGCGACGAAGTATCCCGGCCAGATTTCCGGCGGGCAGCGCCAACGCGCGGCGATTGCGCGCACGCTCGTTCTCGATCCCGACCTGGCGCTGATGGACGAACCGTTCTCCGCGCTGGACGCCCCCACCCGCGAAGGCTTGCAGGCGCTCATGTTGTCGTTATGCGAAGAGGCAGGCGTGACCGTTGTGCTCGTCACGCACAACATCGAAGAGGCAGCTTTTGTGGGGCAGAGAGTTTTGTTGTTGAGCAAACCACCGAACCGGGAGACCAACGTTTTGGAGAACACGCATAATGCACAAGCCGAGTATCGCACTTCCACGGCGTATCAAAATGTATGTTCAATGTTGCGCATCCAAATTGGTGAACGATGAGGAAAACACTGTTTTCTGAAGTATAATGACGTGAGAATAAGTTCTGTATAGGCCAATCCGCATGACAAAATAGCTTTAGAAAGGTGAATTTTGATGACGCTTGCATTCGAACAAATCGTTGATACTGTGATGCAACTCCCGCCCGAACAACAGGATATACTTGCCGATCTCCTGAGAGGATGGCGCATCGAAGCGCGCCGCCGCGAAATTGCACGGGATGCCAATGACTCCCTGAACGCATATCGGGCCGGGAAATTCAAAGCACAGTCCGCATCAACGATCATCAACCAACTCCATGAGTCCGCTGAGGACAAATGAGACGGGAGCTGGTTTCAACGACTAAATTTGAACGCGCATATCGAAAGTTTGTGCGCCGCGACCGGCGACTGCAAAAACGGATTGATGAAGTTATGCGCCAAATGGAAGAGGATGTTTTTGCTACATCCCTGGGAACACATAAGTTGAGTAGCATATTGGCAGGCTTCCGCGCGTGCGTATGCGGTTATGATTGTCGCATTGTGTTCGCACTGGAACATGATCCAGATACTGGCGATGAAGTGATTGTGTTGCTCGATATTGGCTCGCATGACGAAGTCTACTAGCACGCTCCATATCATCTACGCAACCCTCATTTTATTAATCCTTTGGGAAAGCGTCGCCTTCGTCATTCAAAGACCCATTCTACCAGCGCCTCATATCGTGGCGGGTATTTTCCTCCGTGACTTGCCCCATAACCTGGGCCGCCACACGCTCGTCAGCCTGTACCGTGTGGTGGCGAGCATCGTCCTGGCAATCGCGCTGGCGACGCCGGCAGGGCTGGTGTTGGGCCAGAGCGCGAGGCTCAACCGCATCTTCGCGCCGTTCGTCTACCTGCTGTTCCCGATTCCCAAAGTGGTGCTCGTCCCGATTGTGCTGCTGTTTTTGGGCGTCGGCGACTTCCCCAAGATCGTCATCATCACGATGATTTTGTTCTTCCAAATCCTGGTGCTCGTGCGCGACGCTGCCGCCGCGATCCGCCCGGAACTGCTGCTGAGTGTGCGCAGCCTGGGCGCGGGCCGGCGCGCGCTGTTCCGGTTCGTCTACCTACCGGCGAGCATCCCAGCAATCCTCACCGCCGTGCGGCAATCGATCGGCGCCGCCATCGCCGTGCTGTACATCGCCGAACTATTTGCCACCCGCTACGGATTGGGGTACTATATCTATTACCAGGGCAGCACGCTCTTCGACTATCCGAAAATGTACGCGGGGATCGTCGCCATGAGCCTGCTCGGATTGGGGATGTATTTTGGGGTGGACACGGTAGAACGGCGGGTGTGTAGGTGGGTAGACGGTAGACAGTAGACGGTAGACGGGGGAAGAATTCGCTCATTCGCTAATTCTTGATTCGAAGGAAAATGATGAAGGTCGATACATTGCGGGATTTTGTGCGGGTGCTGGAGGGGCGCAGGGAATTGGTGCGGGTGACAACGCCGGTTTCGGCGGCGCTGGAGATCACCGAGATTGTGGAGCGGGTGAGCAAGGGGCCGGCAGAACGCAACAAGGCGCTGCTCTTCGAGAACGTGACCGGTTATGAAATGCCGGTGTTGATCAATATGTTCGGCAGTGCGGAGCGGATGGCGTGGGCGCTGCACGTGGATGCGCTGGACGACCTCACCCGCAATCTGGGAAAACTGATTGACTTGCGACTACCGCAGAACGCGGGCGCGGCGGTGGGACGCGGTGTGGGCCTGCTCAACGCACTGCGCGCCGCCGGGATCAAGCCGCGCAAGGTCAAAAACGCGCCAGTGCAGGAGATCGTCGAGACGGAAAACCCTTCGTTGGACGACCTGCCCATCCTCACGTGCTGGCCCAACGACGGCGGGCCGTTTGTCACGCTGCCACAGGTCGTGACGCGCGATCCGGTCAAGGGCGTGCGCAACGTGGGGATGTATCGCCTGCAGAAGGTCGATAGCCGCACGCTGCTCGTCCACTGGCAACGGCACAAGGGCGGCGCGGAACACGAGCGCGTCGCCAAAGCGTTGGGGAAGCGCGTTCCCGTCGCGGTGGCGCTCGGCGGCGATCCGGCGTGCATCTGGGCCGCGTCCGCGCCGCTGCCGCCCGACATCGACGAATATCTGCTCGCAGGCTGGCTGCGCGGGAAACCCGTCGAGCTGGTGGACTGCATCACGCAGCCGCTCTCCGTGCCCGCCGAGGCCGAGGTCATCATCGAAGGCTACGTCGATCCCGACGACCGCCGCCCGGAGGGGCCGTTTGGGGATCACACCGGGCACTACACGCCCGTGGAGCCGTTCCCCGCGCTGCACGTCACCGCCGTCACCCGGCGGCGCGATCCGATCTATCCCGCCACCGTCGTCGGTATCCCACCGGCGGAGGATTACTGGATGGGCAAGGCCACCGAGCGGCTGTTCCTGCCGCTGCTGCGCCTGTTCTTGCCGGAGATCGTGGATTTTGCAATGCCGGCACCGGGCGTCTTCCACAACCTGGTGCTGGTAAGCATCCGCAAACGCTTTCCGGGCCACGCGCGCAAGGTAATGCACGGCCTGTGGGGGCTGGCGCTGCTCAGTCTGGCGAAAGCTGTCGTCATCGTGGACGAGTGGGTGGACGTGCAAGACGCGAACATCGCTGCATGGCAGGCGTTGGGCAACGTGGATTGGTCGCGGGACGTCGTCATCAGCGACGGACCGACCGACCACCTGGACCACGCCTCGTACCACCCCGCGTTCGGCGGCAAAATCGGCATCGACGCCACCGCCAAATGGCCCGAAGAAGGCTACACCCGCACATGGCCGGAAGTCGTGCGGATGTCGCCCGAAGTCCAAGCGCGCATCGACGCCCTCTGGAAAGACTTAGGACTCAACCATGACTGAATCCCCCCCCGTCTACCGTCTACCGTCTGCTGTCTACCTCCGCCTCACCGCCTTCACCGGCGGCCTCGTCTCCCTCGCGCTGGAACTGGCGGCGGGACGGTTGCTGGCCCCGGCGTTCGGCACGACTGAACTGGTTTGGTCGGCCATCATCGGGCTGATTTTGCTGTACCTTGCGGTGGGCTACGCGCTCGGTGGGCGCTGGGCCGACCGCTCGCCCCACCCCGCGACGCTCTACACGATCCTGACGGCGGCGGGATTGACCATCGCCGTCATTCCGCTGCTGGCGCGCCCGCTGCTGCGACTGGCCGCGCAAGGGATGATGGCGTGGAGCCTGCCGCAGATCGCGGGGCCGTTCATCTTCGTGTTGGTGCTGTTCGTCGCACCGGTGACGCTGCTGGCGTGCGTGTCGCCGTTCGTCATCCGCCTTTCGGTGACGGACGTGACGGCTTCTGGCGGCGCGGCGGGACAGATTTACGCCGTTTCGACGCTCGGCAGCTTCATCGGCACGTTTCTGCCCAATCTGGTGTTGGTCCCCAACCTGGGCACGTACCGCACGTTCGTCCTGCTGGCGATGATCGCCGCGGCGACGGGGCTGTGGGGGCTGTGGCGCTTCAACCGCCGCCGCTTCTGGGCGCTGGCGTGGACGGCGCTGCTGCTCATCGCCCTCTTCATCCGCAAACCGGGCGCGATCAAGCCGGAAACGGGACTCATCCACGAGGAAGAATCCGTCTACAACTTCATCCAGGTGGTGGAGAACGATGACGGCTCGCGCTATCTGCTGCTCAACGAAGGCCAGGGCATCCATTCGGTTTACTTGCCCGGCGACAAAATCCTCACCGGCGGGCCGTGGGACTATTACCTCATTGCGCCGTATTTCAACGCCCCGCCCCACCCGCCGGGTGACGTCGGCAGCCTGCTCGTCATCGGGCTGGCGGCCGGGACGACGCCGGCGCAGTACACGGCGGTCTACGGGGCGCTGCCAATTGACGGCGTGGAAATCGATCCGGCCATCATCCAGGTGGGGCGGGATTACTTTGCGATGACGCAGCCGAACCTCACGGCGTATGCCGCCGACGGGCGCGCCTTCCTCGCGCAAACGGCGCGCCGGTACGACGTGATCGCCGTGGATGCGTACCGGCTGCCCTACATCCCCTGGCATCTGACGACGGTGGAATTTTTTGCGGAAGCGCGGGCGCGGCTCACGGAAAAGGGCGTGGTCGCCATCAACGTGGGGCACACGCTCGGCGCGGGAGGCGGCGACTGGCGGCTGGTCGAGGCGATGGTCGCCACGATGCGGCAGGTTTTCCCGTCAGTCCACGTAATCGAAGTCCCCGACAGTTTCAACGCCATTGTCATCGCCACGGCAAAGCCGACGACAGCGCAAAATCTGGCGGACAATCTCCCGCTGCTGGCGGACGCGCGCTTGCGCACGGTGGCCGAGTGGGCGCTCGCCAACCTGCGCGAGATCGCGCCGGGCGACCTGGTTTTCACCGACGACCGCGCGCCCGTCGAACAACTGACGCACGATCTTGCCCTGCGGTATATCTTCGGGGGGCAGTGAATGGACGAGATTGTCATCCGCCCCGCCACGCTTGACGATGCTACCGCCATAGCCAGGTTAGCCGAACAATTGGGGTACACGGTGACAGAGCGCGCCGTGAACTGCCGGTTTGCGGAACTTGTCCGGCAAGCCGATCACGCGGTCTACGTAGCGGCAGCGCCAGAAGCAGAGGCGGTGGGGTGGATTCACCTGTACATCGATTACAGCCTCGTGCACAGTCCGGTCGTTGCGCTCGGCGGACTCGTCGTTGATGAGGCCTGTCGCGGCCAGGGCATCGGACGCCGCCTGATGGAACAGGCCGAAACGTGGGGACGCGAGCGCAATTGCGCGGCCGTCTACCTGAAGACGAATATGATTCGCCACGAAGCCCACACTTTCTACGAAAACCTGGGGTACCGCAAGGTCAAAACCCAATACGCCTATCGCAAACGGCTATCGACGTGTCAAACGAAAAGATAATGTCACCGATGGGTACGACGCCGAAATCGGCTTTCCGGTCAACCGCGAAGTCACCACACCAAGCCTCCGCACCAGGACGCTGCCGGCAATGGAAGTGCTCGCGCTGGTTCATCAAGACGCGCCTGAAAAGCTGCGGGAGACCTACCGTGCCCTCTATGCCTACGCCAACGAGCACGCTATCATCTTCGACGAATTTGGCCGCGAGGTGTACACAGACGCGGTGAATCCAGACGGGGCGGGGGCTGAGGCGCAATTCCTCATCCACGACTGGAACGGCAAGCTGGCGAGTGGCCTGGAACGTGTCCTGGGCCAGGAAACACGCGACGTGGTCAGACAGGGCAGCGAGACGTTGAGTATCGCCTCCCGCATGGATGACCGCTTCCTATGGGTCAAAGGGATGCTGGAACGGCTGGACGGGCTGGCAGACGAGCATCAAAAGTACGACGTCCTCTCCGGTTGCGCCCACGTCTTCCCGCCGGCCAGGTCGCCAAACTGAAGGCCGTCTTCGACGAGGCATACGCCCAAACTCACGACGGTCTCCAGGCCGTGGACGCCGTCCTCGATTTTATGGAGGCCGACCCCGGTTGGAGCGAAACCCGTCCGACGCACGAAGACCACATCATCTACGCCGCCAAAGGCCCCCGCGATCCGCAAGCCTACGCCGAAGCCCAAACCGATCTCGAACGGCGCAGGGCTTACTGCTTTTACCCCTTGATCCGCACCCGTCTGGATCAGGGAATGCCGACCGCCTTCTGCTACTGCGGATCCGGTTGGTATCGCCGGCAATTCGAGGGCGCGATTGGCAAACCGGTGAGCATTGACATCGTCAGCTCGGTGCTTCGGGGCGATGGTGTGAGCCGGTTTACCATCCACCTGCCGGAGGAGCTGTAAAGTCATCCTCAGCGGATTGCGTAGGAGACCAATTCTCTGAATTCTACACTCTTGTTAACAGAGAGTATTATGGAGGACAAATGAACGCGCTGAAGTCTTTTGCAACAAATTCCCCGGTTCTGTTTGCGATTAGTTTGATGCTGGTTTGGTTTGTAGCGGGGCTTGTCTTTATGGGCATTGCTTCAGGCGCACTGCGCAAGCCTTACGGCGACGCCGTCACAACCATGGTGGGGCGGTTCATCGTAACAGTCTGCGTGCTTTGGCTGATATGGCGGTTGGGTTGGCTGGAAGCGTCAGGCAGCACTCGGTTGGGTCGTTGGCAAGTCTGGGGGCTGGCTGTGGCGGGGATGCTCTACTTTGCCGGCGCGAGCCTCTACGCATTCTACGGCAAGGTCGCCTTCGACATTTCAAGTTTGATACGGGAGCCGGCGTCCCGCTCGACTGTCCTGACACATACTGTGGTTGCCCTGAGCGAAGAACTCCTGTTTCGTGGCGTCATGCTGTCTGTTTTGCTCCGCGCCTGGGGCCACACCCGGCTGGGAATCATCGGAAGTGCGGTCCTCACCGCCGTGCTCTTCGCGCTTTTGCATATCACACAGGTCTTCACCCACGGAGTCTCGTGGTCTTCGGTGCTGCTGCTGACCGCGCAAGTGTGTATCACCGCGGCGTAGTGGGGGGCGGTGGTGATATGGGGCGGGAGTCTATGGTCGGCGGTGCTGCTGCACTTTGTTGGCAATGCAGTGGTCGCCGTGCAGGGTCTCACGACGCCTATGATCACGCCTGAGATTCTGGCTTACCGGCGACTCTTCTGGTTCAGTCTACCGCTCGGCATCCTCGGCATCGGGTTGCTCGCGCGGATAGCGCTTCCGCCCATTGTAACCGATGCTTCTTGACGAAGATAAGGAAATGCTTGTATCGGATCACAGTCCGGCGCTGCGTAGACGGCGGATTGTGATCTGCCTTAAGCGTTGAAATAGGACGATTTTTAGGAGACGCCGGCGCTAACGCGCACTATTCAAGCACGAAACTGATTCTCTCAGCGGATTCAACGGAATTTAACGGATATTTTCCGTTGAATCCGTTCGATCCGTTGAGGTTATTTTCGAAGGAGTTCCTATGTGGAACTCCACACCAACAAGGATGAAAAGGATTTCCTCAACGGATTCAACGGAATTTAACGGATATTTTTCCGTTGAATCCGTTCGATCCGTTGAGGCTATTTTCTAAGGAGACACCGGTGCTGGCGCACACCATGCAGCACGAAAATAAGGATTTCCGTGTGTTTCGTGTATTCCGTGGTTTATTTTCGAAGGAGCGGCGCAGGCCCGGCCATCGTGCTGTTGCACGGCGGAGGCGGTAATCGCCGGGAATGGCACGAAGCCCCGGCTACGTCAGTCGTCTTCGACAGCGTTTCACCGGCATCGCAATGGACTTGCGCGGGCGCGGGGAGAGCGATCTGCCCGAAGACCCGGCTGACTACGCCATCGACAAGCTATGCCAGGACATCCTGGCCGTTGCCGATGCCTGCGATGTCGAGCGTTTCAGCCTCTGGGGAATTATGTCCGGCTTCCAACAGAATCAGGGCCTTCCGAGAAGCCCATTCGGGGCTTCTCGGAAGATCGAACCTATACATGC
>MTKY01052890.1_pt1 | contig 60823 bp, 58 predicted proteins | sample 1042731 | NCBI WGS metagenome assembly MTKY01 (sample SAMN06212206, study PRJNA360538) | anaerobic digester metagenome | biome: Wastewater treatment plant; material: sludge; isolation source: anaerobic digester fed with sludge from wastewater treatment plant | place: Denmark: WWTP Soeholt ...
TACGGGCGCTGCGTCTACGCCTGCGACAACGACGTGGTGGACAATCAGGTGGTCAACCTGCAATTTGCGGGGGACCGGACGGCTAGCTTCTCGATGGTGGCTTTCACGCAGATGCGCAACCGCGAAACGCGGCTCTTCGGCGCGCGCGGGGAGCTGGTCTGCGACGGGCGCTTCATCCACCACTACGACTTCCTGACCGACAGCACGGAGACGATAGACACGGAAGCCGGCGACGCCTCGATCCTCGGCGGACACGGCGGCGGCGACTACTGGTTGATGCACCACTTTAGCCAGGCGCTCCTCGACGGAGACCAGCGCCAGATTCTCTCCGGCCCCGATGCGACGCTGGAATCGCACCTGATGGTCTTCGCGGCGGAGCAGGCGCGGAAGGAAAACCGCGTGGTGAAGCTATAAGCCCCAATCGCTATCACAAAAAGAACGCTGCGCTTATCCAAGCGCAGCGTTCTTTCGGGTTTCATATGCCCCAAGAAACGCAATCACCCCGGTAGGAGGATGTCCACTTACACCGTAGCTGGTTGCAAACCCATAAGCGCGCCCCAGCCTCGTATGGCCTGTTCACGCGGTTCTGGAACAGGACGCCCTAGCTCTCGTGCGGTGGCGATCCATTCTTGAATGATGATTTCCACATTGGCCAGAGCACTCTGATACGTAGCGCCGTCGGCCATACATCCTGGCAATTCTGGAACTTCAGCAATGAAGGCCTCATCTTCATCGCTCCAATAAATCACAATCGCAAAACGGCAGAGATCGGAAAATGAAACAGATGCATCCACCGTCCCGCGCAAAACCTTGTACAACAGTTTGTCTTTTTGTGTCATCGCCGCCTCAAGTCTATCCTCATTATACCTTTACCTGCCAAAAGGTGAAGAGCATCCGCACCGCTTCGGTAACATTTTACGTGGCTTAAAGCGCCCGATTAGCCGCCAGCCCAACTTGTGATACACTTATAATGTCTGCAAGATACGTGAAGGAGGTTGCGATGTTAGGGTTTGATCGTATTACATTCGACCCTCAAACCTTAGGGGGGAAAGCCTGCATTCGGAAAATGCGCATTCCCGTGTCGCTCATCGTCAATCTGGCAGCAAATGGGATGACAACAGCGGAAATCCTTGAGGAATATCCCGACCTGGAAACGGCGGATATTGAACAAGCCCTGCATTATGCCGCCTGGGCGGTTGAAGACATTGTATATCCATTAGCAGGTGCGCCGGCGTGAAGTTCTCGCTGGACTCCGTCTACTGCCCGTCTTTCCTATACCCCCGCGACAGCGACGGCTTCCACGCCAGCAACCGCTCGGCCAACCGTGTGTTGCGTTGGGCGATTTTGTCGTTCCGCACGGCGATGGCGATGGCGCGCGGGTTCCCCACCAGGACGACGAGTTTGGCGGCGCGCGTCACGCCCGTGTAGAGCAGATTGCGCTGCAACATCATATAGTGCTGCGTCAAAATTGGGATTACCGCTACGGGGAACTCCGAGCCTTGCGCTTTGTGGATGCTGACCGCGTAAGCGTGGACCAACTCATCTAACTGCGTGAACTCGTAGCCGACGAGCGCCCCGTCGAAGTTGACCGTCAGTGTGCGCTCCTCCAAATCCAACGCCGCGACGCGCCCCATATCCCCGTTGAAGACCTGCCGGTCGTAGTCGTTGCGAATCTGCATTACCCGGTCGCCCACGCGGAACGTCCGCGAGCCGTGGTCTATCTGCGCTTTGCGCGCGTCCGGCGGATTGAGCGTCTGCTGCAAGCGCCGGTTCAGCTCGCCGACGCCCGCCGCGCCCCGGTGCATCGGGCTGAGCACCTGCACGTCGCGGTCGGCGTCGTAGCCGAACTTCGCCGGGATACGCTGCGCGACGACGTCGAGGACGAGGTCGGCGGCGCGTTCGGCGTCGTCCGCCGCGAACAGGAAGAAATCCCGCGCCGGGCCGTTGTACACCGGCATCTCGCCGCGATTGATGCGGTGCGCGTTGACGATGATGTAGCTGTCCTCGGCCTGGCGGAAGATCGTATCCAGCCGCGTCACGGGAATCGTCTCGCTGGCAATCAGGTCGCGCAGCACGTTCCCCGCCCCCACCGACGGCAACTGGTCCACGTCGCCCACCAGCAACAGGTGGCTGCCCGCTTCCACGGCTTTGAGCAGGTGGTTCATCAGCAGAATATCGACCATCGAGGTTTCGTCCACGATGACCATGTCCGCGTCGAGCGGGTTCTCCTGATCGCGCGCGAAGCGAAAGCCCTCGGCAGGTTTGACTTCGAGCAGGCGGTGGATCGTCTTGGCTTCCAGACCGGTCGCTTCGCTGAGGCGCTTGGCGGCGCGCCCCGTCGGCGCGCACAGGAGGACAGAGCAGCGTTTGGCCTGCAAGAGCTGGATGATGCTGCGCGTGATCGTCGTTTTGCCAGTGCCGGGGCCGCCCGTGAGGATGCTGACCTTCTCCGTGAGCGCCATCCGCACCGCGGCCTCCTGCTGCCCGGCGAGGCGAATCGGATTGCGCTCTTCGAGCCAGGCGAAAGCTTTGTCCCACTCCGTGTCCCGAAAGACCGCTAACCGGTCGCGCGCGCTCGCCTGCAACTGTCGCAGCTTGTTGGCGACGCCCGTTTCAGCATAGAAGAACGGCGGCAGAAAGATACAGGATGCAGGGTGCAGAGCTCTTGCTTCCTGCACCTTGCCCCCTGCCTCCTGCACCTTGCCCCCTGCCTCCTGCATCTTGCCCCTTGCCTCCTGCACCTTGCCCCCTGCCTCTTCCGCGATGAGTTCACCCCCCTGCACGAGCGCGTCCAACTGCGGTTCGCACGCCTCGCGGACGACTTCGAGCAGTTCGGCGGCGGCGGCGAGAAGGTCGTCGCGCGGCGCGAAGCAGTGCCCGTCGTCGCTGAACGTCCCCAGGGTATAGCGCAGCCCGGCCTGGATGCGTTCCGGCGCGTCCACGGCGAAGCCCATCTTTTGCGCGATTTTGTCCGCCGTTTTAAAACCGATGCCGTAGACGTCCTTCGCCAGCCGGTAGGGGTCGTTGCGGACGACGGCGAGCGCCTGGTCCGCGTACTGCTTGTAAATCTTCACCGCCAGCCCGGTGCTGACGCCGTGGCCTTGCAGGAAGACCATAATCTCCTTGATGTGCTTCTGCTCCTCCCAGGCGCGTGCAATCTGCGCCGTCCGCTTGGCGCCGATGCCCGGCACCTCGCGCAGCCGGTTCACGTCCGTCTCGATCACGTCCAGCGTCTTGAGGCCGAAATAGTCCACAATGCGTCCGGCGTTCACCGGCCCCACGCCTTTAATCAGGCCGCTGCCCAGGTATTTGCGGATGCCCTCAATCGTCGCCGGGAGCTGCACGGTGTACTCGCGCACCTCGAATTGCCGCCCGTACTGTGGGTGCGTGCTCCACACGCCCCGCAGCCGCACTGACTCGCCCGGATTGACGCCCGTAAGCGCGCCGATCACGGTGACTTCGTAGCCTTTCCCCTTGGGGATCAGCTTCGCCACCGTGTAGCCGTTCTCCTCGTTCTGGAAGACCAACCGCTCCAACGCGCCTTCGAGGGTTTGCCATCGAGTGTTTTCGGACGTAGACATCAGCAAGACAAATCGAATCGATATAACACGTGATGCGTGAAGCGTGGCTCGTAAAATTATCCGCGAATCACGGGTCACGCATCACATTCAACGGCTATTTCGTGATCAGGCTTCCCGCCGCCGTCGCCGCCAGCATGCTATCGAGCGCCGAAGTGCTGTTGCCCAAACCGTAGATAACGACCTGGCTGCCTTCCTCGCGGCCAATGCGTTCCAGAACGCCGAGCCGGTAGATTTCCATAGCGCGATCCGACATCAAGGCCGCCGCCTCGGTGTATTTCTCAGCGATAGTCTTCTCCGCATTCGCCTCGGCGATCTTGGCCTGCGCCGAGCGGCGCGATTGCGCCAGCACGCTCAACTCCTGGATCAGGTCGGTCGGCACGCGCACGTCGGTGATCTCCACCGAGGTCACGTCCACGCCGAACGAAGCCGCTGCCGTATCGATGATTTCTTTGAGCTGGCCCGACACCTTGTCCCGCGAACTCAATAGCTCGGATAATTCCAGCATCCCAATGGTATCTTTGAGCGCGCTGTTGGCAGCCTGGAAAACGGCCTCCTGATAGTTCGCCACGCTCAACGCTGCTTTCTGCGGGTCTTCGACGCGCCAGAAGATCACGGCCTCGCAACCCACCGGGACGTTGTCTTCTGTCAGCGTTTCCGCTGCCGTAATGACGCGGGTCTGGATGCGCAAGTCGATCTGCGCCGTCACCGATTCGTTGAACGGCGGGTACGGGATCACCCAGAAACGCCCCGGCCCGCGGACGCCCATAAACTTGCCCAGTTTGAGCACGATCACCCGCTCGTATTCCGGGACGATGTAGAGGCTGTTGCTGAACATTCCCGGAACGGCCAGCGCGAACAAGCCGCCGACGACAAAAATAATGCTTCCGACCACCGTCCCTATGTCGGGCAACAGGAACCCTGCCGCAATCGCGAGGATCACGGTGATGATCCCGATCAAAAAGAAGATGCCGAACCAGACCAACGCGCGTTGCACACGCTGCACGTTGTTGAGGTTCCGAGCCGCAGGATTGTATGTCATTTGTTGCATCGGTTGTACTACCATAGTTCCCTCCTTGAAAATAGTCTGATAGTCTTTAGTCCAGAGTCGCGTGGTCAATGCGCATTCGACAGCTGATGTATTCACCTCTATTAAAGCATGAAATGGATAAATGAACAGATCGAAGCCAAATAGGGAGACAGGAGTATACTGTAGTGCGAGTTGACAACGCGCGCGACAAGGGGGTATACCAAATGACGACGCAGTTGCTCATCATTTTTACACTAACCGTTTTGGTCAATACGATTGACACGAGCGCCTACGCGGCGCGGCTGGCGGGGGTACGGACGGGACATCCGGCACTGGCAGGGTCGCTGTATAATGTGCTGACGTTGGGATCGCGTGGGGCCAATGCCCTCGCCGGGCCGTTGCTCGCCAGCCTGACGGATTTAGCCGTACTCAACCAGGATACCGGTTCGCTGTTGAGCGTGTACCGCATCGTGGTGCTCGCGGCCTCTGTGGGAACAGTCATTGCCGCGTTTGGTATCCCCAGCCTGAGCCGCATCCTGGCGCGGGGGATCGCTTCGTATGAGAATCGCCGCTCGCTGCCGCAGGTGGTGGTACGCGGCGCGTCGGTGCAGGGTCTCTGGCGGATAACCTCCGAATTAGCACCGCCGCGTCTGGGGGCAGTACGCGAATCACGTCGCAGCCCTTTCCCCAAACGCTTCCTCATCGCCAGCGTGCTCGTCACGGCGATTGCCGCCGTGTGTAACGCCGCAGCGATGTATGCCAGCGCGCTCGTCCCCGAGGGCGCACGCACGGCGACCAGCCTCTCGCCGATGCTGGCGGGCGGCGGCCTAATCCTCTCCATTTTCGTCGTCAATCCCGTTGCCGCACTCGTCACCGATGAAGCGCTGCGCGAGCAACGCCCGCTCAAAGACGTGACCTACATCACGATATGGCAAGTAGGAGCGCAACTGGCCGGCACGCTCGCGGCGCAACTGCTGCTCTGGCCGGCGGGACAGGCCATCGCTATCGTCACCCGCTGGTTAGTGGCGTGAAATGTGGTATACTTAATCACACTTAACAATTCATAGATTCCTTCGGGGCAGGGTGCGGGCCTGATCAAGCGGCCCAACTCCCGACCGGCGGTAAAGAGAACGGTCGCGCTGACGCAACGACGGTTCTCAAGCCCGCGAGCGGTTTGCTACAGGCAAACGGCAGATCCGGTGTAACTCCGGGGCCGACGGTAAAAGCGGTTCGAGTGTGAACGGCAAAGTCCGGATGAAAGAAGGAGCGCGCGCGCGATAGCGTGTCATAGAACGCCCCGAAGGTCAACTTTGGGGCGTTTATTTTTTCGACGGATTGAACGGCTTCTAACAGATTTTTGGTTCGCCGTTTGCCATTTTCGAGGGAGTTTCCATGTGGAACTCCACACCAACGAGGATGAAAAGGATTTCCTCAACGGATTCAACGGAATTTAACGGATATTTTTCCGTTGAATCCGTTCGATCCGTTGAGGCTATTTTCGAGGGAGAAGATAGTGACATCACGCAGCACGCGCACGTCGAATGGGGACTACGAGCAATCGCCGTTCTGGCAGTTGCCCTTCTATTTGCTGTCGGTGGGACTGGCGTTGCTCGTCTGGCAGATGGGCGTGCAATGGATCGCCGACACACCGCGCCGGTTCCTGCTGCCGGCGCCAGCAGAGGTACTGGCCCGATTTGTCAAACTCGCCACGAACGGCACGCTGGCGTACCACGCTCGCGTTACCCTGCTGGAGATGGGCTTGGGATTGCTGGTGGGGACGACGCTCGCCGTACTGTTGGGCTACGGCGTGGCGCACAACAAGCTGCTGGCCTATCTTCTTGAGCCGGTGATCGTCACCTCACAGGCGGTGCCGATCGTAGCCCTCGCGCCACTGCTGACGGTGTGGTTCGGTCCCAAGCTGGCTTCGAAAGTCGTTGTGTGCGCGCTGATCGTCTTCTTTCCGATTCTCGTCAACGTCGTCTCCGGGTTGAAAGGGATCGATCCGCGCTTGCGGGATTTGTTCCGTATGCTGGAAGCACCGTGGCACAAGGTGCTGCTCAACCTGGAAATCCCCGCCGCGCTGCCTGCGTTCCTGGCGGGACTGCGGGTCAGCGGCACGCTCGCCGGCATGGGGGCAGTTGTCGGTGAATTCGTGGCTTCGACGCAGGGATTGGGCTACCTGGTCAAGCAAGGGCAAAATCTCTACGACCTGCCGATGATGTTCGTCGCCATCATCACTTTGATGGCGATTGCCTTGACAGTCTACGGCGTGCTCACCCTTGTGGAACGCCGCGCGCTGCGCTGGACTGTGCTGGACACGACGACTGCAAGCGAAGCAGAATCGGTTTGAGCGTAAGAGTGATTCGCGTAGGTTAGCGTTTTTTTACATCAAGGGGGGGAGAAAAAATGCGTACACGTTTGTTTTATTTGTTTATCGTCATGGTGTTGTTGATCGGCTGTACGGGTAGTCCCGGCGCATCGGAGTTGACCTCCATCAATCTGCCAATGGGCTATGTGGCGAACGTGCAGTTCACGCCATTCTATATGGCCAAGGAACGGGAATATTTCCAGAAAGCCGGCTTCGACGTGAGCTTCGATTACCGCTGGGAAACCGACGGCATTCAACTGGTCGCCGCCGGAGAGATTCCCTTCGCTATTGCCAGCGGCGATCAGGTGATCCAGGCGCGCAGTCGTGGCCTGCCGGTCGTCGCGGTGGCGGCGTGGTACCAACGGTTTCCGGTCGCCATCATTGCGTCGGAGGACACGCCCCTGCGCTCTCCCGAGGATTTGCGCGGGCTGAGCATCGGCATCCCGGAGACATTTGGCGCGTCGTACATCGGATTGCGGGCGCTCCTCAAAGCGGGCGGACTGACCGAAGCAGACATCGATCTGCAAGCCATCGGCTACACACAACTGGCAGCGTTGACCGCGGGGACGGTCGATGCGGTGGTCGTCTATGCCAACAACGAACCGGCAGTACTCGCACAACAAGGGATTCCCTTCAACAGCTTGTACGTCGCGGACTACGCGCACATCGTATCCGCCGTACTCGTCAGTAACGACACAATGGTGAAAGAACAGCCCAAAGTCGTGCGCGCCTTTGTGGATGCCTTCCTCAAGGGGCTGCAAGACGTCCTGGATGACCCGGACGCCGCTTTCGAGATCAGCAAGAAATACATCGAAGGGCTTGAAGAGAACGCTGCCGCACAGCGCGGGGTGCTGGATACCAGCATCGACTACTGGCGTTCACCCGAACTGGGCAAACTCGACGCGGACAGTTGGCAACAAGCGCAAACTGTGATGGCGGAGATCGGCCTGATCGAGCAGACGATGCCGGTGGAGAGCCTGTTCACCAATGCTTTCGTAGAATAACTTACCAGGTGTTTCTCATATTTGTCAGCAGACAACATGAGCCAGGCTCTCCACCAAAGATGAAAATGGGAGCTATTTTCGGAATAGATTCAGCAGAGGATAAGCTGCAAACTGTTAAAAATCTGCTCGATCTGCTCAATCTGCTGATGGGAAAACGAAAGTGACTGAATCATTCTTACGCATCCGCAACCTGTCCGCGAGCTTTCGCGGCTACCTGGGCGACTTGAGCGCGCTGGATGATGTCTCGTTCGACGTGGCGCGCGGGGAATTCGTCTGCCTCATCGGGCCTTCCGGTTGCGGAAAATCGACGCTGTTGCGCATCGCTGCGGGACTGCTGTCGCCTTCACGCGGTGAGATTCTGCTCGAAGGCCAGCCACAGCGCGCGCCTCGAAAGCGCGTTGGCCTGGTCTTCCAACAGCCAACCCTGCTGCCCTGGCGCAGCGTGCGGGACAACATCGCACTACCTTTGGAGATGATGAAGCTCGCGTCTGCTGATGTCAAGGCGCGCACCGATGCCTTACTGGCGCTGGTAGGGCTGGCGGGTTTTGAGCAGGAGTACCCAATCCATCTTTCGGGGGGAATGGCGCAGCGCACCGCCCTGGCCCGGGCGTTGGCACAAAACCCGGAGGTGCTGCTGCTGGACGAACCTTTCGGCGCACTCGATGCACTGACGCGCGAACGTATGGCGGCGGAGTTGCTGCACATCTGGGAACGGGATAAGCGCACGGTGCTGATGGTGACGCACAGCGTCGAAGAGGCCGTGTTGCTGGCGGACCGGGTGGTAGTACTGAGCGCGCGCCCGGGTCACGTTGTGGAAATCGTAGACGTGACTCTGCCCCGCCCGCGCTCACCCGCGCTGCTCACCACGCCGGAGTTACAATGTCTTGCTGGACATCTGCGTGAGGCATTGTCCGGCAGAAACGGCGACGCGTCGGCGTGTCCTAGCCCGTCTTCCAACTCACGCGTAACGCAGCCTGGCGATTGACATAGAATTTCACGGCCCACACACCGGGCGATACGGCGCGCACAGCATCATCGGGCAGGGGTTTCGCGTTCAAGAAGGCTTCCGATGGCCGGGAAGGCAATGCCAGCCACACCTCGCCCTGCGCCAGCCGCTGCAAATCTAGCGTTAGCGTGAGGTCGCTGCCTGCCAACTGCCATTCTGTAATTTCAGCGCCCTGCGAGATGTGGAATGTCGTCGTCACCAGGTGGGGGACAGATTGCGCCGGGCGGACGCCAAGCAGCACCGCGCCGTGCGGCGGCAAGTGAAATACCGGCTGCAATGCACCCGGCTCCAGGCGCAGATAGCGCCGCTCCCAGAAGTCGAAGATGTGGTGCGGTTTGCGTTGATCCATCGACAAATCGGCCGGCAACGTGCGCTCGACCGGCGCATCGCCCCAGTTGAAGAGGCCGACCAACCGCCACCTTCCCCACGAACGCGCAATGGGAACGACGACCTCTTCCGGCATCTCCTTCTGTAAGAGATCGAGCACGTCCATCCCTTCCAGCAACGACGGGAACAGCGCAGCAACACGCGCCCGGCGTTCGGACGACAGTGCATCCAACTTGTCGGAGAGCAACAGCAGGCCGCCTGAAAGCCCAATCAACGTCGCTTGCGCGATGACCTCGTCCGCGGTCAACTGCGTTTGTGTGCTGCGCATCAACAACGTATCCGGGTCGTTGGTCCACCAGCGATTGTGCATCCAGGTGCGCGTCGCCACGTTGCGCAAGCTGTTACGCAGGCTTGGCAGAGAGGGATTGCGCTTCAGCAAGCGCCCCACGCTCCCAAAGCTCGGTTCCCACGATGGCGCGGTATCCGGGCCGATACGCATCGCGTCCACCAGGCCGATGGCCGTTTGCAGCGGCGCGCCACAACCAACGATGTAGGCATCGCCGCCGGCGGCCTCTCGAATGATCTGGAAGACCTGACGCAGCGCCTGCGCCCGCGTCAGCCGTGCGTTGTAACGCTTGCCAACCAACGCTCCCGCGTACATGAAATCCAGCTTGAGATAATTGTAGCCCCACTCCTGAACGGCCCCCCGCACCAGACCTCGAATGTACGCCTGCACGCCGGGATGGGTGGGGTCGAGCGCCCGGCCCATGAATCCCGAAATCAAGCCCGGTGAAACCGGATGGCCATGCGCCGTGCGCAGCAGCCAATCCGGGTGATGCGCGGCCAGCACCGATTTGGGATGCGCCGTCAGCGGACCGAGCCACAATCCCGGCGTGAATCCGGAACCGCGGATGCGTTCGGCCAGCCAGCGAAAATCGTGCGGGAAGCGCGCGTTGCGCTCGGTCCAGTCGCCCCACTGCGTCTGATAGCCCTCATCGAGTTGGATGACCTCCAACGGAACTTGATCGGCGAGCAAGGCTGCCGCCGCGAGGTTTTCGACGACGTCCGCCTCGCTCACCCGGTTGCCGTACATATACCAGGAGCACCAACCCGTAGGCGCCGGGCGCGGCGCGGGGAGTTGCATCTGCCGGATGACGGCGTAGGCATACTGGGCAAACGGGTCGGTGTTGGGCAGAGGCGCCCATTCCAGATAGAACCACTCTGAGGACAGCCCCTCACCCACATCAAGGGGCTGGTCGTCGGCTTGAGACTGTACGGTCAGCGCGTGATGGCCAGGGCGCACATCGGCGCCGACTTGCACAAATTGATCCGCGAGCGACACGCCTCCGGCAATCAACGCCTCCCTGGGCGTCACCACCGCGCCGACCATCTCGCTCCAAAACCGCCCGATCTGCCCGTAAGGTGTCGCAGGGTTGTGGATCATGGGGCCTTGCAGCCAACGTTCCGGCAAAGACAGCGCCTCGTGATGACGCTGCGCCGGCAAAAATCCAGCGGCGGACCAGGATTGCCAGCCATTGGTATAAAAGCCGGAAGGCAGCTCGGTCGACTCGAATCCATCGGGCGTCGTGCTGACGAAAAAGCGACGAATCTGTACGGAGTCGGGGCCAACATTCGTCACCGCGACCTTGAGCAAAACGAACGGACGCGAAGCATAGACCCGCACGGCGCCGCTCAACGTCAGCCCTTGATATTCCTGGTGGCTGATTGTCGCGCCTTCCGCCTGCCCGTGGACATCTTCGAGGTGTTCGGTTACCGCCCGGCCGGCGGGCAACTTATCCGTCGTCAACGTGCGAACACGCCCGCGCCGGATAAATTCGACGCCGAAAAAACAACGCAAAGCGCGTCCCGGGCTTTGCAGGCGCAACGTGCCAGCGTGAGGTTCCCAGCGCACTTCAAAACATGGACTTTGAAACAGCAACGACATCGTTGAGACGATACCCCCTCAGGCAACACCGGTCAACGCGCAGCGATCCACAACGTCACCGCCACACAAAGCACACACATCGCCAGGATGATTCCCCCGAGCACCACGGCCAGCACAGTCACCGCAATCTTTCTTTGGCGGGGATCCGCCTCGATTTTTTCGCCCGCCTCTACAAGCAGTCCCAGGCCAAACTCAAGGGCCAACGCGCCCAGGGTCACCGTTGCCGTGCCCACCGGGACGGCGAGCGCCAACGCCAGCAGGATCGCAATCAGCAATTGCATGCGCCCTCTATTGGAGATCGAGCTGGATGTGTAATTCCTTGAGTTGTCGCGCAGAAACTGACGCAGGCGTGTCGGCCATCAAGTCGGTGGCCTGTGCTGTCTTGGGGAAGGCAATGACCTCGCGGATATTGTTTTCGCCGGCCATCAACATCACCAGGCGGTCGATGCCGGGCGCCATCCCACCGTGCGGCGGCGCGCCATACGAGAATGCCTCCATCATATGACCGAATTTGGCGCGCGCTTCGTCTTCCGGATAGCCCAACACGCGGAAAATGTCCATTTGAATTTTCGGATCGTGGACGCGGATGCTGCCTGACGCCAGCTCGTAGCCGTTGCAGACCAGGTCATAGGCGTCGGAGAGCACCGCGAGCGGATCGGCCATCATCGCCTCGTAGGTGTTCGGGCGCGGCATCGTGAAGGGATGATGCGCGGCGTCCCACCGCTTTTCCGCGACGTTCCACTCAAACATGGGGAAGTCGAGCACAAAGCCGAAGGCCAGGAGCTGCGGATCGGCCAGCGCCAGTCGATCGCGGAAGGTGAGCCGCAGCGCCGAGAGCGCCGCCCCCACCACCGTCGCCTCAGCAGCGACGATGCACACCAGGTCGCCGGTCTGCGCGCCGGTACGTGCAACGATCCCGGCCAGTTCGGCTTCAGAGAGGAATTTGACCGCCGAGCCTTTCACGCCGTCGGCGCGGAAAGCCAGCGTCACCAATCCTTTCGCGCCCTGTTCTTTGGCGATCTCGGTCAGCCCGTCGATCTCGCTGCGGGCGTAGTCGGCGCAGCCCGGCGCGACGATGGCTTTGATCTGCCCGCCAGATTGCGCCGCCCCGCTGAACACACCGAAGCCGCTCTGCGCCAGGGCAGCGGTCAGGTTAACCAGTTCCATACCGAAGCGCAAGTCCGGCTTGTCGATGCCGTAGCGCGCGAGCGCTTCCGCGTGTGAGAGACGTGGAAACGGCGAGAGGATGCGCTTCTCCGGCGTCACGGCGGGAATCAGCGCGGTAAACAGGCCCTCGACCAGGTCCAGCACATCGTCGCGGTGGACGAACGACATCTCCAGGTCGAGCTGGGTGAACTCCGGCTGGCGGTCTCCGCGCAAATCCTCGTCACGGAAACAGCGAGCGATCTGGTAGTACCGCTCGAAGCCCGCGACCATCAACAGTTGCTTGAGCTGCTGCGGGGATTGCGGTAGCGCGTAGAACTTGCCCGGGTGGACGCGGCTCGGCACCAGATAGTCCCGCGCGCCCTCCGGCGTCGATTTGAACAACTGCGGCGTCTCGATGTCGAGAAAACCGTGTTGGTCGAGGTACTCGCGAATGAACTGCACCGTGCGGTGGCGCAGAATGATGTTACGCTGCATCCGTCTGCGGCGCAGGTCGAGATAGCGATAACGCAGCCGCAGGGCTTCATCCACCGGTGAATCGTCGTAGATGTAGAACGGCGGGGTCTGCGCCGTGTTGAGAATGCGCACCTCGCGGGCTTCCACTTCGACTTCGCCGGTCGCCCACTCGGTATTGACCTGGTCGGCGGGGCGCTGGCGCACAATTCCGCGCACTTGAATCACGTATTCGTTGCGCACATCGGCGGCAACGGCGCGCGCGTCGGGCGTGGTTTCTGCACTGGCGACCACCTGGGTCAATCCCGCGCGGTCGCGCAACACGATGAAGATTACGCCGCCGAAGTCACGGCGAAGGTTCACCCACCCGGCCAGCGTCACCTCCTGACCCGCATGCGCAAGGCGCAATTCCCCACATGTATGGCTCTTGAACATAACATCCTCCCGTAAGATAGACCACCCCAGCACGTGCTGTTCTTGAAAACTCAGTCGATCTACTTCTGCTCGACCTGGATCGCCAGACCCAGGTCAGAACGGGCATCTGGCGATCCCTCCGGAGCATTTCGTGACTACTGATCTGGCTTTAGATCACATCCCCTACTATACCACAAAGAACACGAAGCGGCAAACAAAAACGTTCCCGCGCCCGAAGCAGAGAAGGTTATTGTGCCTCTGACCGCCATTGCCAAAAAGAGTAAATGCGATTAATATTATAGTAATCATAGGATATACTCACAGCTAGAATGGAATGGATCACAGGCATACTGCCCGGTTGGCTGATCGAATGGATTCGCGTTTACGTCACGCCGTTTCTCAAGGTTCAGGTAAAGGTGATGGCGCGGGCTTTGCTGTCGGGCGTCACCGATACGCTGCTATTTCTCAGCCTGCCCCTCGTCATCAGCTATGGCAGCCAGGCCCTCTGGAGCAGTCGTTTTCAGCTCACAGCGGCGCAGCAAACCCAACTCGAACGCTGGGGCAGCGTGTCCCAGATCGTCGCCTACATAGAGGATGTTCCACCGGTCGTGCCGTTGGTCCTGTGGTACAAGGAAAGTGGAATGCGTGAGGAAAACCCTGATAACTGCGAAGGCATTATGGGACTCTATTCGGCGGTGACGTCGGGCGCGCTGCCCTGCTTTCCACCCGGCCCGCTCAGCGTCGATGAGGTCATACGGCAACTACGTTTGGGCACCCAGGTCTTCAAAAGCTATTGTCCGGACATTGCCTACACGACCACCGATCCCCGGCTGATCAAAAAATGCTATCTCTACTACAACGCCGGCCCACGCAGTCGCACCAATCCTGATGATTCAGCCTATGTGATGAACGGGTACGACGCCGCCCACCAGAATATGGTGCTGACCGACATTCAGGGACGCCAGTACCGCTTGACAGCGCTGGGGGCCTGGCCCACGCACATCGCCATGCAGATGCAGGTCGCACAGCGGCGCTCTTCAGGACTGCCGCCGATCATTCTGGCGCCGGTCATGCTGTTTCAGGAATTGTGGGACAAAATCTGGACGATGACCGAAGACATCGAACAGAAGCGCCCCAGCGACGTCGTGCTTGAGGCTGAAGCCCCCGCTCCCAGCGAGACACCTGCCGTCTTGTGCCGCGCGCCGATCGTCCAGGGCTGCTTCATCGAACCGCACAGCGACGGCGACACCAGCCTGCGCCCCAACCTCAGCCCACTGCTGCTCGCGCCATTCCAGCATGGGGAATTGATGTGCGGCCTGTTCCCCGGCATCGATCTGGTGCCGCCCAAAGCGTCCCTGGTCCTCGCTCCCATGCCGGGCTATCTCACCCGCTACACCGACGGGCGGGGCAACCTGACCATCCAGATCGAGAACGACGAATGGACCCTGTGGTTGATCGGGTTGCGTTCCTACACCGCCGGTGAGGGGATGATCACCGCTGGAGATGCTGTCGGCGCTGTCAGCGGTGTGGGAAGCCAGACGCCGGGTGTACATTATGCGGTTTATGATAAAATAACAGCAGGTTTTGTAGATCCATTGAGTTCCATACCGGCGGATGCCTGCCCGTCCGCCAACAGGTAATGTAAACCTTTTGGGAAGGAGAGAATTATGAATGCAGGAGCCTTGGTCGTACTTTTTCTCATCGCATTCGCCATCGCGTGGGCTTTCTGGTTGATTTTCAAACTTAACCTTAGCAATATCAACCTGGGAAAGTTACTCTCATATTTTGCCGGGGTCATTCTGACCCTGCTTGGCATCCTGTGGATTACGTCCTGGTTTCTTCCGTGGTGGGCAGTCCGCCTGGTACAGGGCACGCGACAATCGGCGACCGTGCAGGAGCTGCAAATTGCTGGCGCCGAGTTATTGAAGGAAATCGCGTCCACGCCAGGTGTCATGATCACCACAGCGCCCGTCATCCTGCCTCAACAACCGGTCGTGGTCACCCCAACGCCAACCATCAGCCCGCTTACCACGCCGGGAACCGGAGCGATTCAAAGCCTGCCGCTGGGCGGAGAACGGACGCATGTCGTGCAATCAGGGGACACGCTGTACAACATCAGCCGCCGCTATGGCGTCACCGTAGACCAGTTGAGGCAGCGCAACAACCTCACGGGCGATATGATCCGCGTGGGGCAGCAATTGATCATTCCGTAAGCCAATTGGTCCGTGAACCCACAACCTGTTGCCACACCACCAGCGACCCGAAAACGCGGTACTGCGTCTACGTCCGTGGACAAGGTCTGGCAGTTCTTCCAGCGCATCTTCACGCCTTTTCTGGAGAGTTTTCTACCCAAACCGCACTACCTGGAAGGTGAAGAGGTGCAACAGGTCATCGGGATGGCGGGCTACCGAGCGAAAATGCCCAAAGTGCTGGGCGTCGCTGGCGCGTTGATCCTCATTCCGGGGCTGATTTTTTTGGGGTCCGCCAGCGTGGCCCACAGAGAAACAACCCAGCTCCTTGCTTCCATGGTTGTCATTGTGGCGCTATTCCTGATCTTGGAAGCGGCACAAGAATGGCTGAATTACAATCAGTGGCAGTTCATCGTCACCAACAAACGCTTTATCCTCATCACGCCGCACCCGCAGCGACGCGGATTCGCCGACGTCATCTACCTCAAAGGCGGCAAGATTCAAGTCCTGGATACCAACTTCTCCAAGAATCCCCTGTGGGGACTGTTCCAGATGATCCAGGGCACGCGCGATGTCATGCTGAGCATGAGCGGCTATGAATTTCAGGAGACAGGCGCGCAGGTGAAAGGTGGTTTGCGCTTTCCCGATGTCAAACCGGAAGACATCCGCCGGTTGGAGGAACTGATCTTTGGTTGATTCCCACCTCGTCAATGTAAAACCCCACAGTCTGCACTGTGGGGTTTTCTGTTAACAGGGCACTCGAGTGTTTGTGGCACATCAACGCCGGCGCAAAAACGCCATCACACAACTTAGCGCCAGCAGCAACGCCGGAGCCGAACCACATGTCGTTTTCGGCGGGACACCCTCCACAGGGATCAGCGTGCGCAACGGCAACGGCGTAGACGTGGCGGTGGCGGCGGCAACCGCTGCCACCGGATAGGGTGTGGGCGATGCTTCCGGGGGAACGACGCCAACGCGCGGCGTTGGCGTCGCGAGGCGAAATGGCGTCGCCGTGGGTGTGAGCGTCGCTGTGGGCGTCAACTCAACGGTCACCGTGAATGTAGGTGTAGCCGGGATAGCCGTAGCTGCCGGTGCGAGGATGGCTGTCGGCGTGATAAGTTCAAGGGTGACGGTGGGTGGTTCGGGCGTCGATGTGGGGACAGCAGCAAAGCTCGTGGAATGATAGGCGGCAGCCAGTTCGGCGGTCAGCCCGAGGTAGGAATCCCCGTACAGCGTCGAAGGTTCGATGTGCGTGGCTTCGAGCCACTCGTTGAAGCTGGTGATGACGATCCAATCGGCGTCGCTTTGGATTGCCCCTTGCCAGCATGCACGATAATACGCCCCATCCTCGCGCGGGCGCGCAAAGGCGTCGGGACGGCCGGTGACAAAATCATCGTAGCCGGGCATCACCGTCGCCACCCAGTAGCGGGCGGCGTTGTGCTGCGCGCTCCACTGTTCCACGGCGGATCCCCAGCGCGTCAACACCGCCGCTGGCGTCGCCGACCAGGCAACACTATAGAGATACAGGCCATCGAAAACCTCGAGATAATCAAGTTCCACCCCCTCTGCGATCCACAGCATCTGCCGCTCTGGATCGACTTGCGCGCGAATCGCCTGCCAGGTGGCGACTGAGAACTGCTGCTGCCGCCAGAAAAAGAGGACCGGACGGCCATCCACCCGCAGATAAGCGGGATGCTGCGCCCGACCGTCGCGCAAAGCCTGCAATGCCGTCAGGACAGCGTCCTCGGTCTGCAAGAACGGCCCGCCCATATCGACCGAGACCGCCGCCCGCATCCCCTGGATTTGCGCCTGATCCAATAAAATGCGAAAGTTCGCCTCGGTCTGGTTGTTGGTCATGTCCGGCCCATACCAGGCCTGGACCAGGGCATCGATGCCGGCCTCACGCGCCTCGCGCACATGCCGTTGGATAGCATAGACATCGCTGGAGTGGTAGAGTTGCAACGGCTTGTCGGGCAGCGCTTTCTCCCACGTCAGCATGTCGAACCAGGCGTAGTAGAAGGCCAACACCAGCCGTTCGCCGGACTGCGCGCGGAGCGGTGTGGAACGCGCCACGAGCATCAGGCACAACAACACCCCCGCCAGACTGCATCGACGCCGTCCCAAACACACACCTCCTCAAAAAGCTGAGCGCTGATCGCCAAAAACAAGTATAGCGCGGCGGTAGAATAAAACAAACGTCCTTCTGGACAGCAAGCCTGGCTTCGGGTATAATCACAGTGAACGAAACATTGAAGGAGATAAGTATGGCAGTATGGAATTGGATCAATAATGGATTAGGGATGATTGTGGGATTTTTAGTATGCCTGATCCCGCTGATTGTGGTACATGAGATCGGCCATTTCGTGATGGCGAGATTGACCGGCGTGTGGGCGCGCGAGTTTGGAATCGGCTACCCGCCGCGCATTCTCAAACTTTTCAAATGGCGCGAAACCGAGTTCACCCTCAACTGGCTGCCGCTCGGCGGATTCGTGCGGCTCGAGGGCGAGCAAACCTTCGCAGAAGACAAGGACGAGGACACAGACGAGGAAGTGTCACCGGCAGTGCTGGCTGAAAAAGAGGAGGCGTATCGCCACAGCCTGTACGCGCAGCCACCCGGAAAGCGCATCTTGTTGTACCTGGGTGGCCCGCTGATGAACTTGCTGACGGCGTGGGTGCTGGCGACGCTGCTCTTTGCCACCGGCATCCCCGCAGCGCGCGTTGTCGTCGCCAATATCGCGCCGCAGTCGCCCGCCGCCGAAGCGAATCTGCAAGCCGGCGATGTCATCGTCGCCGTCAACGGCGAAACGGTCGAATCGCTCAACGATGTCTCAGCCCTGGTGCAACAGACACTTGGCGAGCCGACCGAAATCCAGTTGGAACGCGATAGGCAGACGGTCACCGTCTCGCTCACGCCGCGCGCCAATCCACCGGAAGGGCAGGGCGCGATGGGTGTTGAGATCAACGCGGTCGCCAGTGGAAAGCTCAAACAGTTACCGTTGGGGCAGGCTTTTGTCTACGGCAGCCGGTATCTGGGGAATATCGTCGGCGTGACCTTGTTCTTCCCGGTCTACGTGATTCGCGGATTGATCCCGCTCGAACAGGCACGGCCCGTCGGCGTCATCGGGATCAGCCAGATCGCGCAACAGTCGGTGGAAGACAGCATCTCCACCGGCGCGGCTTACCCCATCCTCAACCTGCTGATTCTCGTCAGCGTGAGTTTGGGCATCTTCAACCTGCTGCCCATCCCGGCGCTGGATGGCGGGCGGATTCTGTTCGCGATCGTGGAGAAGATCCGGCATAAGCCGTTGACGCCGGCCCTGGAAGAACGCATTCATATGGTGACCCTGGCGATGCTCGGCGTGCTCTTTGTCGTGATCACCATCCTGGATATTGTCGCGCCGATTCAACTGCCCTAACCCTGGTTAAAGGATGGGCGAGTCGCAAGGTCGTCCATCTGTGCAAAACTGAAGACAGAAAACGAAGACGTATGACCGACCGAAAAATCAGTGATAGTCTGTGGCAAAGTCTGGAGGCTCTGCAGCATACGCCGCAAACCGCCGACCTGAAGCAGTTTTCCGGCTTGCTGGCAGAGGACATTCAACGCCTCACCGCCATTTGGGGAACTCTGCCCGTTGACGTGCGCCGCGGGACTGTCCGCGCCTGGAATGCCCTCGCCATAGAGGACTTCGAGATGGATTTCTCCGCCGCGCTGCGCATTGCGATGCGCGATGAAGATGCCGAGGTGCGCGCCACAGCGATTGCCGGATTGGACGAAGATGAAGACGTCCGCCTGATCCCGCAACTGAGCGAGGTTCTCGAATACGATCCCGCGGCATTGGTACGCGCCGCCGCCGCGCGCACGCTGGCGCACTTCGTGCTGATGGGGGAGCTGGACAAAATACTGCCACACGCGTTCGAAACCGTCTGCACGGCGCTGTTGAAAGCGCACAACAACCTCGGCGAGGACCTGGATGTGCGCCGCCACGCGCTTGAGGCGCTGGGATACACCAACCTGCACAGCACACCAACAATGATCGAAGCCGCCTACGCACATCCCGCAGAGAAGATGCGTATCAGCGCCGTCCTGGCGATGGGACGCAGCGCCGACAAGCGCTGGGCCAAAATCGCCTGCCAGGAATTGCTCAGCCCCCTGCCGGAGATGCGCTATGAGGCGACGCGCGCTTGCGGGGAGTTGGCCCTGCCCGAAGCCGTCCCCACACTGATCGAGCTGGCCGATGACGTTAACCTCGACATTCAACGGATGGCGCTGTGGGCGCTCGGTCAGATCGGCGGAAAGCAGGCGCAGCGCACGCTGGAGCAGTACATCGATGCGGACAATCCCGTCCTGCGCCGCGCCGCCCACGACGCGCTGGAGGAACTGGAATTCTTCCACGGCGATCTTGGCACCTTCTTCGGCCCGCCCGCCGAATTCGACGGGGCTAGCGAGGAAAGTTGGGCCGAAGCTGACGCGCGCAGAGGGGGTACCCTGGGAAAAAAGCTCGCGTTTGGCTTTGGCGAGGCCGCCTTCGACGAAGATGACGAAGACTTCGCAGACGAAGACTTCGCAGACGAAGACTTCGCAGACGAAGACTTCGCAGACGAAGACTTCGAGGACGAAGACTTCGAGGACGAGGGGGGCGAAGATGAAGACTTCGCAGATGAAGACGATCTGCTCGCCCTGTATCTCGAAGAGGAAGACGAGGAGGATGACGAGGAGGATCCGTGGGCCTAGCATCCGGCGCGCAGCGTAATCGCACCGGCGGGCGAACCATCGCGCTGCTGGGGCTACTGGTGTTGCTGGCGATTTCCATAGCGCCGGTGTACGCCCAGGCCGACATCGTCGCCGAACACACATACACGTACAGCCAGACGGCAACCTTCACGCTGACCTTTCCAGCCGCAGCCGCGCCTGCGGCGGCCACGTTATACCTCAAGGTTGGGACATTCACCCAGCCCTACGCGACACCGGTCGTCAACAACGTTGCCCGGCAAGAGCGCAATCTGAGCGAGGCGCCTTTCCCGCCCTTTACGCTGATCAGCTACTGGTGGGAGTATCAGGACGCACAAAGGCAGACGCACACAACAAAGAAACAACAGTTCTTATACGAGGACAATCGCTTTGCTTGGGAGACGCAGCGCGATGACAACATCACGCTGCACTGGGTGGCGGGCGATAAGGTTCTGATGAGCAACGCGCTGGATATCGCGCAAACGGCCATCGTCGATATTCAGAAAACGCTGGATGCGCCGGTCATTGATTCGGCGACACTTTACATCTATCCCTCACTGCCCGACCTGCAATCGGCGCTGCTGCTGACGGGATATGAATGGGCGGGCGGGAAGGCCTATCCAGAAATCGGCGTGGTTTTACTCGCCATCTCGCCATCCAGCGAGGCCATCCTCAAGATGAAGCGCGACATCCCGCACGAGCTGACCCACAAAGTGCTGTACGATCTCACCGGGGCGCAAGGGTACGCCGCGCAGCCCACCTGGTTTGTCGAAGGATTGGCTTCCACCTTTGAACGCAGTCCTGATCCCGCCTACGCGCTGGCTTTGCAACGCGCCGTGCAGGACAGCAAGCTGATTCCGATGGCCACGCTATGCAACCCATTCCCTGCAGAGGCCGACCGCGCTCTCCTGGCCTACGCGCAAAGTCAAAGCTTCGTGCGTTACCTCCAACAAACGTATGGCTGGTCGAAAGTGCGCCAGCTTATCGACGCTTATACCGATGGATTGGAGTGTTCAACGGGGGTCAAGCAGACACTCGGAGCGGATTTGACCGCGTTGGAACGCGATTGGCGCGTCTGGATGGAACAGGAAAAGCAAGACAACGCCGTCTCCGCAACGTGGACCTACGTAGCCACAATTGTCCGCGACCTGGCCCCCTGGTTGATTCTCATAGGCCTGCTGTGTGTTCCGGCCTGCATCCTGTGGGTAGGCACGCGCTTCGGACGATAGATTCAACGTTCGCTTTCGCGGATCATAATCCGCGTCCCGCAGAACGCCGGATTGTGATCCGGCGCAAGCATTTGACGTGGTGATGAGTCTAGTGCGGGCGGGCCGCGACAAGGTAGTTCAAGAACACAATGCCGCTGTAGCCCTTCGCGTGCGCGCCGCCAAGCGCGAACGCCCCCGCTGGGAAATCGCGGCTGTAGACGCAGAACGGATACGTCCCGCCCGGCGTTTCGATATCCACCTGCAAGTTCTCCTCACGGGCGAAGCCCCGCAGCCACTTGGGCAGTTGGTGCGCCTTGGCCTGGTAGATGACAAACACCTTGCTCGGACGGGTCAACTTGAAGCGCAGCAGTTTATCTTCGGTGGAGTCGTAGTCCAGATCTGCGGGCATCACTGTATGCAGGCCAGCTAGCGTCAGCGGTACGGTGGTGACGATGTAGTCGCGGTCAGTGTAACACGGCTGGTACGCGCGTAGCACCATGGTGCGATAGTCACGCTCGCTGGTGGCCTTGACGTAGGCGAAGGGGTTTTCGTAGCGGTAGGCATACGCCGGATGCTGGCCCTGGTCGTGATGCGCCACCACTGCCATCCCGCCGACCACCGAGGTGAGCGGGTCCATCTCGCGGATTTTGTCGTGTCCGAAGAGGCTTTCGAGCAGTTCAACGAACGCAGGCACGAGCGAGGCGCCGCCAGTGCGCAGCACCACATCCACCTGATTCAGGCGCAACTCCGCATCCAGCACGACCTGGCGAAGCTCGCGCGCCACAGTGATCAGTTCCGGCTCGATCCATTCCTCGAACGTGCGGCGCAGCATTCGCTCGTGGATGGCGATGTGCTCGTAGTCGTAATCCAGCCGCGCCATCAAATTGTCGGTGAGCGCCTTCTTCGTCTGTTCGATGCGCCGGAAGAGATCGAAACCGACATTCTGCGTGACGAGCGTTTCCAGCGCCCGCATCGCCTGAGGGTTGCTGCTCGTCTTCTGGAAGTTCCTGATGCGCTCCAATGGCATCGGGCGCGAAAGTTCGGGCATCGTCTGCCAGGCGTGCAGCAGATCGAGGTAGTCCGGCGGAAAGTCGAGGCCGCCCTCCACGCGCGTGCCTTGACCGAAGTACTTGAGCAGCGACAGCATAATCCGCCGGTCCAGATCGTCGCCGCCGACGAGCGCGCCGCGCGTCGCAATCACGCGCGGCGGCTGCGTTCCGCCTATCTCGGCGATCGTCAGGTCGAGCGTCCCGCCGCCGAAGTCGAAGACGAGGGCAATCCCACGCTTGTCGGTGGCGATGTGATGCAGGTGCGCCGCCGCAATCGGCTCCATCTGAAAAGAAATGTCACGGAATCCGGCAAAGAGCGCGGCTTTGTAGAGGATTTCCTCCGCGCGCAACGTGCCTGCCGGATCGTCACAGAAGCGCACCGGACGGCCCAGCACCACACTGTCGCATGTTTCGCCCAGTTGCGCTTCGGCGCTGGCCTTCATCGAGCGCAAGATGATGGCGATCAGCTCATCGAGGGTGAAGTAGCGGTCGAAGATGTCCGTCCCCTCGTAGCGCGGATCGCGCAGCGCGGTCTTCACCGACTGCATCAGCCGCCCGTGCGCCCCCACATCGGTGTCGATGTAGAGATCGTGCCAGTAGCGGATAGGGCTGGAACCGGCCCCGCCGACGATGATCTCGATGGGGTGAATCTCCTTGCGCTCCCACACGATGCGGCGGCCCGTCTCCCGCGCCAGGTACTCATTGGCTGCATTCGTACCGAGCAAGGTCTGATACTGGCGGTCCATATAGATGAGCGAGGGCAGCACGTGCGGGTTCTCGTTCGCGGCGTCGAGTTCGATGGGGTGCAGTTTCTTGCCGTCATAATACGCGACCGACGAGTTGGTGGTGCCAAAATCGATTCCAATACGTGGCATAGGTCCTCCTTGGTTCTCAACGGATTAAACGGGTTCGAACGGATTAGGAACGAAGCAAGGGTTCGGGTTTATGACAAAGCGAAAGGGGATTATACCACGGTTTGTCGAATCACACCAATGTCAGAGCCGTCATCACTACGCAGCCCTCTCCCGCCCCTTCGACGCCCTTCCCTCGAAATAAATCAGCAGGCTGCCGACGCCGAACAACACGATGTTCAGAATAAACGGCCAGCTACGGTCGACCCCGGAGAGCTCCCCCGCGATCCAGCCAAACGGCGAGGTGACGACGATGACGAGAACGGAGAGCAGCCCCATAATGCGGGCGCGCTCTTTCGCATCTACGGTGAGCACGATCAGCTTTTCGAGCAGCGTGGAGGCCAGCGGGATACTGCACGCTTCCACGATGGTCGACAACAGCAGCAGCCAGGCATCCCCCACCGGTGTCAGCAGCAGTAAGACCTGGCTCGCCGTCAGCCCCAGAAAACCGACGCCCATTAGCTTGCGTGTGTCTTTTGTCGCTAAACGCGGCATGATGGTGAAGAAGAACACCAACATCGTCACCGAACGGGCAAAGGCGTACCAAGCCAGGTGCGCGGCAGGGAATTGCAACTTTTCGGTGACCAGAATGGACCAGAATGTGCCACGCACCGTGTTGGTGATCCCCATGACGATCATCAGGCCCGCCGTGAACAGCGTAGCAGGTGTGCGCAGGATCTGCTTGAACACGCCCTTCGATTCACCTACCACGGCAAACAACGGCTGGTGACGAGTCTCCTCCATACGCACTAACCCCTGTTTGGTTTCCTTCGCCAGCGCATTGAGAATAATGAATTTGGCCGTCATCATCACGAACGAGAGCACATACAGGCCGCGGAGGGTGGGGATCAGGCTGTATTTGTCGATCAAGAAGCCCGTCAACGGGGAAACGAACGCGGCCAGCAAACCGGCGATGTAAATCCACGAGTAGATGTCCACGAGCAGATGTTCATCCGTATCCTCGACCAGCAAGCACTGCCAGGAGTTGGCGGTCACACGCCACACCGCATTGACGATCACGCCCAAGAGGAAGTAGGTGAAGTTCTGCGCCACGGCCCAGATCAGACAGGGGATGCTCCACGAGATGATGTCGAAGATGAACGTGATGCGCTTGCGGCCCCATTTGTCGGTGATCGGACCGCTCAGCAACGCCCAGAACACCTGCAAAACCAGGCCAATACTGGTCAACAGCCCGATCTGCACATCGGTCAAACCGAGCGCCAGCATATACACCGAGACGTAGGGCGAGTAAAGGTTGAATGGAACGCCCCACAACGGTTCAGTGTACACGCACGCGCGAGCATTGCCGCGCAATTTCCGTAATGTCAGCACCAAAGGATTGTTGAAGACCATAAGACCTCGTTTGATAAGCCGTGAAGACCCTGCTATAATTCTGGTAGCGCACGTGTCCCATATCCAACAGCGCGCCAGTATCGAGCACAAACCGCATTATAACATAGAGTGCGCAACCGCGAATCACGCGAATGTCTGCTTTCGCAGAATCTTCGCCAATTTCTGCAGAGATTCGCGTAGATTAGCGAGATTAGCGGTTGATTTTCCGAAGGAGCCAGCTATGAAAAGCATTGATCATAACCAGAGTTTCGCTTTCCCCGCTATTGGCGCCGAGGTTCTGTTTGGCTTCGGCGTGTTACAACGACTGCCGGAGAAAGTCGCCGAACTGGACGGCAAGCGCGTGTTGATCGTCACCGATAAAGGTGTGAACGCCGCCGGTATCGTGGATCAGGTCATCGAAGTGCTGACCGAGGCCTGGATCCCCGCCGTGGTGTTCGACGAAGTGCCACAGGACTCCGGTTCGAAAACGGTGGAACGCGCCGTGGACGTGCTGCGCGCCGAGAACTGCAATCTCATCGTGGGCGTGGGCGGGGGCAGTTCGCTCGACGCGGCAAAAGCGGTCGCTTTTGGCGCGACGAACCCGCCGCCGGTCGCGCAATACGCCGGGCTGAACAAGCTCGAACAACCCGGTTTACCGGTCATCGCCATCCCGACGACTGCGGGAACGGGCAGCGAGGTGAGTTACTGGTCTGTGATGACGGATGACGAGAGCCAGGTGAAGATCGGCATCGGCGGGGCGCTGGTGTTCCCGCGCGTGGCGCTCGCCGACCCCGCGCTCACGCTCAGCCTGCCACCGTTCCTCACGGCGACGACCGGTATGGACGCGCTCACCCACGCCATCGAATCCTACACCAATCTCTCGTACCAACCCATCTCGGCGGCGCTCACCTACCGGGCTATCGAACTCATCGGGGGCTTCCTCGTGCGCGCGGTGCAGGATGGCGCGGACCGCGAAGCGCGCTACGGGATGTTGCTGGGCAGTCTGCTTGCCGGGATGGGGATAAATCCGACACGGCTTGGCATCGCCCACGCGCTGGCGATGCCCCTGGGCAGTTGGCAGCTCAAAATCGCGCACGGGACGGGGAACGCGGTGCTCCTGCCCCACGTGATGACATTCAACCTGGAGGGCAACCCCACCCTCTACGCCGACGTCGCCCGCGCGCTGGGTGTGGGGGACGCAGACCCACTAACCGCCAGCCACATTGCCATCGCGCGCGTGCGTGCCATCAACGCAGAGATCGGCATCCCGGCAAGCCTGAGCGCGCTCGGCCTGGCAGAGGCCATGATCCCACGGGTGTGCGCCGAGGCGATCAAGAGCAGCAACATCGCCGTGAATCCACGGCTATGCACGCAAGCAGATCTTGAGGCGATTTGTCGAGCAGCGTTATGATCGATGGATCAACGCCGGCGCAAGACAAAGAAACCGACGCCGCCCGCAGCTAACAGCAGCACTACGGTCGTTATGCCCAAGATAAGCGGCAGGCGTGACGGCGTTTTGCTGTCCGCCGATGAAGAATCCTGCTTTGCCGAAGCCTCCTCGGTGGCCGAAGCTTGAGATCCCGTGGCATCTTGCACAAATCCCATCGCCAGATCCATAGACATCGATTGATCGACCATAACCAGATAGGCACTGCCAACGGTGGGCTTGTAGCCACTGGCGGCCTGCCCGATAACCTGATATTGTCCGGCTGCCAATGTATCCAGACAGTATGGTTCCTGGATGCCATTGGTGGTATAGCGCATTGGTTCGCCACTAGCACCCCGGATGGTGAAAGTGACTGCCGGTAACAGAAGTTCCTCAGATTGCTGCACCCCATCCTGGTTAAGATCCTGGAAAGCGAGCACGCACAGCTTCCCGCCCGCCGATGCAACGGCCTGTGCCTGAACCTGGGAAGTAGGTGCAGGCAAAGTCAGGGTAACGGGCGGCGTTGCGACAATTTCCGGCGTTGTCGCGGGCTGGGTAACACCTCCCGGTTTAGAGATAATCAGCTCTTGGCCGACGTTCAGCCATCCCGGGTCAGAAATGGCATTAAGCGCAATGATTTGATCAGCCGGCACGTCGTAATCATAAGCAATCGCGTAAAGGGTATCACCCGCACGCACGGTGTGCACGATGCTGCCATCGGGCAATGGCGTCGCCGTTGGAGCAGGGGCGTACGCTACAACAGTTTCTTGAACAACGGGTTGCGCCGGAGCTGCTTGGGTGGGTTGTGGTACAGGATCGCCCACCACCACCAACGAAGCGGTATCCAGATACACGTCGTTGTTCGCACGGAAAATGTTGTCTGTCCAATCTGCCCATGAATAGGTGAAAACGGTAATGGTGGTGTTGGCAGCCTCGGCTTCAACCGAGAACTGGGTCCAGTTGTCGATAGCATTGAGTTCCGGCGACCAGACAATGCTCGGGGACCAGGGGTTGGTGCCACCCGTTGGGTCAATCCCGACTTTGGTGTGCATCGGAGCAGGACTATTGGAGAACCTCCCAGTGGGACAGCTATTCCACTGTTCCGCTGAGGGCATACACGACCAGGTAACCATATAAGCACTAAAACGCAACCGGGTCCCAGGGGTAATATTGCTGACCTGCTGATACAGTCCAGCTTCGTGTTGCCCGGCAAAGGTGAAGTACTTCTGCGCCAGGGAACCCTGATGAACACGGTAAGAGAATTCTGCTGCACTAACGCCGCGGAATTCAGGCCGCCGCCAGTAACTGCATGCGGTGGGGTTGTCGGCACAATGGAATGGGATTTTGGCGTAGGAAGGTGGCTTATCAACATAGAAGGCACGCCACCCCGGAGCGATTTGCACTTCAGGAATCCCATCCTGGAACGGCCAGGCGACACCTCCTCCTTCTTCAAAATCACCGTTGCGCAACAGATTAACGCCTGGTTCTTGTGCTTGCACCGCCTGCGGTGGCAACGTTCTCAGGCTGACGACCAAACTGCTCAACAACGCCACGACAATCCACAACATACGCCTGCGTGCCATAAAAACCCCCCGTACAGAAGAATCAGGCCTGATGCAGCAAATTACATCGGCCCAGCGGGAATTATATCACGCCGCATAGGACTGTCAATTCGGTCAGCGCCATCATGGCAGGCCATGCGACGCTGCACCGTCTTCATCGACTGCGACAAGGACACTCACTGTAACAATGGCCGATTATAGCAAAACGAATACAATCAGCGTACAGCGCATGTCAAACGATAACGTGCTTGCACACCCCAATTTGGCCAACAATAAACGGAGAAACACACAAATGGATGAGAGACAAAAAGTCCGCAAAACCTTCGAAAAGGATCACAGCGCCGTCCGCACGGCTCCGCTTTTCGTCAACCTCGGCATCCTCGGCTTCGCGCACGGTCACGTGAACGCCTACTGCACCCGCTGGCGTGAGTGTCCGGAAATGGGGATTAACATCGTCGCCGGCTGGGATCACGACGCGACGCGCCTGGAGAAGGCCGTCACCGATTACGGCGTCCGTCCTTACACTGAGGCCGATGCATTGCTGGCAGACCCCAACGTGCAAGCCGTGATCATCGCCGCCGAAACGTCGCTGCACGCGGATTTGGTGGAACGCGCGGCAGCGGCGGGCAAGGCGATTGTGCTGCAAAAGCCGATGGCGCTCACGCTGCCGGAGGCCGACCGCATTGTCGCAGCGGTGGAGCGCAGCGGCGTCCCCTTCACGATGGCGTGGCAAATGCGCGTGGACCCGCAGAACATGCAGATCAAGGCGTTGATGCAGTCCGGCGAACTGGGGCGGGTTTTTATGGTGCGCCGACGACACGGGTTGAGCGTTCACCTGTGGCCCAACTTCGAGCAGATGTGGCACTTCAACCCGGCGCTCAACCGCGACATCTGGGTCGACGACGCCGCGCACGCCATCGACTTCATCCTGTGGTTGCTCGGCGAACCGGAGACGGTGACCGCGGAAATCGTCTCGCTGCACGATCCGCGCGTGCCGATGGACAACGGCATCGCCGTGTTCCGCTATCCCGGCGGGCCGCTGGCGGAGGTGAGCTGCTCATTCGTCTGCCCGGCGATGGAGAACACCGTCGAAGTCATCGCAGAGAAAGGCAGCATTGTGCAGAACTACGGCGATCCACCGAGTTGTAACGTCCCGCGCCCGGCAGGGGCCTGCGGTCTCAAGTGGTACACGGTGGCGTACAAGAATTGGACGTGCAGCGACATCCCCAGCCCGGCAAACCACGGCGAGCGCATCGCGGGGTTAGCGGGGCCGCTAGCGGAATTCCTGCGCGGCGAGTGCCCGCCCATCGCCACGGTGGAAGAAGGCCGCGCGGCGCTGCGAATGACGCTGGCGTGCTACGCCTCCGTCCGCGAGGGGCGGCGGGTGCGGCTGGATGATCCGGCGATAGCGCAGGTGTAGAAACACGTTGACTTTTACCGCACCTGTGCGAAGATTGGAGATGAATTCAACGAAACTATCAGGAGAAAACCATGCCACGACGACGCAAACCCAACATTCTGTTGATCGGCATCGACTCGCTGCGCGCGGATCATATGAGCTGCTACGGCTATCCCAAGCTGACGACGCCGCACATCGATCGCTTCGCGCAGGGAGGCACGCTCTTCGAGCGCACGTACAGCGCCTACATCCCCACGACCAGCGGCTATGGCTCGATGCTCACGGGGATGGACGTGATCAGCACGCAGATGGTAGCGTTGCGCCATCAGGGGCCGTTGCGCCCGGAGGTGGCGACGCTGGCGGAAATCGTCAAGGGAGAAGGATACAACACCACCTGCGTCGGCTTCCGGGGCAACCCAGCCTCGCGGGGATTCGATACCTACATCGACTTTGCGGGTTGGGGCAGTTGGAACGAGGGCCGCAGCCCCAAAGCCGAAAACCTCAACGCGGTCACGATCCCCGAACTGAACCGGCTGGCAAAGGAGAAAGCGCCGTTCTTCCTCTTCCTGCGCCACATGGACCCGCACGCGCCCTATCTGCCGCCCGCACCCTTCGAGCGGATGTTCTACCACGGCAACGAGTGCAACCCGCGCAACCGCTCGATGGATCCGGTGATGAGCTTCAAGCCATTCCGCGATTTCTTCGCCACGTGGATGCCGCCGGGCATCACCGACAAGGACTACGTCATCGCGCAATACGACGGCGCCGTCGCCTATATGGACGCCGCTATTCAGACGATCCTGAACGCGGTAGAGACGCTCGGGCTTCTCGACAACACCATCGTCGTCATCAACTCCGACCACGGCGAGACGTTGTACGACCACGAGTGCTACTTCGATCATCACGGGATGTACGACCAGACACTCCACGTGCCGCTGATTATCCGCTATCCGGGCAAAGTTCCCGCCGGAAAGCGTGTGAGCGGCTACAACCGCCACCAGGATTTGGTCCCCACCCTGTTGGAACTCGCCGGAATCGAAAGTGAGATCTCTTTCGACGGCAAGAGCCTGATGCGGCTGGTTGACGGCTCTGTCGCGTCGTACGACAGCGAGTTTTACATCACTGAATGTACGTGGATGCGCAAGCACGGCTGGCGCACGCCAGAATGGAAGCTCATCGTGGCGCTGGAGCCGGATTTCCACTTCAAGCCCGAGGTCGAACTCTACAACCTGGTCTCAGACCCCGGCGAGAACCACAACGTCGCCGAGGCCGAACCGGAAGTCGTCGCTATGTTGCGCGCCCGGATGGACGCGTGGATCGCCAAGCGTGAAGCCGAGACCGGCCTGCCCAACCCCATCCATCACCAGGGCGACTGGCACGGGCACGCAGGTGTCGGCGCGTTCACGAGTTCGCAGCAGGCGTATGATACACTGCACATTGGCGATCCAACGCAGGCGGCGAAGTTGCAGGCAGAATCACGGAAATGAAGCAGGATGCAGGACGCAAGATCAGGCGATCATTCGTTCCGATCTTGCATCTTTACAAAAAGGAGCCAACCAATATGTCAAAACTTAACGTCGGTATCGTCGGATTGGGCAACATCGGGAACACGCACGCACGCGTGTACCAGCAGCGCAGTGACGTAAAAATCGTCGCAGTCTGCGACATCATCAAAGAACGCGCGGACAAAGCGTCAGCGGCCTATGGCTGCCCGGCGTTCTACTCCGTGCAGGAGATGCTGAGAAGCGGCATCAAAATCGACGCTGCCAGCATGGCTACCGCCGGGAAGGAGAACGGCGGTGATCACTACCAGCCCACCATGGAACTGCTCGAAGCCGGCATCCCCACCCTGGGCGAGAAGCCGATCTCCAACGAGATCGCCAAAGCCGAGGAAATGGTCGCGTTGGCGAAGAAGAAGAACCTGCGCTACGGCATCAACCTCAACCACCGCTTCACCCCTGCCGCGCTGCGGGCCAAAGAATGGGTGAAGGCCGGACGGCTGGGCGAGATCAACATCATCAACATGACGATGTGGATCAACAACCCCAACGAAACGTCGCCGTGGTTCCACATCCGCGCGCTGCATCCCCACTCGCTGGACGTGATGCGTTACTTCGGCGGCGACGTGGAGAAGGTGCAGGCGTTCTTCAAGCGCGGCCCGCGCGCCGACGGACCGGACGGGCGGCGCGTGTGTTGGTCGAACGTGCAGGTGAACCTGCTCTTCAAGAACGGCATCCTCGGTCATCTCACCGGCAGCTACGACGCCGGCGGCAGTTACGGCCTGGAAACGCTCGAAGTCGTCGGTTCGGAAGCGCGCTTCGTGTTGCTCGACGCCTGCGAACACCTCACGTTCTACCCGCGCTTCAGCCGCGAGACCGAGACCTACGATTATGTCGGAGGGATGATGAACTTCAACGAGACCTTCGGCAGCCGCATCGGCGTGTGGGTAGAGCAGAACATCGCCGGGGTCAAACCGGAGGAAATCGACGCTTCCGGCGCGGACGCTCTCCACGTCCAACGCATCATCGAAGCAATCATCACCTCGTGGGAAACGGGGCAGATTGTTTCACTGTAAGGGGCAAGAGGCAAAAAGCAAGGGGCAAGGGGCAAGAGGCAAGAGGCAAGGGGCAAGGGGCAAGACAATCCTGCATCCTGAATCTTGCATCCTGCACCCTGCACCCGGCATCTTGCATCCTGCACCCTGCACCCTGCATCCTGCATCCTGCACCCTGCATCCTATTTCCTTATCGAGGTAACTATGACGACCATCACCATCATCGGCCGGGGGCACTCCGGCACACGCGCGATGTCGCACACCCTTTCGGAGAGCGGCGTCTTTATGGGACAGCCGCTCAATGTCTCCGGCGACCTGCTGCCGCCGCAGACGATGTACGACGCCTGCCGTGTCTTTGCCCGTTACGTGGACTGGCAGGGCGACCTTTCGTGGGACTGGGAGCGGGCGCTCGCCGCGAAGATCCCCGACGAGTTCAAGTTCCTCATCCACACCTACCTGACCACGGTGCGGCTGCACAACGGCGAGCACAAAGGCTGGAAAATCCCGGAAACCACGCTCGTTTTCCCGTGGATTATGCAGATGTTCCCGGAGATCAGGTACATCTTCTGGATCCGTGACCCGCGCGATTGCATTATCGGGCAGCATCTCACCGACAACCTGCGCGACTTCGGTATCGACTACCCACCCACCGAGGACGAACGCCTGCAACGCGCCATCTCATGGAAATACCAGTACGACCTTGTGCAGGCCATGCCCAAGCCAAAACACTGGATCGAAGTGCGTTTGGAGGACTTCGTGCTGCACCAGGACGAGACGCTGGCGCGGCTGGAGGACTTCCTGGGCATCCCGCTGGCGAAAATCCCGGTCAAGCCAGAAGTCGTCGGGCGTTGGAAAACGGACGAAGGCATCCACGATTTCGACTTCTTCGCGCCGGCTATGGCGCAGTACGGCTACGCAAGCGCGGAACAAGAGCCGATCTGAGACAGGCGAAATTCTACCCTGCAAGTCTTCACAAATCACACCCACAACGTTTCGGTAAGCTATCCCCTTATCACCGAAAGTCGTGCTATACTGTAAGAAACGATTAGGAGGTATGCAATGCAAACAACAGCACAAAGGATGTCCACTAGGGCGCTCTACTCGATTGTGCGGCGAGCGCGGTTAGCCGGCGTGTCACGACGCCCGCTGACATTGACCCTTTCCCCGGAAGAAAGTACGGCCTTAGCTGACGTTCTGACAACTGTTCTTGAGGATGACCAATCCTGGTATTGGACCGAAGCCTGGCAGTCCGGCGAGCGGGCAGCAGAAGACGATATCGCAACAGGGAAAGGGGAGGATTTCGAGACTATGGAAACCTTCCTTGAAGACTTGGGGCTGGACTTGGCAGAAGTGAGAGCCGTATGAAGTACCGCCGGCTGCCGTCTTTCAAAAAGGCATTCGCGCAATTGCCTCATGAGATTCAACTCAAAGCCGGAAAAGCTTTTCTGCTATTCCAGGAAAATCCAAACCACCCATCTTTGCATATCAAACGGATGCGCGGCATACCAGGCGTGTGGGAAGGTCGAGTAGACATTCACTACCGTTTCACATTCCACTATGAGGGTGACACCGCCGTTTTCCGCAACATCGGTCCCCACGACATATTGGACCAAAACCCATAACAAACCGATTCTCGATCCATACACCGAAGGAGCTAAATATGTTACGAGTCTGCGTCATCGGCATGGGGCCAATCGGCAATCGCCATGCCACGATTTACAAAGAAGACCCGCTCGCCGAGTTGGTCGGCGTGTGTGATATCAACCACGAACGAGCGGATGCGGCGGCGGCGCGATTGGGCGTGCCAGCGTTCTACGACGCGCCGACGATGCTGGCGGCGCTCGCGCCCGACCTGTGCAGCATCACCACAGGCGGCTACGAGTATTCGAGCGACCACTATCTGCCCACGATGCAGGCGCTCGAGGCCGGATGCCACGTCCTCGGCGAAAAACCCATCAGCAACGAGATCGAAAAGGCCGAAGCGATGGTGGCGACGGCGCGGCAAATGGGCGTGTGTTATGCGATCAACCTCAACCACCGCTTCACGCCTGCCGCATATCAGGCCAAACGGTGGCAGAACGAGGGGCGCATCGGGCACCTGTTGTTCATCAACATGGCGCTGTGGATTAAGAACCCGGCGGAAAGTTCGCCCTATTATATGATCAAGGCGCTCAATCCCCACTCAGTGGACATTATGCGCCACTTTGGAGGCGACATCGAGGCCGTGCAGTGTTTCGGTATGACTGCGCCAGGACGAAAAATCATCACCACCGCGCACTTCAGTATGCGCTTCAAGAACGGCGCGGTCGGCGGCCTGACCGCCTCCTACGACATCGAGCGTGGGCATCCTATGGAACGCTGCGAGGTCGCCGGAACGCAAGGACGCTTCGTCATCGAGGATATGTGGCGCGAGGCCACGCTCTACCCGGCCGGCGACTTCGAGAAGCGCGTCTACACCAACCCCGTCTTCGGCGGGATGCGCGACTTCGAGGACACGTTCCGCAACCGCATTCACAGGTTCCTGGAAGAAGTCACGAACGGCGTTCCGCCCGATCAAATTGACGGTTCTGGCGCGGACGGTCTCGCTGCGCAGAAGGTTCTCCACGCGGCAATTGAGTCGTTGCAGACAGAATCTATCGTTAAAGTAGATGGTAGTCGGTAGACAGCAGACAGGGGGGAGAAAACCCCCGTCTACCGTCTACCACCCCAAAACCTACAGGAGAAAACATCATGAAACTCGGCGCAAATTCTGTGTTATTCGGGGCGTTCGATTTGGAGACGGCTTTCAAATATACGGCGCTAGCCGGGTACGACGGCATTGAGCTTTCGGCCATCGACGGAATGAGCGAGCATCTGGTCATCGACCGCTGGCAGGCGCTCGCTCCGGAGATCAAACGGCTATCAAAGACGTATGGCCTGGAATTGCTGGCTATGGAACAACCGTCACAGGATCCGGCAATTATGGAACGGGCGTTTCAGGCTGCTGTGGAGATCGGCATCCCCATCGTCAATTGCGGGCCGGGCGGCAAAAGTGAGGATGAAGAGGCCTGGTCCAAAGTCATCGACTCGCTAGGCAATCTGGCGCATATGGCCGAAAAGTACGGCGTGACATTGTGCGTCAAGGCCCACGTCGGTGCGAGCATCTACAACACGCCGACGACGTTGCGCGCGATGCGAGAGATCGCGTCGCCCGCGTTCGGCATCGATATGGACCCCTCGCACATCTATCGCTCAGGGGAAAACCCCGTCGAGGCCATCGCCGCCGTCATCTCGCGCGTGAAGCACGTCCACATCCGCGACTGCAAAGGTCGCCAGCACGGCCCGGGCGCGCCCGCCGATCAGGCCAACGGACGCGGCGATATCGATCTGGTGGGCTACGTCCGTGTGCTGCACGAGCACAACTATGCCGGGCCGCTGGATTTGGAGATCATTGGCGCAAAGGGGCAGGGCTACACCCTGGAACAGTGCATCACTATCGCGGCTGAATCGCGGGGGCATATGCAAGCCTGTCTTCAAGCTTGCGGCGCGCGGTAGAAGTTTTTTGACAGGATTCACGGGATTTTCAGGATAATTTTAGGAAAATCCTGTCAATCCTGTCTAATTTCTTTGCCTTACCGTCTGCGCTAACCACACCACGCCGAAGCACGCCGTACAGGTCAGCACAATCGCCGCGCCGGAAGCGATGCCGATGTAGTAAGAGAGATAGAGTCCCACCACGCCGGAGAACGCCGCGATGGCCGCCGCCAGCGCCATCATCGGCAGCATACGCCTGGTCAGCAGGTAGGCCGTCGCCGCCGGGGTGACGAGCATGGCGACCATCAATGCCACACCGACCGTTTGTAGCGACACCACAATCGTCACCGCGATCAACACCAGCAGCAGCGATTCGAAGAAACGCGCAGGCAAGCGCATCGTCGCCGCAAAGACGGGGTCGAACGAGAGCACCAGGAATTCTTTGTAGAACGCCGCTACCGTCAACAGGACGATCCCGCCGAAAATAGCGATCAACGCGAGGTCGCCCCGCGAGACGCCGAGCACGTCGCCGAACAGGAAGTGCGTCAAATCCACCGTGTAACTGCGCGCCGTCGAGATCAACGCGATGCCCAGGGCAAACGCCCCGGCGAAGATGATGCCGGTGGCGGTGTCTTCGCGGACCTTCGTCCTCTTGCTGATGGCGCCGATGCCCAGCGACGCCAGCACCGCCGTCGCCAGCGCCCACCAGAACAGCGGCCCGCGCGCCCCCCCGCCGGCGAGGTAGCCCACCGCCACGCCCGGCAGAATCGAATGCGCCAGCGCGTCGCCGAAGAACGCCATCCCCCGCAGCACTACGTAAGCGCCGACCACGGCGCAGACGATGCCCACCATCACCGCCGCTAACAGGCCGCGCACCATAAAGGGGTACTGCAACGGCGCAATCAACCACTCCAGCGCGTCAATCATAATGGCGGCCCTCATCGCAGCACGTATCGCTCACCGCCACCAACCTGCCGTTGGGCAACAGGCGCAAATGTCCGCCGTAAGCCGCTATCAGCGCCTCTTCGGTGAAGACTTCATCGGGTTTGCCAAAGCTGAGCAACCGCCGGTTGAGCAGCATCACCCGGTCGAAGTACTTTGCCGCCTGGTCCAGGTCGTGGGTGGAAAGCATAATCGTCACGTTGCGCGCGCGCAAGTCGCCGAGCAACTGGAAGATGCCCTCCTGCGACGGCGCGTCCAGCCCGGTGAGCGGCTCGTCCATCAGCATCAGCTCGGCCTGCTGCGCCAGCGCGCGGGCGATGAACATCCGCTGCTGCTGGCCGCCGGAAAGCTCGTTGATTTGCCGGTCCGCCAGGTCCGCAATGCCCACCAATTCCAGGCATTCCTGCACCTGAGCGTGATCGCGTTTGCCGGGCAGGCGGAACAGCCCCAACTGCCCGGTCCGCCCCATAAGCGCCACGTCGCGCACCGTCGCAGGGAACTGCCAATCCACGGCGCTGCGCTGCGGCACGTAAGCAATGCAGATGTGGCCGCCCGGCCCGTACCCGTAGACCGTCACCGAGCCGGAGGTGGGCGCGAGCACACCCGCCACCGCTTTGAGCAGCGTGCTCTTGCCCGCGCCGTTCGGCCCGACGACGGCGACCTGCTCGCCCGGTCGCAGGTCGAACGTCACGCCGTCCAGCGCGGCGTTCCCGTTGTAGCGCACCGTCAGCCCGGAGACAGCCAGAATCGGCGTGCCCGGCTGGTGCGGCGCGTAGCGGCGGGTAAGTATGGATTTGAGGGGGGTGGCGAAGGATAACATCGTCACTCCTGTTTATTCGGAGTCGCTGGCCGACAACGAATTTTGAACGAATAAACGAATGGAGTCCGTGGATTGCAAGGATTCTGCATAGAGATAGTGGTCGTGCCGTTCGGCCAAATCGTCTTTGCCACTATCTATTGCGCCGGAGAGTTGGAACAATGCGTCGTCGGCTTGCAAAATAAGCTCGCGGGAATCCATTAGATGTATCAGCTCGGCCTTATCCCAATCGATATACTCTGTCGAATCGCGCGTCGCCCAAAACTCGCGTTCTTCATCTTCGGTTTCAAAATTCATCGGTATTTCCAAATCTTTCAACATAAGACACATCATCCTCCCAATAGATAGCCCCTTCCTCGAAAAGACTCGTTCGAATGATGCACCGATCTACATGGACATTATGCTTGGTGTCAGTATAAATCACATCATACACATTATGCCAACGACCGCCTGCAAACCAGACTTTGGTAATGCTTATATCCGTTGCCCCTTTGCCGTGTAAACAAAAGTAAATTCGCTTGGTATCGTTTTTGTAGCGAGCATATTCTACACCCACACCAATAAGAATGCCCACTACAAATATCACAATCAGAAATGGGTCATCCACTAGAAGCCCCCTTGTGTCTGTACTGAAGGCAGGGAGTTATCACCTCAATCCTTCCACCGTCGCCCCCACATTGTCAGTCATGCTCTGTCTATCTCGTCTTATACACTTCGCGACGATGTCGCACAAAATGCACGATAATCCTAGTGAAAATACGGCATGGTTTAAGTTAGATTGACACTTCTGCAGGTGGCAATCGACGACTCCATCCCTTTCTGATCAAAATGTTACCAAAGCGGCTTCCTGGACAAGCGTTTTCACCAACTTTGAGGTCAAAACGATGAAATTCGACCTGTACTCACGAAAATTTGCCATAAAAAATTTTCTTGTTAGGTTTGAAGTGTCAATCTAACTCCCCGGGTTTTTGAACTATGCCGAAAATACGTTGGGCAATAGACTTGTTTAGACGCGCCAGATCATCAGCAGCAGTGGGAGCGAACTCAACCCGGTACATTCTACCAAGTCAATCCCAGCTTAGCCGCGACAGTATCCGCCGACAGCGTTTCTCCGCCCGCTTTCACCGCTGCTAATGAGTTCTGTAACAGGCGGATGAAATCCTCGCGCAGTTCCAAACCCTCATCCGGGTCGCGGAACAAGTCCAGCAAAGTCTGCGTAACAGTCTCCCGAATCAGCAATTTGAGTTCATCCACACTCATATCGGCTACACGTGTTGTCACCATTGCGCCACCTCCTCGATTCCGAGTTGGCTTTCTTTACCTCAATCCTTCCACCATCGCCCCCACATTGTACTTCACATAGTTCAAATAGCTATCCGCTTCGCCGCCCGGCGCGGTGAGCGAGCCGGTATACAGGAACATCAGCTTGACGCCGGTATCCTCGGCGACGCGCTGCGCGAGGGCGGGGTTGACGGTGCTGCCGACGAAGACGGCCTTAACGCCGTAGGCGCGAATGCGGTCTTCGAGGGCGGCGAGGTCGCGGGCGGAAGGCTGCGCGGCGGTGCTGTAGCCGGAGACGACCGCGCCGACCTGCTCGAAGCCGTATCGCTGCGCGAAGTAGGCGAACGTCTCATGGTCGGTGACGAGTTTGCGGTTTTCCGGCGGAATCTTCTCGACTTGTTCGCGCACCCAGACGTCCAGCTCGCGGAGTTGGGCGCGGTAGGCGTCGGCGTTGGCTTTGTAACCGGCGGCGTGGGCGGGGTCGCGGCGGACGAGCGCCGCTTCGATGCTGTCCACCCACCGAAGCACGTTGTTGGGATCGGTCCAGGTGTGCGGATCGACGCCTTCGTGGGTGTGCGCGCTTTCTTTCTCGTTTTCGTGGGACGCGGTCTCAATGAATGCAACGCCCTCCGAGACGTAGACTACGTCCGCAGCGCCGCCGGCGTTTTCCAGCAGCCGCTCGAGGAACGCTTCCAGTCCCGCCCCGTTCGCAAAGATGAGGCCGGCGTCCGTCACTTTCGCCATATCCTGCGGGCTGGGGTCGAAGACGTGCGGGTCCGCGCCCACCGGCAGCAACACCGTCAGCGAGATTGCGTCGCCGCCCACCTGCGCGACCACGTCGCTCACAATCGTCATCGTCGCCACGACGCGCAGCTTATCCCCGCGCGCCGCCGGGCCAGCGGAGCACGCGCTCGCCATCGCCGCCCCGACCAACACCGCCGCTATCCACAGCCATCGTTTCATCAGACCATCTCTCCGTTGAATCCATTCAGCCTGTTGAGAAAACCGCTCAGGTGCAAAACACTTGTTTCGTTCCTGATTGTTTTGTGTGTAGTTGGTTGCCCAATCGTTTCAAAAGACTTTTTACTCCTCCAGCCCGTGCGCCGCCAGCAACGCAACGTCAGCCAGGATGTCTGCTGTTGCGCCGTCAGCGACCACGCGCCCTTCATCCAGGACGACGGTACGGGGGAGCAACTCGCGCACCATATTCAGATCGTGCGTCGCTACGAGCATCGTCTGCGGGAGCGAGCGTAGCAGGTTGATCAGACTGCGCCGCCCGCGCGGGTCGAGGCCGCTGGTCGGCTCGTCCAACACGAGGATTTCGGGATCCATCGCCAACACCGTCGCCAGGGCCGCGCGCTTCTTTTCGCCGGCGCTCAGGTGATAGGGGACACGATCCGCATAGCCCGCGATCCCCACCGTCGTCAACGCCTGCGCCACCCGCGCGCGCACCTCGGCCTCGGGAAGACCCTGGTAGAGCAGGCCGAACGCCACGTCGTCGAAGACCGTCGGCGAGAAAAGCTGGTCGTCGGGATTCTGGAAGATCAACCCCACCCCGGCGCGCACTTTCCCCAGGTTTTCCTTGCGCATCTCCAGGCCGCACGCGCGCACCCTGCCGTCTTTGGGGGCCAAAATGCCGTTGAGATGCAGCAACAGCGTAGATTTGCCAGCGCCGTTCGGCCCGACGAGCGCGACTTTTTCGCCCGTCCCGATCTGCAACGAAACGTCGTGCAGCGCGCGCCGGCCATCGGGATAATCGAACGAGAGATGTTCAACTTCAATCGTATGGCGCATACCTTCTCCTCGACATATACAAACAGTCACGCATATCCGGTTGGACATACGTGACTGTCAGTATACCCGAAATGGGCCGTTGAACAACAAAAACTTTACCGATTTGGCGTCGGCGATGTAACCGAGACCTCCACCGTAACGTAGCCGTCGTTGTCGCTGAGAATGTCGTCGTTGATGCGCAGATACAACAAACCGGCGCGGTCCGCGTAGAAAGTTCCACCGCGTCCCACAATGAACAGCGCGCCATCCGCGCCAATCCGCCCTAGCAACACCCCACCAGCGACACCGCTAACCGGATAGTAGCTCGGAGCAGGGTAGCGACGATGTCCTTCGGGGCCGTGGTACTCGCCCGGCGTGTAAAGCCACGTCCCCTGAGCGCGCAAACGGATGAGATCGCCCTGGTTGACCTGCACACCGACGCTTTGCCAATCACGGTAAGCGTAGATGCGCGGCTGCGCCAGATCGCTGTGGGACGTGGGACCAAGGCCGCGCCGCGCCACCTCGATCCCCGCACCGATCAGCACGATCACCGCCAGAAACACAAGGATCCATGCACGTTTCATAGCAAGCTCCTTTTACGGTAGACGGTAGTCGGCAGACGGTAGACAGGGGGGAATTGACTTCCCCGTCTACTGTCTACCGTCTACTGTCTACTCCCCAGATGTCCTCAATTCGACGACGGGCACAGTGTCGCCAGATCCGCCGCTGATGATCCATTTGCTGTTGTCTTTCAACTGCTGCGCGATGAGCAATTGAATATACTGCTCGCCCAATTTGCCCTTGCCTTGCAACGCCGCCAGGATCGCCTGCATCGCCTCGCGCTCGGCGGCGGAGGTGAGGGTGATACGCTGTGCATCGGCTTCGGCCAGCGCGGTAATCTCGTAGGCGTTGCCTTCGGCATGCTTCTGCGCGGCGTAGAAGTCGGCGTCCGCCAGCGTGCGACGCTGCGCGGCCTCAGCCTGGGCCTGCTCCTGCCGCTGCACAGCGACCATACGATCCTTGATCGCCGTCACGACCTCCTCCGGCGGGGACGCGCCCTGAATTTGCACCGTCATAAACTCCACGCCATACTGCGCCTCTTTCTCCCGCAGCGCCCCCATCACCTCGGTGTTCATCTCCGCGCGGCTGTGCATCACCTCGGTCATGTCTTTCGTGTTGACGACGTCCCGCAGCTTGCCCTGGACGAACTCGAAAATGATGCGCTCGGGGTCATCCACCTCCAAAGCAAAGCGTCGCGGATCGCTGACGCGATAGGTGTACTGCAACGAGACATCCATCGTCACATCATCGGACGTCATCGCCGGAACTTCCTCCACGTAGCCCAGCCGCTCGTTCACTTTGACGATGATGACCGTATCCACCAGCGGGATCTGGATATGCCAGCCGGGTTCGTCTACCGAAACAAAACGCCCGCCCCGCAGGTGCAGCCCACGCTCGTAAGCGTGGATTTTATACACGGCGGAACGTCCAACCACCACCAGCACTACCAACACCACCACCGCCGCCAAGACAATCGTCGCCAGCCTGAACAGCCGGTCGATCACCCCCACCGCCGTCTGGGAGGATTGGCGCACCGGTCGATTGCCTTCAGGAGAAACCATCGTTTGTGTCATCTTAACCTCCATCGTCTAATGGTCAAATGGGGCAAGCGCCCACTTATACCCCAAGTCTAGCAGAAATGACGCCCGCCTGCTACTGTAGAAACCTACAGTTCTTGTACATCTCGGAAACACATGTAGAATTCATTGGGACGGCATTTTGTGCCTAAAGGCGCGGGTTAAAGGAAAATGGCTTTGGCCGCCGATCCAGGCGCATCAGGGCTGAAGCGTCAATTTTCGGAATAACTTGAAGGAGAAACGCTAGTGCGTACAGACCTGCACATCCACACCACGGCTTCCGACGGCTGTTGGACACCGGAGCGCGTTGTCGAAGGCGTCCGGGCCACGGGAATTGGCCTTTTTGCCATAGCCGACCACGATACAACGGCAAACGTCTACACGACAGAAATACTGGCACGCGCGGCGGGACTCGCCTTCCTGCGCGGCGTCGAAGTATCGACAATGGTCCGGGATTACGGCCCCAAAGAACTGACACTCCATATCCTGGGCTACGGCATCGATCCCGAAAACCAGACGTTGCAAAGTGTGATCAGGCGAAACGACAAGCTGCTCAAAGAGAGCGACGACGCCCACATCCAGGACATAATTAAGTTAGGGTACGATATCGACCTTGATGACTACGCGAATTACGAGCACGACCGCACACGCGGTGGGTGGCGTGCGCTCAATTACATCATCGATCAGGGCATCTGCGCAGACGTGCGAGAGTTCTTCCGTGTGCTATGGCCCAAGATGACACACCGCTGGCCCGATTTCGCGCATCCCACCGAGGCCATCGCGGCGATTCGGGCGGCAGGCGGCGTTCCCATTCTCGCACATCCCGGCGCGAGCCTCCGGCGCAATGGATGTACCGAAGAGGATCTGAACGCGGTACTGGACTACGGCATCGGCGGCGTCGAATGCTACTCCTACGCCCACGATGACGCGATGACGGCACAATGCATCGAGTGGTGCCAGCGCCACAACCTGCTCATCACCGGCGGCTCCGATTACCACGGTGGTTTTGCCGGGCGCGCGTTAGGCGTACCGGTAGTAGACTCAGCCTATCTGCGCCTGGGGAAACTCGAAGCGCTTATAACGACCTGAAGATATGAGGCATCTATGAGTTTGGTAAATTTACTATACCTGGTGATTCTCGATAATACCGTTCTCAACTGGATCATCGCCCTGGGCGCAGCAGGCCTGACCGTCCTGGTGATCCGGGTCATTCGCTATGCTTTATCGCGTTGGCTGAACAAGCACTACGCTAAAGCCAGAAGTCTCCTGGATGATTTTCTTTACAAAATCACACAGCGGACCTGGGCGTTTCTCTGCATAGCCGCAGCAATCTTGACGATTTTGGCGATCCTGGAAACCAAGCCGGCTTTTAGCCCTACGGCGCGCGCCATTGCGCTGCTGCTAGGATTGGTACAAGTTGCGGTGTGGGGCAGCAGTATCATTGACTTGTACGCTCGTCACCGGATCAAAGTGGAAGTCGCCGCAAACCCGAGCATCGCCACCGCGCTGAACGCCGCCGGCATCATCAGCAAAGTGCTCCTGTGGACGGTATTGTTGTTGCTCGGATTGGACAATATCCCGAACGTGGAGATCAACACGCTCGTCGCCAGCCTCGGCATTGGCAGCATTGCGGTGGCGGTTGCCGTGCAGAACATCCTGGGCGATCTGTTTGCCGCGCTGGCAATTACATTCGATAAACCCTTCGAGATCGGGGATTTCATCAACGTCGGCGAGACCAGCGGTGCCGTAGAAAACATCGGCATCAAGAGCACACGGCTCCGCAGTCCCACTGGAGAGCAGCTTGTGCTCTCCAACTCCGACCTGCTCAAAAGCCGCATCCGCAACTTCGAACGGATGACGCGGCGTCGCAGTGCTTTTACCGTGGGCGTCGCCGTGGATACGCCCTACGAGAAGTTGAAGCAGATTCCCGATATGCTACGCGAAATCGTCGCCGCGCAGCCCCAAGTGAAGTTCGATCGCGCCCACTTCACGACGTTTGGGGACTACACGCTCAACTTCGAGGTGGTTTACTTCTTGCCCGTACCTGACTTCACACTGTTCCTGGATACACAACAAGCCATCAACCTGGAAATCCATCGCCGCTTCGAGGAAGAGGGGATCGGAATGCCCTACCCCACGCAAGCCGTTATCGTGAAGCGTGATGCATAACGCTTAACTCGCAACTCTCAACTCTGACCCCAAATGTGCTTGCGCCCACACCGCGGCTTCCACCCGCGAGATCACACCGAGTTTGCGTAGAATATTGCTCACGTGGAAATCCGCCGTGCGCGCGGTGATGTGCAACGCCCGCGCGATCTCCTTGTTGCTCAACCCATCGGCGACGCAGCGCAGCACTTCCCGCTCGCGCTCGGTGAGGCTGTCGCGGACGCGCGCGACTTCGGCCTGCCAGCGTTCCACACGAGATCGCTGCGTCAGCGTCCACAGTGTCTCGCCGCGCATGGCTGCCTGTACCGCTGCCACGATCTGGCCCGGCGCCTCATTCTTGAGCAAATAGCCCACCGCGCCTGCCGCCAGCATCCCGGCCAGATAGCGGTCGTCGTCGTAAGCGGACAAGGCCACCACGCGCACCGACAATTCACGCCGGGCTACTTCCTGGGCCACCGCCGCCCCTTCGATGCCGGGAAGCTGACAATCCAGCACCGCCACATCCGGCTCCAGGTGTTCGATCAGCGCCAGCGCCGCCTCGCCATCGTCCGCCTCGCCCACCACCTCGATGTCAGGCGCACGATCCAAGAGCACGCGCAGCCCCATCCGCAGTGCGGGGTGGTCATCGGCAAGTAATACGCGAATTGTAGGCAAGGTTACGTCTTCTTTCTGTCAGCAGACAACATGAGCCAGGCACTCCACTAAAGATGAAAATTTCTCGGCAGGAGAGCTATTTTCGGAATAGATTTAGCAGATTTAGCAGATTAAATCTCAGAAAAATCTGCTTAATCTGCTTAATCTGCTGATAAAAACTACTCACTCACGCCGCAACAAAGCGTCGAATTCCTCCGCCGCATCCACCAAACGCCCCGGTTTGCGGGTGAGGCTGAACCAGCCCCATTGGTCGCTGTGCGGGAAGTCGTCGAGGAACCAAACCAGCGCCACGATTTGCGGTTCGGCATCAACTACATCCAGCGCTGCCGTCAGCCAGCCGCGCGGGTAGTTCTGCGCGGGCGGGATATTGGCCTCGCGGTCGTAGGTGTTAGTGGAAATGATGTAGACGGGCAATCCGCGCGTGGTGGGGTAAGCGTTGATAATATCCAGCCAATCCCGGTAGACGCCGAAGCCCACCCGCGCCCCGTTCCACGCCGCGCGGCGCATATCTGCACGCGGCTCGTCGGCGCGTAACGCCCCCGACAGTTCCGGCGCGTCGGGGAGGCCCGGCGCTTGCACGTCGAAGCCGTCCGGTGCGGCGAGCGGGATACCTGCCGCCGCTTTCGCCCGCGCGCCTTCGTCCAACAGCGCAACGAGTGTATTCATGTAGTTCAGCCACGGTACAGTGATGTTGTACTGCCGGTCGCCATCCTGATCGACGCTCCACGGGCGCAGCGGTCCCACCAGCACCCGCACATTCGGGTTCTCGGCGCGGATCGCCTGCACAACGTTGTCGGTGTGTGAGACGTCTTCGCCATAACCATTGAAGACGCGCGCGTACCATGCCGGAGTCACTGCGCGCTCCAGGTTTAGCGCATTGGCTTCCGCCGTGTTGAAATCCGCCCCGGCGATAAAGCCATACACCTCCCGCATCCGCGCGTCGCGCGCCAAACGGCGGAAGTATTCGAGGTACTCCGTGAGCGCCAGGTAATCGTCCACCGCCGGTATACTTTGCGCCGGGTCGTAGTCCACGCGCACCAGTACCCGTAAGCCTTTACTATGGTGGACGGCGACCCGCGCCGCCAGATCGTCCACGCCCCAAAACGCTTCCTCGGCTTGCCGGGCGTACGCTACCTCCACGGCCCACCCGCCGCGATTATGCCAATCCCGCGCCACATTGGGCAGCGCCAGGCCGAGCTTCGTCGGCATTGCGGGGACGCGAGCGGGTGTCACCGTACCGACCGTAAAGCGGCCACGCTCCACACAGCCGGTATGACAATCATGATAGAAACGCACTTCGTACCCGGCGCCTTCAGGGACAGTGAACGTCCAGCGCCACAGCCACGTGTCGCCATAACGCACACCCTGCCCCAACGACGTTGCCGGGACATCGTCCACCGTGAGCGTGACAAACGTCCAGGGCGCCACGTCCGTCACCAATGCGGTCGCCGTTTCTCCGGACAGCGGCAATGCCGGTTCGAACGCAAGACGCGGCCACGGCAGACTGCTCTCATCGCCGGGGACTACGTAGACTCTCCCGCGAATCGGCAGCAACCAGTAGCCGGCGATAAGCACAATCGCCAGTCCTATTCCCCACCATTTACGAATTACGAATTGCGAATGACGAAGCACAAATCCCCCATCACGAATGACGAATTACGAACTTCGCACAGGTTCCTACCCCTGCCGCCGGACTTTCAATCAGTAACTCGCTCTCATGCCGCCGCAGAATCTCAGCGACGACGGACAATCCCAACCCGCTACCCTCCACACCCTTGGGCGCGGCGCGATAAAAGCGGCGAGCGATGTACGGGAGGTGCTCCGGCGGGATGCCGGGACCGGTATCGCAGATGGCGCATGCGACGCCGTCTGCGGTGCGGTGCAGCGACACGGTGACGTGATCGCCAGAGTGCGCATATTTGAAGGCGTTGTCCAGCAGATTGAGGAACACTTGCCGCAAGCGGTCGGCATTGGCGAAGACAAACGGCAGCGGCGACTCCGCTTCCAACGCGAGCGCCATTTGCTGCTCCACCGCGCGCGGCGTGGATTGCAGCACGATCTCTTCAACCAAAGCGACCAGATCGACAGGGCGGCGCGGGAGTTCGGGCGCGGTCTCCAGGCGGCCCAATTCGAGCATATCGTTGAGCAAGCGCGCCATCCGTTGCGCTTCGTCTTTGGCGAAGGTGAGCGATTGCTGCTGCACCTCCTGGCCCACGTCGCTCAGCCCCAGAATTTCCAGGTGCGTGAGGATTGTGGCGATTGGCGTCCGCAGCTCGTGGCCCAGGTCGTTGATGAGCGCGCGCCCGGCCTGCTCGGTGCGTTGCTGCGCGGTGACGTCGAGCAGAAAGACGAAGTCGATGCGGATATCTTCATCCGCCTCCCACGGAATAACCCACCAGCGCGCCGTCTGCCCGGAGGCAAACGTCACCGTGCGATAGCGCCCCACTCCAGCTGTGACTTCCTGGCGGGCAGCGGCGCGGTCGGCGTCGAGTAGCGGCGTCCAATCCGCATCAGGCAGCTCGCCCGCGCCGTCAGGCAGGTGCAGCAGGCGGCGCGCGTAGGGATTCGCATAACGCACCACGCCCCCTTCCAACGCCGCCACACCGAACGGCGCATCGTCCAGCACGCCCAGGAGCGAGCCGCCGTCGGGCAGCGTCGCCATCGGGCGCGCGCGCCGTCTCGTCAGCCAGACACTCACGCCAGCGACCGCCAGCAGGAGGAGAACCAGCGAGAAGATCAGTGTTTTGAGATCAATAGTCAGCATTTCGGGTTAAGAACCCTTGCGAAGATGTGACAAACTGCTTTTGCCCACCTTCGCAAGGGTGACTGCATCGTTACTTCGATACAAGACCATCGGCTTGAAGCCGGTAGGTAGCGATGTTGCTATAATCGTCAGCATAACCGTAGAACAACTCAAAGGGACTTGACTGCCCGGCGGAAAGGTTGGGAGTGGCGGGCGGAACCAGATGACATCCCACGATTTTACCCGCGGTGTTATAGAGAGCACCCTCAATGAGCACGCCGGTAATGAGTGTGCTCTCGTCATTGCGCACAGACCCGACGATCCGGTAAGTGAGATCCGTCTCGTGCGCTCCGGAGTGATCGTAGATGACAAGCTCAGGCCATGGGTGATTCGGAAAGCTGGAATAGGCAGGCGTCCCAAACTGAATCAAAGCCCAGTTTGCCGGCGGATAATTGATCGCGATGTGAAAACACGATTTTTCACCGGCAGGCAAATCCAACGATGTGTAGACCTTGTAACTTTTGAGAAGATTGCCACTGCTATCCAACAGTAGAACAGGGACATCCACCATCACAGCATAAGTACTGCCGTTATTATGCGCCTCACCCACAATGTACAACGGCCCGCCTGTAACCTCATAATAGGAGTAATTCGGCAGTACGTAAACATCCTGTGGTGGAGGCGTCGTAGGCGGAGGCGTAGGCGTTACAGGACCAGGAGACCATGATCTCAAGACCAAGGGCAGGTAGATGTACGCCGCAACCTTGACTTGAGTAGATGCTGTCCACTCACCGGCACTGTTCTTAGCCGTGACAATCGCCATATAGGTGCCGCCGGTACGATAAGTGTGTGAAACCACTCTCCCATAGCCGGCTTCGCCATCACCGAAAGTCCAACTGTACGTCACATTGGTCCCGGTGGAAATGTTGGCCGTGAATGTGGTAGATTGGCGCAACGGTGTTGGACCATCGTTCGTCGCGCTCAATCTGGTGACAGGCACATCGGTGGTCGTGACCAGGGTTGTCGCTGACATCCAGTTATATTTGTTGCTGGCGGTGACGATCACCGTGTACGTACCCACACTCGGATAGACGTGCGAGACAAGCGGGCCGCTGCCGGTTCCGCCATCGCCGAAGTCCCACACATAAGCCACGTCGACGCCTGTAGCCACTGTCGCCGTCAATTGCGTCGCAGAGCCTATCCGCGTCGGGCTGCTGTTGCGTGCCGCCAGCCCGGTGATGCTCCCATCGGAGATCGTGACCAGCGATGTCGCGCTGATTGCATTGAATTCATTGGTCGCGGTGACGGTCGCCGTGTAGAAGCCGAGGTTGGGGTAAGTATGCGTGACCGTGACCCCGCTGCCACTTACGCCGTCACCGAAGTCCCACGTATACGTCACGCCAGCTCCCGTCGCAACCGTAGCGGTGAAGGTGGTAGGATCTCCTAACAAGGTCGGGCTGTCGTTCACGACGGTCAGCCCGGTGACAGGCGCGACAGTGATCGTGACAATGGACATATCGCTAACGGCGTTGGCGCCATTGCTGGCGGTGACGACCGCCGTGTAGGTGCCCACACTCGGATACACGTGCGTAACCACCGCACCACTGCCGCCCTCGCCGTCGCCAAAATCCCAGGCATACGTCACATTGCTGCCCGTGGCGACGGTGGCCGTCAGCGTGGTAGGCGCGCCGATCCACGTCGGGCTATCGTTGACCACAGTCAGCCCGGTGATCGGGATATCGGTAATGGTCACCAGCGTGGTCGCACGCATAAAACCGACTTTATTAATCGCCGTCACCCTGGCGACGAAGAGTCCTGTATGCAGATAAGTATGGGTAACGATTGCGCCTTCTCCATACTCACCACCGTCGCCGAAATCCCACATATAGGTGACATTGCTACCTGCGTCGAGCGTAGCCGTCAAAGTCGTCAGCGATCCCAATTGCGTCGGGCCGTCGTTGAACGCGGCCAGTCCTTCAATCCCCACCTCCGCGGTGACAACAGCGGTAGCTGACGCCTGCCCAACTGACGAAGAGGCATTGACGATGTTTACCAATGACCCCGCATAACCCGCAGGAACAGCGACCACCACAGTTTCGGTCCACACTCCACCCGGCGCAAGCTCCACCGGCGGCCAGGTGATATACCCAGGTAAGAAAACCGTATCGCCTGAGGTTCCCACGACGGTGACGTTGGGCGGCAAGACATCAAAGATTGTCGCCATGACGGTGGTAGCTTCAGTGTTGGTGACAGCCAACGTATACGTCAGGTGATCTCCCGCCCGCACAAAGGCCGCACTGGCCTGTTTGGTGACGATTAATCCCTGCAGCGGGGATGCGCTTTCTGGGTACGCCATGCCACTGCCGGTCACGGGGGCATTGAACATCAAAAACATCAAAACCATAACGGTGAATGGAATCAACAACGCAACGATGAGTCTTGTTCTACCAGACATTTTGTCAGTCCCCTCTTTTTGTGAAGTTGTCACAAAAGCTAATGTCAGTTTATTTCGCAGCAACGATAACAGTAATATGTCAAAACAGGTCACTGTCCAAGAATGACTATCCAACAGGAGAAGTTCCAAAACATGGGTTCTCACTCGGATAACAACACAACACCTTATCCAAATACTCGATCCCGCAGAAGTACGGGCAGATCGATACGTTCTTCACCGCACAGCGATGTGTCAGCGTCCCCTCGATCTCATTCCAGGGGCACGCATCCTGCTGCCAGGCAATGCCCCGCCCGGCGTCGCCAGGTCGATGTCCATATTTGCGCCATTCAGTTTTCGTATCGGTGCGTCCACTGCATCATTCTCCATATATCGTTCAGATACAAGTTTTACCGACCCCGAATCAGGGAACGATTCGAACCCCTGCTAAACCCAAACTCGCGCGATAGCAATCGTTCCATTCAGATATTCTTTGGAATTCGGGGCCGGCGGAGCCTTATGCTCCAACTACCGCAACGCCAATCTTACCGTCTTCACCTCGAATGGCCTGAACTCCAGCGGGATTGCGCCGTCATCGCAGGGCAACGCCGCCTGGACGTTTTCCAGCATATCCGTCAACGCCGCAGACGCGACCGGCAGGGCCGTAGTGAGCGTAGCACGCGTCGCCATCCGCTTCGCCTCGTACAGGCGCACGATGACGTCCGGCGAGCTATCCTCAGCAGGCTTCACCGCCTCGATGATGACGTTCGGCGCGTCCACAGCAAACAGGGACGCCGTTCCGCCGTCGCCGGGCGCGGTCTGCACCGGGACGTTCAGGTCGTAGCCTTCGCGCACCACGCCGCTGTCGGCGAAGCTACCATTCCAGGCGTAGAAGGCGTAAGTGAACGTCTGCACACCCTGGTCGGCGGTCATATCCGGGGCCAGCGCGGACTTGAGCAGCGTCAGGTTGATGCTGTTACCGAGCACGTTGACGCCGTACTTGCAGTCGTTGAGCACCGCGCAGCCGCGATTTTCCTCCACCAGCGCCGTCCACTTGTGGTTAGCAACCTCGAAACGGTCGGCGTCGAAGAGCCGCGAGCGATGGTTGGGGCGGCGGATGTGGCCGAACTGGATTTCGTGAATCGCCTCGTTGGCGTGGATGTCCACCGGGAAGTTGACCTTGAGCAGCTTGTGCCGTTCCTGCCAGTTGATGGTGGTTCTAAACGTCACCCGCCGGCTGCCGCGCCGCAGGCTGATCCGCTGCGTCATCTCTGAGTTGTGCAGCGTGCGCTTCACGAGCAAGGCTGCAGCCAAAGGCCCCTCAGTGACCACCTCAATCGTTGCCGGCGACTCCAGCGACACCGGCGTCAGCTCGTACACACTGTCAAGGTCCCAGGCATCCCAACGCGAGGGAACGTCTTTGTACATCTTGAAACTGTTGCAGGGTCCAGCGGCCAGTTCGCGCCGCGTTTCTTTGTCGAAAATGCTGGTGATCTGGCCGAAAGCGTCGAAGGTCAGCCGCAACACGTCGTTTTCCAACGTCGTGGGCGTCGCTTTAAGCAGGGCTTCATCTTCTGCCGGAGCGGAAGCTTGTTCTGCGGCTGCGGGCTTGAGCGTTGTCCAGCCAGAGGCGGGAACGGCGACCTCGGTATAGAGAGCTTCGCCGATTTTCTGAACAGGAAGCGCGTTGCCGTCCACATCCTGCGCGCCCTCCCAGCCGGCGGGCAGCGCAATCAGGGCAGGGCGCTCCCACGAGAGCGAGTTGAAGACAGCCCGCGCTTCACCCCACCCTAGCAGGGCCGCCATCAACTGTTCTGTGAGGCCCTTCGTTTCGGTCAGAACGGCCAGATACGCGGCCTCCGCCTCTTCATGGACGCGCTGAATCGACGACCCCGGCAGAATGTCGTGAAACTGGTTGAGCAGAACGACCTTCCACGCAGCGTCCAGCGTCGCTGCTGAAAAGTCGAAGCCCTTGAGCGCGCGGGCCGCAACGCCCCACATCTCCGCTTCACGCAGGGCCAGCTCGCTCTTGCGGTTGCCTTGCTTTGTCTTGGCCTGCGAGGTGAGCACGCCCCGGTGCGCCTGGAAGTACAACTCGCCGACATAGCGCGCGTCAGGCCAGCCGCGCGCATCCTGGTCCTTGAAGTAGTCGAGGGGATGCGCAATCCTGAATTTCGGGACGCCTTCCAGGTTGGTGAGCCGGCGGGCAAATTCCAGATGGTCGCGCGTCGGACCGCCGCCGCCGTCGCCAAAACCGAACGGATACAGCCGTGTGGCAAAGCCGTCTTTCTGCACGCGCTCGTTCCAGCGCTGGATAACGCTGTTCGGGTTCACATTCGCGTTATAGTCGTTGTGCAGGTGGACGAAGACCTCGGAGCCGTCGATGCCTTCCCAGATAAACGTGTTATAGGGGAACGGATCGCCGCCGTGATACGCCCAGAAGATTTTCTGCGTGGAAAAATACTTGACGCCGCAGCCGCGCATAATCTGCGGGAGCGCGCCGGAATAGCCGAACACGTCCGGCAGCCAGAGCAGCTCGCAATCCACGCCGAACTCGTCCTGGTAGAAGCGCTTGCCGTGGATGAACTGGCGGATGAGCGCCTCTCCGCCGGAGATATTGGTGTCCGGCTCCACCCACGCCGCGCCTTCGGGGATGAACTGCCCACTCTGCGCCGCCGCCTTGATCCGCGCGTAGATATCGGGATAACGCTGCTGCAACATCCAGAAGAGATGCGGCTGGCTTTGCAGGAACTTGTATTCGGGATACTCCGCCATGAGCGCCAATTGCGACGCCATTGTGCGCCCGGTCTTGCGCTCGGTCTCCTGCAACGGCCAGACCCACGCCACATCGATGTGCGAATGGCCGAAGGCGAACATCTCCGGCGCTGTGGAGCCGTTTGTACAGTCCAACAGCGGCTTGAGCCGCGCGCGCCCTGCGCGGACGGTCGCCAGCATCTCGTCTGTGGGAACTTCGAAGTCCACGATCAACGTGAAGTCGCGCAATCCGGCGTCGATCTCCATAACCCGCAGCGAGTTCTCATCGAGGTTCTCGCGCAGTTGCCAGAGCGTCTCAACGTCCAGCCACAGTTGGTAAACCTCTTCCTGCCACACGCCGAACGTCGTTTGGCCGACGACGGCCTGAGTAGGGCCAGGTTCGGGGACGACCTCGCGGTCAAGTGGAGCCGGCCCGCCGCCAGAGGTGCGTATGCCGTGTCCGGCATAGCCTTCGATAAGCACAGCGTAGCGTGTTCCGGGGATGCCGTCCGGCGTCAGCGTGATCTCGCGGTGCTCGCGGTCGCATGCGCCGGCCGCAAACGGGTGTGCAGCGTCCGCATCGACAAAAATGATACCTTCCGCGCCCACATCCACAGCCAGCACGATACGCTGTCCGGCGGCGGCCTCCGGCAGCACAAAACTGCCTTTGAACCAGGCATACTCCCACTTGGCGCCCCACGCCGTCCCGGGCGGCATCGGTGAAAAACTGCGGGACAACGCTTCAGCAGGCGTCAATTGTTCCAGGGTCACGAACCCATCAAGCGGGACGTTTCCCAGCGGACGGTAAAAATGACGCGGCAACTCCTCGCGCCAGTGATAAATCCGGTCTTTCCATTCCAACGTCAAAGCCATATCGAAATCTCCTTTGCAAATAGTAATCGTTAGTCCAGTAGCCTACCCGTGTTTGCATTACCAGGGGCGCGCCGAAGGTTCGGTCACCCGCCCCGAAACAGCCGAAGGGCAACAGCTTGCGAAATCTGCAAGAGCACAACCTTCGACCTGTATTTTACTATGCCTGTCCCAAAATAGCGAATCACGTGGCAAGTCTCTTAATCGTATCGCTCATCCGAATTTAATGAAATGTTAACAAAAAAGGACTTGCTTTTTAGCGAGATGTGTGTACAATGGAGGCTGTAGTAGGATGTTAAACACAGTCGTGTTGTTTAACAATGGAATAAGATACTCGCCGAGTGTGCGCAGTTCGACTGCGCAGAACGGGGGACCCAAAACCGGGGCGAATCACCAGGCTAGAAATAGCCCGATGAGGGGTCATCTTCTTTGGCCCAAGCCCGACAGCTAACCTCGTAGGCGTTAAAGAAGGACACCCAGCTACAGGGCGTCCTTTTTTGTTGGCGCGCTCCTGTAGTTGGATCAGTCTTTCAGAAAGTATCTGACAAAAGGAGGTATGTAATGGGTAATTGGCTTTTTTTGAATTACGTAGCTAAGCTTGAGGCTGAGGACCGAGTGCGGCAGCTCAAAAAAGAACCGGTCAGAAGTGCGTCTTTTGACTGGAGTTGGTTAAGAAGCTTCGTACGTAACATAACCAATTCGTTCTCGTAGCGGCTGAACACCGGACGGCCCTTGTCGCTGCTTCCCCCCTCGGGTCGTTTTGTTTAACAATGGAATAAGATACTCGCCGAATGTGCGCAGTTCGACTGTGCAGAACGGGGGACCCAAAACCGGGGCGAATCATCAGGCTAGAAATGGCCCGATGAGGGGTCATCTTCTTTGGCCCAAGCCCGACAGCTAACCTCGTAGGCGTTAAAGAAGGACACCCAGCTACAGGGCGTCCTTTTTTGTTGGCGCGCTCCTATAGTTGGATCAGTCTTTCGAAGAGTATCCTACAAAAAGGAGGTATGCAATGGAAATGTGGATGAACTCGTATCTGTTAGCGCAGATCATCACTGAGGAGCGGCTGCAGAAACACAGACGAGAACCGGTTGTGCTCTACAACCTCAACTTCAACTGGTTGCGGCCGATTGTGAAGAGCCTTGTCGGTCTCTTCCTGTAAATCTTCATAACCAAGAGTCCTTGAAAGGCAATGCCTTTCAAGGACTCTTCTTTTTCAGTAACAGCTCGCGCGATTCGCACAAGACAGCATCGAAATGCGATTCTAGCGCGCGATTGACACCACGCAAGCCCGCGACTACCGCCTCCGCCCAATCCAAATAAGCAATCTGGCGCTCGTGCGACCAGCCCTCTGGCGAATTATGGCTGACGTCATAAACATTGTCGATTTTGTCGGCCAGCTTGATCAACCTGGCCGCAGTCGAGAGGTGCGGTGCATGCTCGATTTGCAGTTGTTTGCGCGTGGCTTTGGGCAGCATCTTATCGTCGGTGACTTCCCGGACGATCGCCAGCACCGCCGCACCAAAAAGCGCTTCGAGTTCGTCAGCAGTGGCGTCCGTGTCCTCCAACGTGTCGTGCAACAATGCAGCAACCAACGTGGGCACATCCCGCACCTCACCCTCGCGCCAGAGCAGGTCAGTCACGCGAATCAGGTGATTGACGTAAGGTAGTCGATCATGTCCCTTGCGGCGCTGGTTTTGGTGCTTGTCCGCCGCAAACGTAAGCGCGCGCACGAACATCCCGAAATCTTGTTCACTGAACATCCGGCCTCCTAGCAGCGATGCGTTGGCGCAGATCTTCCAACTCGGCTTCGGTGAGCAATTCCTCGGGCTGCGGCTCGACCATGCCCAACAGCCGCACGCGCAATTCGCGGTGGGTGAGCCACTCGTCGCCCGGCCCCATCGTCGTGCGCGGGTGCGCTTCGACGTCCTCCGGCGCGACAACTTCATCGATGACGTAGAGGTAGCCGGGCTGCGCGCCGTTGTGCCTGATGCGCCCGTCATCCTCAAAGCTGACAATCATCGGCTTGTGCGAAAAAATGCGTGCCAGGTCGCGCTGCTGCGTGATCGTGCTGCCCGCGCGCAGCGTCGTCAGTTCGGAGGGCGAACCGTGATACCAGGGTTGGGTGTAGTCCATGAGTTATCAGTCCTGTAGTCGTTAGTCGGCTAGTCTCGCTCCGCCAGCGCCTTTTCGACGCGCCGCCAGATTGTTTCGTCGCGCTGATACATTCGCAAGGCCTGGAGTGCAGCATCGGCATAGACGCGCGCTTCGTGGCGGACGATGTCCAGCAAGTAATCGAGGGCCGGCTCACTACGCAAAGTCGCCAGCGCCAGCAGCAGTGTGCGGCGGCGTTCTGCATCGAAGGTGTCCTCCCACGCATCGCGCAGCACGGCGAACGCGCTTTCCTGCCGCGACTCGCCCAGCGCCAGCGCTGCCGATTCGGCAATAGCGGGATCGGCGTTTTTGAGATACTCCGCTACGAATGCCAGCGATGTGTCTACGTCAAGTTTCAGCAGCGCCAGAAAACACTCATAAAGTGCCGCCGCGTGCGTGTCGCCGGTGAGAATCTTGAAATGCAGCAAAGGGATGCCCGCCGGATCAGTACTGTAGGCGAGCGCACGGGCAGCCGCGATGCGCGCGTCAGGTTCGGGGTCCGCGAGCAGGTGCGCCAGTTCGAGCAGCGCGTGGCGGGAGCGCATCGCCACTAAGCCGAGCGCGCACGCGCCGCGCACCGGTGCGGCGGTGTCCACTTGCCCACCCCACACCGGCTCCATCTGTACGTGACGAACGCCTTGCAGGAACACGGCTTCGGCAGGACACTCGCACGCGCGCAGCGCGTTGGCAATCGCGGTTTTTGCCCGGCAGCCGGGATCAGTTTTGGCAGGATTGCGCATCAACGCCGCGAAAGCTGCCGCGAGGTCAGGTTCCAGGTCGGCCAATTCCGCTTCGCCGGCGATTTCAGCCACCGTCGCAACCACGTGGCTGTTGTGATTTGTCAAAGCCTGGCGCAGTTGAGCCAGTGTGTCCGCGGTGATAGGAGCGGTACGCAAGGCGTGGAGCGCGGCGAGTTGGTCTTCGAGGGCGCGTTTAGCCAATGAACGTCACACCCCAACCCACGCGGGCGAAATCTGGTAAATGATAGGCCGGTAACGCGGCGCAGGGATTGGCTTCCTGGCAACGCGAGCAGCTTCTAGCCATGCAGCTTTAGCAATTTCGACCTCGCGTAAAGCTTCAGCAGCCGTGATCCCAAAGGCGGAACACGCCTCCAAATCAGGAATATCAGCAATATAGCCGCCGTCTTCCTCGCTGTAAAAAATATTGACGTGATAATCGCGCATTTTAATCTTCTCCTAACTGCAAATTGTAGCGCTCTACCAATTTGAGAAACTGCCGGATTTGATACGGTTTGGCTTGCCCATTCACATTCTGCAGATTGACCAATTCTGGCACGTCAGGATGCGACAAAATGTGGTGACTGCCGCTGACGCGCATTAGCTCAAATCCAAAAGCAGCAACCAATGCAATCATTTCGTGGAATTTGACGTTCTGTGGCGCATTCAGAATTTTGCGTAAAAGTTTATGTTTGTTCATAACGCTCCACAATTGCGAAATCAGAACGATCTAAACCCATTATAACAGATTTACCTTCTCCTGCCGCAATTTCCCCAACGCGAGACGCGCCTTGCGCGCCACGTCGATATCGTAAGGACAGGCGACGCCCTCCGCCTCCGCGACGAGCGCATCCGCATCCCACCCCGCCGCCGCGAAACGCTCGCGCGCGATGTCCGCCAGGTCGAACCAGCCGGCGAGCCGCAAGCGCAGCGCGTAGTTCGCCGGGTCGTGCGGCAGGTAGTCGATCATCTGGCGATCCACGTAGCCTTCCAGGCGGAAGAGCGCCATCAGATCGGCGGAGCAGCCGCCGCATTGACGGCAGACGTAGCGCCCCAACTCCGGCGCATCGCGCAGAGCAGCGGCGCGCTCCTCGGCGTTCAGCGGCCCTTTGGCGATCGCGGCAACGGCTTGCTGCACGTGTTCGACGGCGTTCGTCCCGCAGATGAGGACGTCGGAGCCGGAGCCGAGCGCGTAGCGCAGCGCGAGTTCCGGCGCTTGATAGAGAAACCCGTCGGCAAGCGGTTTCATCGCCGTGATGCCCACACCCTTTTCACGCGCCAACGGATAGACCTCGCGCTGAATTTCGGGCATGAACTGCTCTTCGAGGTAGTTGTCCCAGATGAGGATGACCGAGAGCGGCAGGCGTTCGAGCGCCTCGAGGTATAGCTGCGGCGGGCGGTGACTGCTGAAGCCCAGGCCACTGATGAGGCCCTCGTCTTTCGCTTCGAGCAGCGCATCGAGCGCGCCGCCCGGCCCGGTGATCGCGTCCAGTTCTGCCATCGTATTGACACCGTGGAAGAAGTAGAACTCGATGTGGTCGGTGCGCAACGCGGTCAGGGATGCTTCCAACTCACGGCGAATACCCTCACCATCGCGTTTGTTGCTCTTGCTGGAGAGCACTACCTTATCGCGGCAGCCCTCGAGCACGCGGCCCAGCTTCTCCTCCGACGCGCCGTTGCCATAGCCACGCGCTGTTTCGATGTAGTTGCCCCCAGCCTCCAGGAACGTGTCCACCACCTGCGCCACAACATCCGTCGAAATCTCGACCTGGTGAAAGCCGCCAATCCCCAAACGGCTGAGGGTGAAACCGGTCTTTCCTAATGCGATTTTGGGTAGTGTCATTTTTTCGTCCACGATAACCTCCGGTAAGAGAAATGAGTTAAGAGTAAAGAGTAAAGAGAGAATCCGTTGAAATCCGTTCGATCCGTTGACAAATGCTTTCCCACACAAGGTTACACGCCGCCGAAGTGCGTCAGAGTGTGCGCGGCGGCTTCTGCGCCGGCCTGTAATGCTTCGAGCACATCGGCGTCCTGGAACCAGGAGACGATGAACGCGCCTTGCAAAGCATCCCCGCAGCCGGTGGTGTCTACCACGTTGGCGACAGGGAGCGCAGGCTGGAAATGGGCTTCGCCGTGCCACAACGCCGCGCAGCCTTCCACGCCAAGTGTGACGAGGATGAGAATTTCGCGTCCCGCCGACAAGGCTCTGGCGCGCTCCACGTCCTCATACAGGCCGCTCAACACGGCAATGTCGATAGGGTCGATATGCTTCTCCAGGTGAGCGAAGTCACGGGTGTCGAGAAAGTCCGCCACGAGCTTGCAGCGTGGATCCAACCGCGTCACAGCCGCCGCGAAATTCGGATCGAACGCCCCTATCGCTGCCACATCGAACGTGTTCACGAAATCCCAATCCGCGTCGGAGAGCCGGAACACATCGAACACGCCGCCCTGCCACGCATCCGGCGGATCCTGGCGATCGCCGTCGGTAAGATAGAGTTTGTGCGTCGCAGTCGCGCCGTCGAGACGGTAAACGTGGCTGGCATCGATGGCTTCGGTGCGCAGATGATCGAGGATCGGGTCCGCGTAAGCATCGTTCCCCACCGCGCCAACCACGGCGACACGTTCCACGCCGCTGCGCCGGCATTGCGTGGCGACGTTGAGCGCGTTGCCACCGACAAATTCAAGGCCCTGGGCAACGTAAAGGTCCATAGACAGACAGGTCAAAGCGACAACGCTCAAAGATTTCCTCCCGCGCCCGTAGACTAGAAAGGTTTCAGAAGACCTTTCGGGTCTGCACTTTTCGTCATCACTCGCCGTTTGGCGTCTTCACCCGCGCCAAGGTGAGCGATGACAACACAAAAAGCGCCGCGTACAGCGCGAAGATGACGAGATAACCCAATCCCGGTCGCAGCGCGTTGAAGAAGTCGGCCAGCGGCCCGCCGAGGCCCGCGCCGACGATCCCCGCGCCCGCCCCTGCCAGGTTCGAGATGCCCAAGTAGCGCCCGGCGTCCTGCTTCGGCGCGAGGTCCGTGCCGAGCGCCCAGTTCGTCGCCATGAACGTGCCCGCGCCTAGACCAATGATGCAGCCGGCGACAATCACCGTCGGCATGGTCGTCGCAAAGAGCAGCAACACCGTGCCCGCCGCCCCGACAAGGCCGGAGAGCATCACCAGTCGCTTGCGCCCGATGCGGTCGGCGAGATAACCGCCGCCCAGCGCCGAGGGGATAAGAAAGCCGGCCACCGACGCCATCAACATCGTCGTCGCCGATGCCGGCTTCGGCACGTGCAGCACGTCCGCCAGATAGTACTGCGCGAAGCCCTGCACCGAGGTGACCGCCGCCAGGAAGAGCAGCCGGTTGACGATCCACCAGATGAAGCTCTTCTGCTGGCGCGCCTCCGCGCCGATGCCCACCCACGCGCCCAGGTAGACGCCCGCAAAGATCGAGCCTGCCATCCCAATCAGTCCCATCAGGCCAACGAAGGCCACCTGCACACCAATCGTCGCGCCGCGCGCCGTGACCAAATCGCCGCTGGCCGTGACTAACCATATCGCGAAGCGCGTCACCGTGACGAAAATCGCCGTGAGGAACACCAACCGCAGCGCCGCCTCGCCGACGCCGCCGGCGGGCTTCTCGCGCAGCGGCTCCTCGTGAACAAAAAGCACCGTCGTCAACGTCGTGAGCACGAATCCCGCGCTGATGATACCCACCACCAGCCCGACCTTTCCATCGTCCACCAACGGACCGATGAAAAGCACGAGGAAGACAGGGAGCAGTTCGAAGACGGCCTTGACGCCCGACGCGCGCCCGCGCTGGTGTTCGGGCACCAGGTCGGGGATCAGGCCTTGCAGCGCGCCGTGCGCCACGTTCGATGAGATTTGCAGCACCACGATGCCGATCAACAGCACCGCGTAGGCCGTCGTCACGCCAAACGCCCGTCCAAAGAAGCCATCCGAGGCAGACCCGATAAACGACGGCGACGCGCCGACGATGGTCAGGAAAAGAATGTTGAAGACCGCGCCGACCACGATATACGGGCGCCGGCGTCCATAACGGGACGTGTTGCGATCGCTCAGCATCCCGGCGAGCGGCTGCACCAGCATCGCCACCGCCAGGCCGATGACACGCACCGTCGCCAGATAGGTATTCTTCTGCTCCGGCGGCATGAAGAGCAGCACCAGATAGGGCAACAAAACCGGCGTGATGATGCCAGAGGCCATGTTCAGCCCGAGCCAATACGAGTTGATCGTCAGATAATCATACCAGCGCATGTCTTTTTTCATCGGTTAGCCTCTTCTAAAAACAACCTTATTTCAACGCTTAAGGCGGATCACAATCCGCCGTTTCCGCAACGCCGGATTGTGATCCGGTGCAAGCACGTTCGTGTTAGTTGATGTGGAATTCTACCTATAGCACGGCGGGGCGCACGGCGCGGATGACATCCAACGACGCCAACGCTTCTTCGATCTCCAACTCGAAGATGATCGGGCCGTTGAAATTCACTTCAGTCAACCGGTCGATGAAGCGCGGCAAATCCAGATCGCCGGTGCCCAGGACGCTGTGATCCTTACCATAGACAATCTCCTGCTGCGACGCTGGAATGGGCGCATCGTGCAGGTGGATTTCGGCCATGCGCGGCAGGCACAGTTCCAGCGCGTCGAACAATTCTACGTCGCCGGAGAAGCCCGACAGCACGTGCCCCAC
>MTKY01051306.1_pt1 | contig 59192 bp, 51 predicted proteins | sample 1042731 | NCBI WGS metagenome assembly MTKY01 (sample SAMN06212206, study PRJNA360538) | anaerobic digester metagenome | biome: Wastewater treatment plant; material: sludge; isolation source: anaerobic digester fed with sludge from wastewater treatment plant | place: Denmark: WWTP Soeholt ...
CGTCTTGTCGAGCAGCTCGAAAACGCCCATCGGCCAGCCAAGTCCCGCCTCCCTCATCCGCCGCGCGGCGGCCGCCTGCTCCTCCAGGGCGGCCGCGAACGCGCGCCGCCCCTCCCCGGCCGTCCTGCCGAGGGTCCGGGCCATCGCGGCAAAGGCTTCCTGCACCGCGGCGTGGCCCTTCGAGAAATCGATGACGGGCGACAGGATTCGGCCACCCCTCTTCAGGGCCCTCCAGGCGGGGTGGTCCTTGAAGGCCGTCCCCAGCCAGTAGGGCTCTCCCTGCGAGATGGGGCAGGTGATGCTCTTGGACGGCCCCCGCCCGGTGCCGCCGCCGTTTCGCGGATCGCCCCCCTTGAAGTGGGGCAGGAAGAGCCAGTCGATCTCCCGGTCCAGCAGGTCCTGGAGATAGCCGTGGGCGATCTCGGCAGGCCAGCAGAACGCCGCCCCCCTGCGGTCGACGCCCTCCTGCCGGATCGCTTCGGGCAGGACGACCCGGAGCCCCAGATCCTCGAAGAACCGCCTGTAGAGCGGGTAGCAGGCGTTGGTGAAGAAAGACCTGTTGAGGCCGACGGTTCCCGATGCCCGGGCAGCCGGCGCATCCTGCCTTTCGAAGACGATACGCTCCCAGGCGCGCGCGAGGTCCAGGCCCGCCGTGTCCGCCTTCCGGTCGACGCGCAGGTTGACCCAGCGGTTGCAGGCCCCCCCGAAGGGATAGGTCCTTCCCTCGATGCGGATGCGGGCGATCTCGCAGCGGCGGTCGCAGCGCTCGGCGCCCCCGTTGCACCGGAAGGGCTCGCCGTGCCCGATCTCCCGGTCGCGCAGGGCCTCGAGCGAGAATCGCTGCGGGCGCATGAGCCCCAGCCCGAGGCGGCGCTTGATCTCGAGGGCCACGCCGAAGGCGCCCATGAGGCCGGGCTCGGGAGGGACGACGATCCGCCTGCCCGTGACGGCGGCCATGGCCAGCGGCACGGCGCGGTTGTAGCACACGCCGCCCTGCATGAAGACCGTCCGGCCCACGGCCCGGCTGCCCTTCACGCGCTTGTGGTAGTTCATGCAGATCGAGTAGACGAGGCCCGCCACGACGTCCTCCCGGGCGATCCCCTCATGGAAGGCGCGCTTGATGTCGCTGTTGATGAAGGCCGCGCACTGGTCGTTGAAGTCGGGGGGCCGCCTGCCCCGCAGGGCGATCTCCGCGATCTCCTCCGTGGCAATGCCGAGCGACTCCCGGGCCGCCTCCTCGAGGAAGGAGCCCGTCCCCGCGCTGCAGGCTTCGTTCATGGCGTAGTCCGAGGGCACGCCTCCCGTCAGGAAGGTGTACTTGGCGTCCTGGCCGCCGATTTCGAAGATCGTGTCGACGCCCGGGTCGAACCAGACGGCGGCGGCGGCGTGGGCGGCGATCTCGTTGACGATGCCCTCCGTCATCGCGTGCAGGCCCGCGATCTGGCGGCCCGAGCCCGTCACGCCGAGGCCCTCGATGCGGACCCCTGCGGAAAGCGGGCCCAGCTGCTCGCAGAGCGAGCGATAGCAGGCGCGCGAGGCGCCCACGGGGTCGCCGTCGGTGCGCAGGTACACGGAGGCCACAACGGCGTCGTCCCCGCTGCGCAGCAGGACGGCCTTCGTGGTCGTCGAGCCCACGTCGAGCCCCAGGATCAGCACGTCCCCCGCCCTTGCCTCCGCCCTGCGCGAGGGCCTGAATTCGACGAGATCGCTGAAGTCGCAGAGGGGACGAAGGACGGCAAACGAGCTCTCCGCGCCTCGGAAAAGGCCGCGGGGGCCCGTATAAGGGAGCGTCTCGTGCTCGAGGGCCCAGAGGGCCGCGCCGAGCGCCTCGAAGTAAGGGGCCTCGTCGGGGACCTGGAGATTCGCGATCTCCTCGCGCAGCCGGTCCATCACGACGCCGTTGCGGGCCGTGCCCCCGATGACCATGATGTCCCGCCTGGGGACCCGCCCGAGGATCTCGAGGATCTTCCCCGCCATCATCTCGCACAGGCCCGCCGCGATGCGCCCCTTCGGCACGCCCTTGTTGGCGGCGTGGGTGCAGTCGCTCTTGCAGAAGACGCTGCAGCGTCCCGAGACCCGGTAGGGGCTCTCCGAGCGGGCAAGCCCCGTGGCCTCCTCCACGCCCATGCCGAGGCGCTTGACCTGCTGGAGGAAGAACTCGCCCGTGCCCGAGGCGCACTTGTTGCCCGTCTGGACCGTCGAGATGCGGCCGTCCTTCCCGAGGGTGTAGACGAGAAAGGTCTCGCCGCCGGCGCTGACGACGGCCTCGAGATTCCCGCCCCGCCCGTTGAGATGGCCGAGGGCATGCTCCACGGCCTCGGGCTCGGGAATGGAGGAGAGGTTGAGGAACTGGCGGAACCTCCTGCCCGTGACGCCCACGCGGTCGTAGCGGGCCGCGTCGACGCCGCCGAGCAGCTCCAAGAGGGTGCGGCGGGGATTTCCGTGATGGGCCTCGATGCGCGTGTCAATCAGCGTAATCGCGCCGCTTTCGTCCCGTTCGAGGCATGCCGCACTGATCGTGGACGCCCCGACGCAGATCCCGAGCGTCTTCATAGGGTTCCTCACGAGTCACAAAAGGCAGGGATACTCCCTGCAGCCAATCCGGGGGTTAACGCGGGAAGAAGAACGCCGACAACGTCTTCGGATGAGACAAGCCCATTATGGACAAAACGACGGGTGAGTGCAAGGGGCAAGACCAAGTCGGGGTTCAGGGCGGAAAGGGGTCCGGGATGTCCGGTTCGGGCCGTGCGGCGGCCCGGCCGGATGGACGAAACGGACATGATGGACCGGGCGGACGAAAATCCTTTACCTCCTTATATAAGGCGTGTATATCAATCCGCCGGGAGAGCGTTGCCGTGGGCGCATCGGCCGGAAAAAATCAAATGGACAAGCGGCCCGGGGTCATGCGGTCGCTTTTCGACCGGATGGCGGAGAGCTACGACCGGGGCAACCGCACCCTGTCGCTCCTGATCGACCGGCTCTGGCGCCGCCGCACGGTGAGCGCCCTCGGCATTCGGGACGGGGAGCGCGTCCTGGACATCGCCACGGGAACGGCCGACATGGCCATCGAGGCCGCGCGCCAGGCCGACTGCCGGGTGGCCGGAATCGACCTGTCCGCGCAGATGCTCCGCGTGGCCGTGAACAAGGCACAGCGGAGCGCCTGCCGCGACCGCTGTGCCTTCCTGCAGGGCGACGGCACCCGCACGCCCTTCCGGGATGCCAGCTTCCATCACGCCATGATCAGCTTCGGCATCCGCAATGTCCAGGACATGGACAGCCTGCTCCGGGAGACACGGCGCGTCCTGAAGCACGGCGGCCGCTTTGCCATCCTGGAGTTCTCCCTTCCCGAAACACCGGTGATCCGCGAAGTCTACCTTTTCTATTTCAAGCGGATCCTGCCGTTCATCGGCGCCGCCGTGGCCGGGAGGAAGGAACCCTACGTCTACCTGCGCGACTCCGTGCTGGACTTCGAGCCGCCTGTGGCCCTCGAGCAGCGGATTCTCAGAAACGGATTCCGCCTCGCCGTCTCGAGGCCCTTTACCTTCGGCGTCTGCCACCTCTACGTGGCGCAGAAACCCTGATGCAGGCTGTCGGGTTCGGGGACCCGGGTATCGCAGGGGAAGAAGAGTGCATCCGCAGCATTCTTGCCCGAGCCCCTGGGATTAATCTGGTATTGCATTTCTCCGCTCGAACCGCTACCCTTCTCGCCTGCCCGAAGCCATGAACCCCAACATATGGGACCGCATGCCTTTCGAGGCCCCTACATGTTGTATGTTTTTTTGACGCTTTGAGAAAACCCGTCACCGGGGGCCGAAGGACCCTGAAAGGCCCTCCACGAGCGGGTCACAGGATACCGAGAGGTCAAAACCCTGTCAAAAAACGGGCACTTGCCTGAAAAATGCGCGATTTGCCGCCCCCGGATTTTTTTCGCCCCGCGGTGGCCGCCGCGGGACGAATGCAGCATACCATGAAAGATTTCGATGAGTTATACGTATGGCAGCCCCTGGAAAGTTTTTTTCATTTTTCTCTTGACTAGATGTAGTGTTTGCATCAAAATTGCACCACTATATCTTGTGTGACACGGACACTTTGCGTAGAGGGGACGCAAACCGACTCCTGTCCATCTCATTCTCAATCTCGCGTTCTATCAAATCTAAGCAAAGGGGGAGCCGAATGTTTACTCAGATTCGGAAACGTGACGGACGTATTGTCAAATTCGACCCGGAAAAGATCACCGGCGCCATCGCCAAAGCCGGGGCAGCCACTGGAGAGTACGAAACGGAAACCGCGCGGCGCCTGACCATCAAGGTGCTCGCGCTCGCCGGGCAGCTCCTGGGCGACCGCATACCCGGCGTCGAGGAAATCCAGGACATCGTCGAGGAGACACTGCTCCAGTCCCCGTACCGCAAGACGGCCAAGGCCTACATCATCTACCGCGACCAGCACGCGCGGCTGCGCGAGGTCGTCAACAAGATGGAAGTGGACCTGGTGGACCGGTACCTTCAGAAGATGGACTGGAAGATCAACGAAAACTCCAACATGGACTACTCCCTCCAGGGACTCAACAACTACATCTCCTCGGAGGTGAGCAAGGTCTACTGGCTCAACGAGATCTACACCCCCGAGATCAAGAAGGCCCACACCGACGGGGACTTCCACATCCACGACCTGAGCCTCCTTTCGGTCTACTGCGTCGGGTGGGACCTTTACGATCTGCTCATCGAGGGCTTCCGCGGCGTGACGGGCAAGGTGGAGAGCCGCCCGGCCAGGCACCTGCGCAGCGCCCTGGGGCAGGTGGTCAACTTTTTCTACACCCTGCAGGGCGAGGCGGCCGGCGCCCAGGCCTTCTCGAACTTCGACACGCTGCTGGCGCCTTTCATCCGCTATGACCGGCTTGCCTACCAGGACGTCAAGCAGGCCCTGCAGGAGTTCATCTTCAACATCAACGTCCCCACGCGGGTGGGCTTCCAGACGCCCTTCACCAACGTGACCCTCGACGTCAACGTGCCGAAGCACTACGCCGACCGCCATGTCATCATCGGCGGCGTGCCCCGGAAGGAGACCTATGGAGAGTTCCAGGAAGAGCTGAACCTTTTCAACAAGGCGTTCTTAGAGGTGATGGCGGAGGGGGACGCGAAGGGCAGGGTCTTCACGTTCCCCATCCCCACCTACAGCATCACACGCGACTTCGACTGGGACAATCCCCTGATGGAGGGTCTCTGGGAGATGACGGCCAAGTACGGCGTGCCCTACTTCTCCAACTTCGTCAACTCCGACATGAGCCCCGAGGACGCCCGCAGCATGTGCTGCCGGCTCCGCATCGACAACCGCGAGCTCGTCAAGCGCGGTGGCGGCCTCTTCGGCTCCAACCCCCTGACGGGTTCCATCGGCGTCGTGACGCTCAACATGCCGCGGCTGGGCTATCTTTCCAAGTCCGAGGAGGAGTTCTTCGAGCGCCTCGAGAAGCTCATGTACCACGCCAAGGAGAGCCTCGAGATCAAGCGCAAGGTCCTCGAGACCTTCACGGACCGCAACCTCTACCCCTACACGAAGTACTACCTCAGGGGCATCCGGGAGCGCATGGGCAGCTACTGGAAGAACCACTTCTCGACGATCGGGCTCGTGGGCATGAACGAGGCCTGCCTGAACCTCATGGGCCGCACGATCGCCGAGCGCGAGGGGATGGACTTCGCCAAGCGCGTGCTGGATTTCATGAACGCCAGGCTCCTCGAGTACCAAGCCGAGACGGACAACAACTTCAACCTGGAGGCCACCCCGGCCGAGGGAACATCCTTCAGCCTCGCGCGGATCGACAAGGCAAAGTACCCCGATATCATCTCGGCCAACGAGAACGGCGGGACCGCCTTCTACACCAACTCGACGCAGCTGCCGGTGAACTACACCGACGACGTCTTCGAGGCCCTGGACCTGCAGGACGAGATCCAGGTGAAGTACACGGGCGGCACCGTGTTCCACACCTTCATCGGCGAGCGCATCGCCGAGCCCGAGGCGGCCAAGGTGCTGGTGCGCAAGATCTGCGAGACCTACCACATGCCTTACTTCACGCTGACGCCCACCTTCAGCGTCTGCCCGGACCACGGCTACATCCGCGGCGAGGTCGAGGCCTGCCCCGAGTGCAGAACGGCCACCGAGATCTACTCGCGCGTCGTGGGCTACCTGCGGCCCGTCAAGCAGTGGAACAAGGGCAAGCAGGCCGAGTTCGGGCTGCGGCAGACCTATGACGTCAACGGAACGGCCCCGGAGGAAAAGAACGACGGGAAGGCGCGGCTCTACCCCGTGGAGAGCGAACGGCACTCGGGGGCGGCGCGCTGAGCATTCAGGACACAGGGAAGAAGGGGTGAGAACCGGGCCGTCGTGGCGCTTGAGGGCGCATCGGCGGCCCGGTTTGCATCGGGGCCGCGGGCCGGCCGCAGCGCATTCCCGCCTCCCTCCCCTGTTGAAATCACCCGGGAACACCTCCGCCGGCCTCCCGCGGGGCAGGCCGTCCGAAAATCCCGGAAAAAGAGCAAAAAGGATTTGATTTCGTATCTTTTTTTTGTTATCAGTTCAGGAAATCGAAAATCGCCCCCGGGGTCCCCAGGCATGGAAACAGGCAGCCCTACAGCTGCAACTGCTGATCCCGCAAGGGTTTTCGACCTACCTGACACGGATGACAGAGACGCGGCGGCGCCACGGGAAAGGGATCAGTCAGCCCGGGACGCCTGCCGGTTCCCGGAATTCGCACGGCATCCCCGCAATCGGGATATTCCGGGACTCATAAAGCCCCGTCCTTGAGGCATCACGGCCTTGCGGACAGGCGGCTCGAGGGGAGAGGCCCTCCGTTTTCTCGTCTTCATGACAAGCACGATACCCGGATATTCTCGGGCATCGGCTGAAGCATGGTACCCGATTCTCGCAATCTTGCGCCAGAGATTTCCTGCGCCGAAACATCAGGGATTTCCGCGCCGTGGATGGCAGGCACGCAGATACGATTGTGGGAGACACAATTCGCAGAAATTCATCTAAAGAAAGGAGGGGGTCCGACCGGCATCTTATCTTTTTTGTCTTTTTACGAGAATCATCAACGACGGAGAGAAAACGGCTCAATGACGACATGATCAACTGAACAAGGAGGAACATCGACTATGCCGCAGCAGAAAATCGCAAACAAAGAGAAAGTCTGGATGCCGACGCCCGTGCAGCAGAAGCTTCGGGACAAGACGATCACCGCCAAGAAGTGGGCGGAAATGGTCAAGCCCGGCGAATGGATCAACCGCGGCGGCCCCGGGTCCGATACGACCGCCAGCATGGAAGCCCTGGCCGCACGCCTCGGTCCCGGCCCCGGCGACCTGAACAACATCGAGATCTGGAACCAGGCGATCATGATCGGCAACAACTTCTGCGCCGCCGCCGACATGGAAGCCAAGTACCACGTCCTGCACGAGGCCTTCATCCTGCCCACCACCCGCGGCCTGATGACCAAGGGGTACAAGGGCGTCGACTGGAAGCACTGGGGATGGGCCATCGGCATGGACGCCGAGTACGCCCGCTTCTACCGGAAGGAAAAGGCCAAACGCGCCATGGACTGGGGCATCCAGGCCTGCGCCGTGCCTCAGGGGACCTATGTGAACGCCAGCTACGGCGTCAACAACTGGATGATCGTCGCCAAGACCTGCAAGAAGTTCGTCTGCGAGATCCGCTCGGACTACGCCTGGTGCGAGGGCGGCGACGGCATGAATCTGCCCATCGACGAGGTCGACTACTTCATCGAGGTGGACGTGGACGACCCGAAGAACCAGTGGCCCTACATCGCCGAGAAGGACATCAAGCCCGATGATATCCAGAAGGCGATCGCCAACCACTGCGTTTCCATCATGCGCGACGGCGACTGCATCCAGGTCGGCATCGGCGCCCTTCCCACGGCCGTCGTCCTCGGCATGCGGGATTCCGGCCTGAAGCACCTCGGCATCCACAGCGAGATGATCGGCGAGTACGCCTTCACGCTCCTCGAGGCAGGCGTCGTCGACAACTCCCGGAAGAACATCGACAAGGGCCGCTGCGGCTGGGCCTACATCATGCCCGTCGACACGCCCCGCTACTACGAGTGGGTGCACCGCAACCCGCAGTTTGCCGGCTACCACATCGGCTACACGAACAACTTCATTACCCTGTCCTCCCTGGACAACATGGTGACGGTGAACAACTTCGCCCAGATCGACCTCCGGGGCCAGGACGCGGCGGGCAACGTCGGCGGACGTCCCATCTCCTCGACGGGCGGCCAGTTCCAGTTCGCCATCGGCGCCTCGCTGGCCAAGGGCGGCCGGGCGATCCTCGCGGGAACGTCCCGCGACGCCAAGGGCCGCTCCCGTTTCGTCCCCATGCTGGACCAGGGCAGCGTCGTGACCGTCCCCGACCAGCTCGTCACCTACATCTGCACCGAGTACGGCATCGTCAACATCATGGGCTGCACCGACGCCGAGAAGGCCAAGAAGATCATCTCCATCGCCCACCCGGATGACCGCGAGGCGCTGGAGAAGGCCGCCGTGGAGAAGCTCGGCATCAAGCTGAACCACTGGATGTTCAAGAATGCCCCGGACCGCCGGTTCCCGACGCCCCAGGAGCTGAAGGAACACAAGTACGGCTACATGGATATGATGGTCAAACCGAAGGAGATCGCCAAGCTGAGCGACTGATCCTGCAGGACAGGCGCATGACGAAAAAGGCAAGGTGTCCGCACCTTGCCTTTTTTATTCCGAGTGGCGGAAGTTGAAGGGGAAGTCGTACCGCAGGCCCAGCCGGACGAACATTTCGAGCGACCCGAAGGCGTTGTGGATGGCCCGGCACTTCTCCGGGCCGAGTCGAGTGAACCCGCGGTAATCCGGGTCCAGATATCCGAGCATCTGCGAAACGATCGGGACCTCGCCGACATGCGGCCTGCCGGTGAAGCCCATCAGCTCGAAAGGCCTCTCCGGCGTGCCGCCCCACAGGCGATCTGCCAGGGCGGGGTTACGGGTCCTGTACAGAACGGTCGAGGCCGTCAGGATGGCGCCGTTGCGATACCCCAGCAGGAGGTCGCCGGCGGCCATCCCCTCCCAGACCGGGCGGTTTTCCCCCTCGTCCCGCACCCCCCAGACGTGACAGTGGCCGCCGGGGTACAGGTTCTTCATGACTTCGGCCTCGCCCGCATCGTTGATGAAGGGCAGTACCGTGCCGAGGGCGCACCCGATCTCCAGGGCCGGCCCGAAGGCGGCCGATTCGTCGTCTACCGGACAGATGAACACGCCGGTCATGGCCTCTTTCCCTTTCCCATGAGAGAACGGGACCATATTTAGCAGAGAGCAGGCCAAAACGCCACTCCTTTCGGGAGACTTGGGAAGTCAAGCCGACTATGATAAGATGATTCCGGTCGACCGCCCGCCGGGCGAATACCGGATGAAGGAGAAGGACAGCATGCCTGCCGCCCGAATCACACCAAAGGAAGCCTACGAGAAGGTCATGGCCGGCCGGGCCCTCCTGGTCTGCGGCTACGAAGACGAAGAGAAATTCGGCGCCCTGCGGCTCGAGGGGGCCGTCTCGTTCGCCGAGTTCCAGAAAATGCTGCCGACGCTCCCCAAAGACAAGGAGATCGTCTTCTATTGCGCCTGAACGAAGGAGCACACGGCCGCCGGTCAGGCGGCCAGGTACAACAAGCTCGGCTACGCCAACGCCAAGGCCCTGTCCGACGGCGTCGAGGGCTGGAAGAAGGCGGGCTACAGGGTTCTGAAGGAATAACGGCGAGGCCGGCATGAGCTACGACACCCCCGAAGCCGTCCTGAGGCTGGCGCGGCAGTTCATGGAGAGCCGCATCCTGCTGACCGCCGCGGAGCTGGACCTCTTCACCCCGCTCGCGGAGACGGCGCAAACCGCCGAGGGCCTGTCCGGCATGCTCCACTGCGACCTCCGCGCCCTGACCGTGCTGCTCGACGCCCTTGCGGCGATGGGACTGTTGGAAAAGCAGGACGGCGCCTACCGCACGCCCCCCGCGGCCGCCCCGTTTCTGTCCGGCGGGAGCCCCCGGTCCGTGATTCCCATGGTCCTCCATGCGGCCCATCTCTGGGAGAGCTGGTCCGGCCTCACGCCCGCCGTCAGGGCAACAGGGCCGCAGGAGGCCCTCGCCTCCGACGCGGGGGGCCGTTTCGACGAGCTTTCCGCCTTCATCGGCGCCATGCACGTCGTAGGGCTTCCCCTGGCGGAAAAAATCGTGGCGGCCATCGGTCCGGAAGCCGCGGAGAGCCTGCTCGACGTGGGCGGCGCCTCGGGGACCTACACCATCGCGTTCCTCGGGGCGGCGCCGGGAATGACGGCGACGCTCTTCGACCGGCCCGAGGTCATCCCCATGGCCCGCAGGCGGCTGGCCGACGCGGGACTGCTCGGCCGCGTCCGCCTCGCGGCGGGCAACTTCTACCGCGACGAGCTGCCCGCCGGGCACGACCTGGCGCTGCTGTCGGCCATCATCCACCAGGGCAGCCCGCAGGACAACCGTGAGCTTTTCCGCAAGGTGTTCCGGGCCCTCGTCCCCGGGGGCCGCGTCGTAATCCGCGATCACATCATGGACCCCGATCGCACGCAGCCCCGCGACGGGGCGGTCTTTGCCGTCAACATGCTCGTCAACACCAAGGGCGGATCGACGTACACCTTCGAGGAGGTCCGGGACTGGCTCGAGGCGGCCGGGTTTACAGGCGTGCGGCTCCTGCAGAAAGGGCATCGGATGGACGGGCTGGTGGAAGCGCTCAAGCCGCGCTAGGGCCCGGCGGACGGGCCGTGGGTCCATGTCAACGCATCGCCGAGCGCCTTCGGGATCGCGATCGCGGCCCTCGACGCGGGAGGCCTGCTGCGCAACAATGCCGTCTTTCGACGGCACAACCCATGATGCCGCCCCGAGCGGCAAATCAGGGAGCATCCAGGAGGTCAATGCGATGAAACAGAGGATCGCCGTGAAACGCGTCTACGACGAACCGGCCGCCTCCGACGGGCGGCGGATTCTCGTCGATCGGCTCTGGCCCCGGGGCCTGGCGAAGGAAAAGGCGAAGGTGGACCACTGGGCGAAGGACATCTCGCCCTCCAACGAGCTGCGAAAGTGGTACGGCCATGACCCCGCGAAATGGGACGAGTTCCGGAAGCGGTACTTCGCCGAGCTGGACCGGAATGCAGCGGGCGTCGAGGCGCTGATCGCGGCCATGGGAAAGGGACCCGTGACCTTCCTCTACGGCACCGCGGAGCGGCTCATCAACAATGCCGAGGCCCTGCGACTCTACCTCGAAAAGCGCTGAGACACCGGGATGGCCGGCCCGATGCCCCCTGCGCCGGGGGTGCTCGACGGGGAGGCGTTGAGGAGGAGACGACGTTGAGCGACAAGCACTGGCAGTTCTACACGGCGGCCACGTCGGTGTTCGCCGTCCTGGTTTCCGTGTACTGTCTCTCCGAGGACATCACGGGCATCTTCGTACACCTCTACTACATTCCCATCCTCATTGCGTCGTACCAGTACAGGGAGCGGGGGCTCCTGCTCTCGCTGTTTCTCGTGATGGTTTACCTGCTTCTCGTGTTCTTCCATTCCCCCGGCGACACGCGGGCCCTGGTCGAAGGCGGCATCCGGGGTCTCGCCCTGCTGGCCATCGCCGTGATCATCTCGACCCTCTCGGGCCGCATCCGCAGCCATGTCGAGGCCCTGCAGAGGGAGATCGACGGGCACAAGAAGACCGAGGAGGCCCTGCGCCAGAGCGAGTCGCGCTACATGGAGCTGAGCATCACCGACGATCTCACGGGCCTCTACAACCAGCGGCATTTCTACAACCTGTTGCAGGCCGAGATCGAGCGAACCGAGCGCTACGGGCGCCCCCTGTCCCTGCTGCTCCTCGACATCGACGACTTCAAACGGTTCAACGACGCCTACGGGCACATGGAGGGCGACCGGGTCCTGGAGCGGATCGGGGCAACCATCCAGCGGTGCATCCGGCGCACCGACTGGGCCTTCCGGTACGGCGGAGAGGAGTTCACCGTCTTCATGCCGGAAACCGAGAGGGACCAGGCGGAGGTGGTGGCGGAGAGAATCCGGACGGAATTCGCCGCTGAACGGTTCCGCCCCGTCCCGGGCTGCGAGGAGGCCAAGACGGTGAGCATCGGAATCACCGGGTACCGGTACGGCGAGGACATGAAGGATTTCATCAACCGCGCCGACCGGCTCATGTACGAGGCCAAGAGGAGGGGGAAGAACCGGATCTGCGCCTCGCCCTGAATGACGGGCGTTGCCGCCGCCGGCCCCGGGAATGGCGGCACCCGCACCTCCCGGGGCGGGCGGACATGCGTCAAGGGATTCGTTCTTCTTCGTGAACGAGCGCCCCCTGCGGGGATCCTGCAGGGGCGGTACGGACCCCGCAATCCCCTGGAGGAGGACTCACGATGCACAAGTTCATGGACCCTGCATCCGTCGCACTCATCGGAACCCCGCGCAGGACGGGGGCCGGCGCCTTCAACAACGCGGAGATGATGCTCCGCTACGGCTTCAGGGGCCGCATTTATCCCGTAAACCCGGCCGGCGGGGACATCCTGGGAATGAAGATCCATCCCGCCCTGGCCGACATCCCCGAGCCTGTCGATCTTGCCGTCATCTCCGTCGGCCGCGACCGGGTGGCGGCGGCCTTCGAAGACTGCATCCGGGCCGGCATCCGGCGCGTGATCGTCATCAGCCAGGGCTTCGCCGACGCCGACGAACGCGGCCGCCGCCTCCAGGACCAGCTCGCGGCGCGCGCCCGCGAAAGCGGCGTGCGCGTCATGGGCCCCAACACGCTGGGGGTGGTCAACAACTTCCGGCGGTTCAACACGGCCTTCATCGACATCCCCTTCCCCGAACGGTTCCTTCCCGTGTCGCTCGTCGCGCAGACGGGCGTTCTCCAGGTGGCGTCCCGCAATCTCTCCTGGCACGACATCGGCAAGGCCATCGACGTGGGGAACGCCTGCGACCTCGATATCGCCGACGCCCTGGACTACCTCGCGGACGACCCGGAAACGAAGGTGATCGTCGTCCACATGGAAGGCCTCAAGCGCGGCCCCGCATTTCTGGAATCGGCAGGCCGGGCGAGCCGCCTCAAGCCCGTCATCGTGATCAAGACGGGCCGGAGCGCCGCGGGGGCGAAGGCCGCGCTGTCCCATTCGGGCTCGCTGGTCGGCGAGGACGACGTCTACGACGCCGCCTTCGAGCGCGCCGGCGTCCTCCGTGTCCGCACGGGGGGCCAGATGCGCGATGCCATCCACGCCCTTGCCGTTCTCGGCGAAATGGAGGGCCCGCGGCTCGGCGTTGTCACCGCCACCGGGGCGGGCGGCATCATGGCCGCGGACACCGCCGAAGAGCACGGGCTCGTTTTCGGGAAGATGCCCGCAGATCTCCGGGAAAAGCTCCGGGCCGGACTACCCGACTGGGTCCACGTGACGAATCCCATCGACATCTGGCCCATCGGCATGCTCGGCGGCCGCTACGAGGAGGCCTTCCGGCTGTCGCTCGCGGAGATGCTGAAATCCCCCGGCATCGATGGCGTGCTCGCCGTCTTCATCGTCTCCGGCTCGCCGCTGCACGGCGATCTGGATCTCGAGCAGGCCGTCGACAGGGCAAGGCGGGAAGCGGGAAACCTCAAGCCTATCGCGGCGTGGCCCTACCTGGACAGCGCCGCCTCCGTCGAGCGCTTCGAGAGGATCCCGGGCGTGGCCTGCTTCGATTCGATCGAGCAGGCCGTCGAGGGGCTCTCGTACGGCTACCGGTATCACCGTCTCAGGCGTCGCGGCACGCCGCGTCCGCGCTCGTTCCCCGTCGACAGGGCAAGGGCCGGAGGCCTGGCCGCGAAGGGCAGGCGCAAGGGCATCCTCCTCGGCCAGGACGCCCTTGAGCTGCTCGGCTGCTACGGGATCCCCGCCGCGCGCGGCATCGAGGCCGGGAGCCTGTCGGCCCTCGTGAGGGCGGCAAGGGCCATGAAGCCCCCCTTCGTGCTGAAGCTCGCCGGCCGCGCCTTCCTGCACAAGAGCGAGTGGGGCGGGATCGTGACCGGGATCGGGACCCTCGCCGGACTGAAGGCCGCCCGCAAAGGGATCGCGGAGAATGTCCGGGCGAAGGACCCGGGCCTGCGCATCGAGGCCTTTCACCTCCAGGAGCAGGCCGCGGGCAGGGAGATCCTGCTGGGCCTGAAGCGCGACCCCGTCTTCGGTCACGTCCTGGCCTGCGGCCAGGGAGGCGTGTACACGGAGGTCTTCCGCGACGTGAGCCGCGACCTCGTTCCCGTGGACGGGGCCGCGGCGCGGGCCATGCTCGAGTCCTTGAAGATCTGGCCGCTTCTCATGGGCGTGCGCGGCGAGAAGGGCGCGGACACGGAGGCGATCGTCGGGGCGATCGAGCGTCTCTCGTTCTTCGCATCGGAAAACCCCGATGTGGCGGAACTCGACATCAATCCCGTCCTGGCCTCTTCGGAGGGCTGCGTCGCCGTCGACGCCCGCATCCTCTGGCAATAAGAGCGCGGGGCCGTGCGGCCCGGGATCGAAGGAGGATCTCGCCCGGATCAGGCCGCGGGCGCCGTCAGCGCTTTCGCCAAGGCGACGGATTCGACGAATTTTCTGTCGTTGAGCAGCTCCCACAGCCGTTCCCGGTCGATCAGGAAGTGATAGGATTCGTGGATCGGATCGACCTTGGGCGCGACGCCCGGTCCCCCGTCGATCCACCGGGCGATCTGGTCGGCAAGGTAGAGGATGACGAGCTGACGCTGTCCCTCCGGGTCCAGGTCCGCAATGCCGAATTCGAGCATCTCGGGGTGATGGTGGTACTCGACGCTCCTGAGCACGGAAACGGGCAGGCCCCACCTCTCGAGCACGCCCGCGCTGAGAACGGCGTGATTGATCCCGAAGAGCTCGTCTTCCTCGAGCAGCCCTTCACGGCCGGTCTTTCCGCTGTCGAGCCACCGGTCGACCTTCCCGTCCTCGCCGCGGATGGCCAGGATCACGTACTTGCCCACGTCGTGCAGCAGCCCCAGCGTGTAGGCGTTTCCGCCGTGCCGGCCCCTGAAGAGCCCCTGCAGGTGCGAAGCGCAGGTGGCGGTGAGCGTCGCGTGCCTCCAGAAGCCGGCCAGGGCCTCCTTGCGCCTGCTGTCGCACAGGTTGAGCGCCTTCATCAGGCCGTCATGGAGCAGGACGCTGCGCGTGTGGACGATGCCCAGGATCATGAGGGCGTGGCTGACGGAGTCGACCTTGCCGAGCATCCGGTAATAGGCCGAATTCGCCGCGTTGAGGACCCTTCCCGCCATGACGGGGTCCGTCATGACGATCTTCGAGATCTCGCCCATCCCGATGGCGGAATCGCCCAGGAGCCGACTGAGTTGCTGGAGGGCGTGGATGTTGCTCATGTCGCCGACGGAGGACAGGGTGGCATTGATCCGGTCTGCGGAGTAATCGTAGCCCATCCGGGGCATGGGATTCCTCCCGTCGGCCGGGGTGCCACCGCCGGAGAGGACCCGTTCGATCCCCGCCCTCAGGGAATCCCGGAACCCGGGGGGCCACCCCCCCTCCTCTTCTTTCTCCTCCGCCCGTTCGACCCTCCGGGGCCGGGAGGCGCGGTCAACGGACCGGGGCGGGGCGGCCTTCGCGGACATGCCCGGAACGGCCGCCGTCGCCGGGGCGCTGCGATTCAGGACGTGCCGGAGGATGAGCAGGCACGCGGCTGCGATGATGGCGGTAATGGTCAGCGATACCATGGCCGAAGTCCTCCCGTCTCTGTTCCCGGTCGCCGCCCTTTCGGCAGCCCTGTGTCCGGTTCACACTTCGCAGGAGCACTAGCCATGCCGGACGCCGGAGCGCCCACGTCGGCACGGCATTCATCCATGAAATCCGATCCTTGCACGATATCCGCCTCCGGGAAGCGGCTGTCGACGCGACATTCGTCCTGTGCCGTTTCGGCCCGGCCTGATGGGGTGGTGAGTCAAAAACCTTCTTGTTTCACGCATTTTGGAATTGCCGGGCCAGAATGGACCGTTCCCGGCCGAGATACCCGGTCCGGTACGGAGGCGGCCCCCGGCATGCGGACGCGGCTCAGCGGATGTGGACGAGATTGTTCTTCCTGGGGGGCTCCACGACGATGCCGACACGCAGCTTGCGGTTGTCCTCCGAGACGTAGTACCACCGCTTGTCCAGTTCCGCCTTCGTCAGGTACCCGTAGCTTCCGAAAGGCAGCCCGGGGTCCATGAAGATGACCCGGTCTTCGTCGTGGCCGATGGCGAGCAGGTAGTGGCCGTAATTCGTGAGCCCCTCATAGCGGTCTTCCTTCCTGCTGCGGCTGTAGGCCTGGACGATGAGGATCACGGGGATCTCGGAGTCGATGAAGGTGATCAGCGAATCGACGGTCATGTCGTAGGTCATCCAGGCGCGGAAGCCTTTGCCGTTGAGAAAATGGACGATATCGGGCTCCTCCGTCCCCGTTTGGTCGCTGACGTGGAGTTCCCGGCACAGGCGGCTGTATTGGTGCTTGATGTTGTGCTTGCGAAGGATGGAGGAAACGATGGCGGCCCCGCAGTCGTCCCGTGTCCTCTGGGTAACCGTGGGATAGGGGTGCAGGATCATGGCAACGGGCTCCCTCTCGGGCCTGCGGGCACCGTCGGACGCGGGAAAGGGGACTGTCCCCTTTCCCGCTCCGCGTCCCGGCGGGCCGCAAGGCCCTACTCGTATTCCTTGGGCACGGCGCAGATCATGACCATGGGATCCTTCGCGGAGACGTTTTTGTACTGGTGCTTCTCGTCGGGAAGCACCAGGACGAACTCCCCTTTCTTCACGGGGTGCTCCCTGCCCGCTTCGTCTACGACGGCCCCTTCGCCCTCGATGATGTAGTTCATGTGCTCCACGCCGTGGCTGTGATAGGGCGTGTGGCCTCCCGGCTGGATCGTGAAGACGCGGAAAGAAAAATTCGGGGCGCCGTCGTTTTTCGACAGCGGGACCTGCTTCAGCACGTCCTTCGCGCCCTCCATGGTCATCCTGACCTTCTCAACCCGATCGAGACCCGTTATTTTCATACATTCCTCCTGGTCGACTGCTGTTGCACGATTATAGGGAACGGCGGCAATTATGCAACGGATATTTCACGGGCCCCGGTTTTCCGCTATTGACCGCCCCGGCGGTTCCCTGTAAATTGGTCTTCCGAAACGTCAGGCCATGGAGGCAGCCATGCGAAGATGGATGATCCTTGCGATGCTCTCCGGTTTCATTCTCTCCGGGACGGCGGCCCCTGCACAGGGCGACGCGTCCGGCCCGGAGACCAACAAGCTCAGGGTCACCGTAGGGCCCTTCTTCACCCAGGAATCGGACAAGAAGATTCCCCTCGAGTCGGCGGCCTCCCGCGTCATCCGCAAGGGCAAACGGGTGAACATCACCGTGACCGTCGAGAACTACGGCAAGGAGAAATCGGAGCCCGTCCGCCTGCGGTACATGGAGACGGACGGCAAGGCGGCCGAGCCTCGCCTGTACCGGGTCGAGTCGATCGAACCCGGCAAGAAGTGGCAGCGAACCTTCATGGCGCGGTGGGAGACCTCGGGACGCAAGTCCGTCACGGCCACCCTCGTGACGCCGGAGGACAAGCCCCTGGTCGACGCGACGGGAAAGCCCCGGCCCGATACGTCGCACACGGGGTCCGTCAGCCTCACCGTGAAACGGATGTAAGGGGCATCGGAAAGGGTCCCCTATGGACGCGGCAACCTGGATCGGCTCGCTGGGGGTGGCCCTGCTGCTCCTGGCTTTTTTTCTCAATCTCTTCAAGTTCATCGCCCAGGACGGTCTTGCCTACATCGGCCTGAACATCGCCGGCGCAGGGCTCGCGTGCCTGTCGTCCTGGATGATCGCGTTCATGCCCTTCGTCGTCCTCGAAGCCGTCTGGTGCCTGGTTGCGGCGGCGGCCCTCGCGAAGCGGCTGCGGGCGGCGCCCGTGCAGGCATCCTGAAAGGAGGGGCGGTCCATGGAGAGCCCGAACCTCGTCACGGCCCTCGCCTACTACACGGTCTCGGCCTTCCTCGACCCGATCCAGTGGCTGATCTGCGGCATCTGCGGCTGGTCGGCGGAGCGTCTCGACCAGGCCGTGATCGCCGCGGCCGGACTGGTCGCCGTGCTTTTCGTCGTGCTGACCTGGTTCTACCCGGACGGGAAGCTCTTCTCCTTCCCGACCCCCCACGCGGGATTCGCCATCCTGGGAAAGGCGATCGGCGCCATGCTGATGACGGGCCTGATCCACTGGCTCAAGAAGCGTCAGCTCAGCCGCAAGACGGGAACCTAGGAAGAGCGGAAGAGCGGCAACGACAGGACAAAGAGAGCAGAAAATGAAGATCGGCGGTTTTCAGAAAGTCTCCCTCATCGATTACCCCGGCCGGATCAGCGCCGTCGTGTTCACCCGGGGCTGCAATTTCCGCTGCCCCTTCTGCCACAACCCCGAGCTCGTGGACCCGGAGCGATTTACGGACCTCATCCCCGAGCCGGAGATCCTGTCCTTCCTCGAAAAGCGCAGGGGGCGTCTCGACGCCGTCGTCATCACGGGAGGCGAGCCGACCCTGCAGCCCGAGCTGCTCCCCTTCGTCATCCACCTCAGGGCGATGGGTTACCGGATCAAGCTCGACACCAACGGGGCCCTGCCCGAGGTGATCGAGGAGATGCTCGGCCGAAGGCTGCTGGATTACATCGCCATGGACATCAAGGCCCCTCTCGGGAAATACGGCGAGGCGACGGGGGTGAAGGCGGACGGGCGGAGGATCACCCGGAGCATCTCGCTGATCATGGGCTCTGGCATCGAGTACGAATTCCGGACGACGGCGGTCCGCTCCTTCCTCGCACCCCCCGACTTCGAGGAGATCGGGCGGCTCATCGCCGGGGCAAAACGCTTCGTGCTCCAGAGATTCGTCCCCACCAGGACGCTCGACAGAAGCTGCCTGGGTGCGGCGACCTACAGCGACAACGAGCTGAAGGCGATCGTCGGGAAACTCGGCTCGATCGTCGAGAGGGCCACACAGAGATAAAGCGGGGGTTTCGGGTACCGGGTCCGAAGGGATTGGAAATTGTCCTGCGGCGAAATCATCTTCCTTCCCGATGCCCGTTTGACGTGGCCGGGCCTGGGCCCCCGCGATCCTCACCCCGAACCACCCCAACGACCTTCCCGACCCGCTACGGACGCTTTTTTTCAGCCCTCCCCTGAAGCTGCGCCGCATCTCATGAGGGAGGTGGACCAGTTCCCGGCCGCGTGAAGCGGGTAATTTGGCTTTTGATATCCCGCCGCTTTCCGGTATACTGCATCATCGAGAGAAATACCGCCCGCCGGCGCATACTCCCCGGCCCCTTCGGGAACGGCGGGAAAAAGGAGGTCCCATGAAACAATGGTCGATTCCGCTGTTCGCAGCCGCCGTGCTGGCCGTTTTTGCCGCGGCCCCCGCGGCATTCGCCGCCAGTGACAAGGCCGACGCCCAGGCCACGGTCACCAAGGCGGACATCACCTTCAACAGCTTCATGTCCGACAAGAATTTCACGGAGATGAGAAAGCTCTCACGCTCGGCCAGGGGCATCTTCATCGCCCCGCAGGTGCTCAAGGGCGCCTTCGTGGTCGGAGCCTCGGGAGGCACGGGCGTGCTCCTCGTGCGCGAGGAGGGAGGGACGTGGAGCTACCCGGCCTTCTACACGATCGGCAGCGTGAGCTTCGGGCTCCAGATCGGCGGCCAGGCCTCGGAGGTCATCCTGCTGGCCATGACCGAGCGCGGGGTGACGACCCTGCTGCAGAACAGCGTCAAGCTGGGCGCCGACGTGGGCATCGCCGCGGGTCCTTACGGCGCTGGAGCCCAGGCCGCGACGGCGAACATCAGCGCCGACATCCTGGCCTTCTCGCGCTCCAAGGGGCTCTACGGGGGAATCTCGCTGGACGGCGCCGTCGTGGATGTCCGGGACAGCCTCAACAGGGCCTACTACGGCAAGTCCGTCACGCCGGCGGACATCTTTGTCAAGAAGAACGCGTCCAACGCCCACGCCGACAAGCTGCGCGAGAGCGTGGCAAGGATCTCCGGGGGGAAGTGATCCCGGGGGACGGCATCAACCGGCCGAAAGACCCTTCGCTGCCCGCGGAGGGTTTTTTGTGAGACAGGCGGGGTTCTGGACGTGAAGGAAGACCGCAAAGCGATATTCGGGTGGGCCCTGTACGACTGGGCCAACTCGGCCTTCGCCACCACCGTCATGGCCTCCTTCTTCCCGATCTTCTTCAAGGGGTACTGGACGGTCGGGAGCGACCCCGTGATCAGCACGGCCAGGCTGGGGATGGCCAACTCGGCGGCCGGCATCCTCGTGGCCCTGATGGCGCCCGTCCTGGGCGCCATGGCGGACCGCGGCGAGGCGAAGAAGGGCTTCCTGCTCTTCTTCGCCGCCGTCGGCATCCTGATGACCTCCGCCCTCTACTTCGTGCCAATGGGGCACTGGCAGGCGGCTGCGGCCTGCTACGTCCTGGCCATGGTGGGCTTTGCCGGCTCCATCGTCTTCTACGACTCGCTGCTGACGACGGTCGCCGCGGAAGAGCGCCGGGACTTCGTCTCGTCGCTCGGGTTCTCCCTGGGATACCTCGGAGGCGGCGTGCTCTTCGCCCTCAACGTCTGGATGACCCTGTCGCCGGACGCCTTCGGGCTGTCCGGCAGCAGCGAGGGCGTGAAGCTCTCCTTCCTCTCCGTGGGTCTCTGGTGGGCCCTGTTCTCCCTGCCGCTGGCCTTCCTCGTCCGGGAGCGCACGGGCGGGACTCGCAAGGCCCCCGCCGCGGTGATCCGGGAAGGCCTCGCGCAGCTCAGGGACACCCTCCGGGAGATCCGCCGGCTCAAGACGATCTTCCTCTTCCTCGCCGCCTACTGGCTCTACATCGACGGGGTCGACACGATCATCGTCATGGCCCTCGATTACGGGTTGTCCATCGGCTTCAAGGCCGAGGACCTGATCGTCGCCCTGCTCATCACCCAGTTCATCGGGTTCCCGTCGGCACTGGCGTTCGGCCGCCTGGGCGAGCGGATCGGGGCCAGGCAGGCCATCCTCATCGGCATCGCCGCCTACCTCGTCATCACCGTGTACGGCGCGTTCATCGACGACAAGCGCGAGTTCTTCGTCCTGGCCTGCCTCATCGGACTCGTCCAGGGGGGCGTCCAGGCCCTCAGCCGCTCCCTGTACTCGCGGATCATCCCCGCCGACAAGTCTGCCGAGTTCTTCGGCTTCTACAACATGCTGAGCCGCTTCGCCACGGTCGCAGGGCCGCTCCTGGTCGGCTTGACCGCCCTCGCGGCCCGCACCGCCGGCCTCGAAGGGAGCATCGCCTCGCGCGTCGGCATCGCCTCCGTGGCCGCCCTTTTCCTTGCCGGCGGTTTCGTCCTGAGCCTTGTCGACGAAGGCCGGGGGAAAGAAGAGGCGGGGCGGCTGTCCGGCCGGTAAAGGACTACCGTTTTTTTCGTAGAAAAAATCACCTTCCCGTCGTATTGCCCCCGGTCCGGTTGTGTGGTCGGATGTCTGCAGCAGGAAAGGGCGGCCCGGATCCGCCGAAAGGGGATGGGGATGGACGGAAGCTGCAGGTCGCTTCAGGGTATGGCCGACTGGCTGCACGTCCTGCGCGCGCGCAGGGACAGCCCGCTGGTCTTTTTCCTCGCCGTCCTCGTGGTCATCCTCAACCTGGCCGACGCCGTGTTCACGGATTTCATCCTCGCCCACGGCGGCTGGGAGGTCAACCCGATCGCCCGGGCCGCCATCGCCGCCTTCGGCGATTCCTTCTGGATCTGGAAGTACGCCGTGGTCTCCCTGTCGGTCCTGCTGTTGAGCGGCTTCGTGCACGTGCGCCTGGCGAAGGTCTGTCTCGGCCTTGCGGCCGTCCTCTACGGCGCCGTGACGGTATGGCACCTGATTCTCATCGACAGCCTCTATCCTCTGCTCTAGGCCCCGGGATCATTCCCGACGATGACCTGCGTTCCTCCAATCGCATCCGGCACGCGAACACCGGAAGCGCGGAAGAGCGGCAAGGGAAGAAGACATTCCTTCTCCGCTTCACTGCTCTTCATCGCTTTCTGCCTTCGTTTTTTCAGCGCTCGTTCAGCGCCTTGCCCTGCCCCGGTCCGTCCCGTCGCTGACGATCAGCACCTGGTAGTGGATGTCCCAGAGGGCCTTGAGAAAATCGTCCATCCGGGGGCCTTCCACCCGGATCATGACGAGGCATCGCTTGCTGCCCTTCAGGGGGTGCACGAGCACCGTCTGGAGGTCGAGCCGGTGACGCTTGCACAGTTCGACGACGTCATAGATGATGTTCTGCCGCTCGCCGGCGGGAACGCTGAAGCAGATCCGCACGTTGTTGTCGCCGGCACGCGCAATGCCGCAGAGGGCTTCGAGGACGTCGCAGTCCGTGATGATGCCGACGAGCTGATCGTCCTTCAGGACCGGCAGGGCGCCGATCTTTTTCTCCCGCAACAGGACCCCCACGTCTTCGAGTGCCGTATTCGGACCGCAGGTGACGAGTTCCCTCGTCATGGCCTCGGACACGGTGTGCTGCCTGAGAAGCTCCGCGTCCGGGGCCGGAAGCTCCCCCCTGAGCTTGACGGGGTGGACGTAGGGGTAGAGGTCGGAAAGGGTGACGATGCCGCAGAGCCGGTTCTGGGAGGACAGGACCGGCAGGCGCCGGATATCGTGCCTGAGCATGAGGTTCAGGGCATCGTAGAGACTCGTTTTCTCCAGGGCAACGATGGGGGATTCGGTCATCCAGTACCGGACCAGCATTTCCGCACCTCGCAAAAAAAATGTTCCCGGGTGAAAAGAAACAAGTTTCATGCCAGGTGCGGGTCCCTACGGGGTCTGCGAGCGGGAGCCGCCGCGGACGGGCAGGCGAATCCTTCAGCCCGTCCGCAAGGAGACCATGTCGCAATGTCATTGCGAAGGAGCGAAGCGACTAAAGCAATCTCGGATGTTCCGGAAAAGATCGAGATTGCCGCGCTCCCGTCGGTTGCTCGCAATGACGAGAGCCGATGATGACACAGTCTCAAGGGGGGGTCGGCGACCACTCCCTTTCGTCTTCTCCGGGCTTCCCCGCTTCCTCCCCTACCGGGCCCTGCCCTCGCCGCTGACCTGCACCACCACCTGACGCTTCCGCGGCCGGTTGTCGAAATCGCAGAGGATCACCTGCTGCCAGGCGCCCAGCACGGGCCTGCCGTCGATGACGGGGATCGTCAGCGACGGCCCCAGCAGGGCCGCCCGGACGTGGGAGTACCCGTTTCCGTCGCCCCAGCGGGCGTCGTGGCGGTAAGGCACGCCCTCCGGCGCGAGCCGCCCGAGCGCCTCCCGCAGATCCTCGACGACGCCGCTTTCGTACTCGATGGTCGTCAGGGCCGCCGTCGAACCCGGCACGAAGACGAGGACCTGGCCCTCGACGATACCCGATTCCCGGATCGTCCTGGAAACCTCCCGCGTGATATCGATCAGATCCGTCTTCGCCGTCGTCGGGAAGCTCAGCACGCAGCTCTTGATCTCCATCCGGCACCTCCCCTCGCGAATCGGGCATTCCATGAATGACCGTCGCTCTGCGTCGCTTGAACGGGATTCTGGAACGCGAAGTTCGGCGTGTTTTTGGTAACCGCTCTTCGCGAAGCGGAACGGCCGCAGCGCAAACTGTGTGAGCCCGAAGGGCGAGTTTTTGCGCCTGCAGTGCCGCGAGCGTTAGAGCGGTCAAAAACCGTCGATTCGCGAGAAGAATCCCGGTCGAGCGCCTAAACTAAACCACAGCACTCATTCAGTTTCAAGGCCCTGATTCGCCTCAAAATGAACCTTGTCATCGCCGTGAAGATTTGATAGTCAGGAATCCTCGCACGCAACACCGTTCATATCCCAATCCGTCGCGGGGCAGCGGATGAAAACGACCAGGCAGGGCGGCGACGCCCTCAAGCAGGCCCGGGATGTCTTGAAGATCGAGGCGGAGTGCATCCTCGGGCTCATCCCCAAGCTCGATCGGAACTTCGCGAAGGCCGTCGACACCATCTACAGGGCCAAGGGGCGCGTCATCGTGTCGGGAATCGGCAAGTCCGGCCTCATCGGCCGCAAGATCGTCGCCACCTTCACGAGCACGGGGACCCCGGCCATTTTCCTGCACCCCGTCGAGGGGATGCATGGGGACCTCGGCATCGTGACGAAGGGCGACGTGCTCATTGCCATTTCCAACAGCGGGGAAACGACCGAGCTCAACCAGCTCATCGCGCGCATCGCTCCCATCGAGCTGCCGCTCATCGCCCTGACGGGGAACCCCCGGTCGACCCTGGGCCGGGCAAGCGACATCGTCATCGATGTGGGGGTGGCCCGGGAGGCCTGCCCCTTCGGCCTCGCCCCCACCTCGAGCACCACGGCGGCGCTGGCCATGGGGGACGCCCTGGCGGTGGCCCTGACGGAAAAGCGCAACTTCGGCGAGAAGGATTTCCTGAAGTTTCACCCGGGCGGGACGCTGGGCCAGCGGCTCATGAGCAAGGTGAGGGACGCCATGATCACGGGTGACCGCATCCCCCGCGTCTACACGGGCTCCCCCGCCCTGGAGGCCGTCGGGGAGATCGATCGCCGGAACCTGGGCTTCGTCCTCGTCACGGACCGCCGGAACCGCCTGAGGGGGATCCTGACGGACGGCGACGTGCGCCGTTGCGTCACGCGCGGGGTGCGCTTCGACGCCGTCCCCGTCGACGACGTCATGACGACGACGCCCCGGACGATCGACGAGAACGCCACCCTGGCCAAGACCGTGGAGACCATGGAGACCTTCGAAATCACCACCCTCGTCGTGACGGGGAAAAACGGCGCCCTCAAGGGCTACATCCACCTGCACGACATCTTCGGCCGCGGCGGCACGCTGCGGATCTCCGTGCCCAATTCCAACGGGCGTGAGGCCTGATTTCGGTTTTGACAGCCATCCGAGGAGTCACCCGGCCTCTGCTCATCATGGCACCGGGACCGGCGGCCCTCGTCTTCTTTCCGCAGCTCCTCCTGTGGCTTCCCGACGCGCTCGGCCTCACGTGATCGCCCGCTTCCGGCGCCCTCCGCCCGTGTCGCACACCCGGGCACCGTTTTTGCAACGTTCCGCGATTCGGGGGGCAGAAGGGGCAGGCATCCGGTTTCTCCCTCCTTGACAGCCTGTCGTGATTTTTGAACCGCCCGACGCCGGCACAGGGAATCCGTGCCGGCCGAAAAGAGAAGCAGCCCGAGGCCATGAAAAGAGCCGTCGTGCAGAAGATCCCCGCCGTCCAGAGCGAAAAGGTCCCGAAGGCGGCAGCGAAAAAGAGCGCAGGGGGCCGACCCGCACCGCAAGCCGCGCGGGACCGGCAGGGTCGAATCACGCATTACGAGGGGACGTACGAGGACATCACCCGGCGCAGGGAGGCCGAGGAGGCCCTGCGCCTGAGCGAGGAGCGGTACCGGACCCTGTTCGAGAATTCGATCGTGGGCATCTTCCAGTCAACCCTGGAGGGCCGGTACCTCAACGTCAATCCGGCCTTTGCCCGGATCTACGGCTACGAATCCCCCGGGGACGTGGTCGCCTCCGTCACGGACATCGGCGCCCAGATCTTCGTCGACGCGGAAGACCGCAGGCGCTGCCTGGCGATCCTGCAGGAAACGGGGGTCCTCGAGCGGTTCGAGGCCCGGACACGGCGCAAGGACGGCCGTGTCATCTGGACGGCAATCAACTCCCGCTTCGTCCGCGATGCGGACGGGCGTCCCCTCTTCATCGAGGGGATGATCGAAGACATCACCCGGAGCAAGCAGGCCGAGGAGTCCCTGAAGGCCAGCGAAGAGCGGTTCTTCAGGGTCTTCCAGTCCAACCCGGTTCCCATGACCATCACCGCGATCGACGACGGACGCATCCACGACGTCAACGAGCGCACCGTCGAGCTGTCCGGATACCCCCGTGAGGAGCTGATCGGCCGGACATCCGTGGACGTCGGGCTCTGGGCCTGCCCAAGGGAGCGGGACCGGCTCATCGCCAGGCTCCGCGCGGCCGGATCCCTGAGGGACGAACCTGCTCACTTCCGGACCCGGGAGGGGAGGGTGTCGCCGGCGCTCTGGTCGGCCGACCGGATCCGGCTCGGGGACCAAGAGGTGCTCCTGACGACGATCCACGACATCTCGCAGCAGGTTGAGGCGCAGGAAAAGCTCCGGCAGAGCGAGGAGCAATACCGCCTGCTGGCGGAGAACGTCGCCGACGTCATCTGGACGGCGGACCTGGACCTCTCGTTCACATACATAAGCCCCTCGTCGGAACGGGTGTGCGGCTGGAGCCCGGCCGAGTGGATGTCCAGGCCGCTCCGGGATTTTCTGACGCCGGCCTCCCTCGAGGTCGCACAGCGCCTGCTCCGCGAGGAGGCCGGCAGGGCCGGCCCGGCCCGCGGTGAAGCCCCGCGGGTCGTCACGGCGGAGTTGGAGCTCTACCGCAGGGACGGCTCCACAGGCTGCTACGAGATATCGGCGCAGTTCATCCGGGACGAGGACGGCAGGCCCCTCTCCATCATCGGGGTGACGCGGGACGTTGCCGAACGGAAAAACGCCGAGAGGCAAAACGCGATGCTGGAGCGGCAGCTGCGGCAGGCGCAGAAGATGGAAGCCGTCGGCACCCTCGCGGGAGGCATCGCCCACGATTTCAACAACATCCTGTTCGCCGTGATCGGTTACGCCGAGCTGTGCCTCCAGGACGAGACGAACGAGGAGAACCGGTGGAACCTCTCGCAGATCCTCAGCGCCTGCCGCCGCGCGAAGACCCTCGTGGGCCGGATCCTCGCGTTCAGCCGGCAGGTCGAACAGGACCGCCGGCCCCTGGACGTGGTCCCCCTGGCCAGGGAGGCCGTCACGTTTCTTCGCTCCTCCCTGCCCGCCACGATCGACCTGAGCCTCGATGCCGCCGCCGCCAACAGCGTCATCCTCGCCGACGCCGCGCAGATCCACCAGGTGCTCATGAACCTCTGCACCAATGCCGCACACGCCATGCGGGCATCGGGCGGACGTCTGGGCATCCGCATCGACAACGCGTCTCCGCCGCCGGGGCTCGCGCCCGAGGGGGACGGCGACCGGTCCGCGGGTTTCCTGCGCTTGAGCGTGAGCGACACGGGGCACGGTATCGAGTCGTCGCAACTCGATCGCATCTTCGACCCCTTCTTCACCACGAAGGCCCCCGGGGAGGGGACCGGGCTCGGCCTTTCCGTCGTCTACGGCATCGTGAAGGCCCTGGGCGGCGCCGTCCGCGTGGCCAGCACGCCGGGCCGCGGCAGCACGTTCGACATCTACCTCCCCTCCGCCGCCGGCTGCCGGTTGGAGCCGGAGAGGCCCGCAGAGCCCATCCCCCGCGGTTCGGAGCACATCCTGTTCGTCGATGACGAGGGGCACCTGGTGGAGGTCATGGAGCAGGTGCTGGCTTCGCTGGGCTACCGCGTCACCGCTGCACGCCAGAGCCGCGACGCCCTGCGCCTGTTCCGCGAAGACCCCGGGAGCTTCGATCTGGTCATCACGGACATGACCATGCCGGGCATGACGGGCGCCGAACTGGCCCGGGAGATTCTCCGGGTCAGGCCGGGCACGCCCATCATCCTCTGCACGGGCTACAGCGAGCTGATCGGTGAGGACGAGGCCCTGAGGATGGGCATCCGGCGCTTTCTGATGAAGCCCCTGTTCATGGGGGACGTGGCCCGGGAAATCCGCGCCGTGCTCGACGGCAGCGGCAGGGGGCCTTCGTCATGACGCGCATCCTGATCGTCGACGACGACTATCTCGTGAGGGACATGCTGGCGCGGCTCATGCGCAGGGCGCGCTACGAGGTGGATACGGCGGAAGACGGCAGTCGCGCGTTGAGTCTGCACCGCGACAACCCCTTCGACCTTGTGATCACGGACATCCTCATGCCGGAGAAGGAGGGCCTCGAGACGATCACGGAATTCCGGAAATCGTTCCCCCGCGTGAAGATCATCGCGATCTCGGGCGGAGGGCGGCTCGGGCCGGTCGGCTATCTGAAAATGGCGGCTCTGCTCGGGGCGGACCGGACCTTCTCCAAGCCCGTCGACACGGCACAGCTGCTCGGCGCCGTGGAGGAACTGGCGGCCCCGCCGCCGCTCAAATCCACTTCCGCCTCCGGAAGTACGCCAGCATCGCCAGGGCAATGACGATCATCACGCCCCAGATCAGGACGTACCCGTATCGCCACTTGAGCTCCGGCATGTGCTCGAAGTTCATGCCGTAGACGCCCGCGAGAAACGTCAGCGGCATGAAGACGGTGGCGATGATCGTGAGCACCTTCATGACCTCGTTGAGGCGGTTGCTCACGCTCGAGAGGTAGATGTCGAACATCCCGGAGAGGATGTCGCGGTAGGTGTCCACCGTGTCCATAACCTGGATCGTGTGCTCATAGACGTCCCGGAAGTAGATCGCCGTCGTCCTGTCGACCAGCGGCGAATCGGCCCTTTCGAGCATGGAGATCACCTCCCGAAGCGGCCAGACGGCGCGGCGCACCACCAGGATCTCGTCCCGGAGCCGCTGCACGTCCCTCAGGATCTCCCGCTTCGGGTTCGACACGACCTCGTCTTCCAGGCTGTCGAGCTTCTCCCCCATTCTCTCCATCACGACGAAATAGTGATCGACGACGGCATCCATGAGGCAATAGACCAGGTAGTCCGTCCCCATCCGGCGGACCCGCCCGCGACTGTTTTGAATCCTGTCCCGGAGCGGCCGGAAGATCCCGCTGTCGGACTCCTGAAAGGACAGCACGAAATCGTGGCTGAACACGAGACTCAGCTGCTCGACCCGGAGGTCCGCCGACGACTCGTCGAATGCGATGACCTTGAGGATCAGGCAGATGTACTTGCCCAGGTCGTCGATCTTCGGCCGCTGGGTCGTGTTCATGATGTCTTCCATCATCAGCGGATGGATCTGGAACCGGCTGCCGATCTGCTCGATGACGTCCGGCTCGTGGATCCCGACGACATCGATCCACGTGGCCGTGGGCTTGCCGACGTACGGGGCCAGCTCGTCGACCGCCTGGATCGTGCGCTCCTCGACGTGCTCCGCGTCATAATCGAGAACGGTGATCCGGGTCTTCTCCGAGCGCTCCCTGCCGATGTGGACGAGGCTGCCCGGCGGCAGCCCCGTTTTCCGGGATCTCTTGATGTAGCTCTTCGCCATCGACTCCCCCATCAAGTTCGATTGTGCAGCGCGCCGGGCACGCCTGGCGGGGCCGGTCATCCGGACCTCCGGCCCCTGCTCTGCGGCAAAGGCGGCCAGTGGCCATAGATAGAACCGGCGAGAGACGACTGTCAAGTGGAATCGGCAGCTTACGAAGGGATCGGCAGGCACGGCCCTGCAGGTCATGGTATGGTAATTGCTTGATGAACCAACAGGGATTCTGCTTTGAATGACCTGACCATCGGCAGGGCGAGCCCTGACACCGGATCTCACGCGAAAAACGGACTCATGATTCTCATGCTCTCTCTGAGCTCGACCGACTGCGGATGCGAAACCTCACCTGCGCCCTGATGAGCCCGTGATCGCCGGTGGTCAGGTCATCGACCGGGCAGGACCGCGCGTGGTGCCCGCCGCGTGGCGAGTGTATGGTTGCCGACATGAGCAGCCCCATGGAAAGCCTCGTCGCAGAGTTGAACCGGGAGGTCCCCGAGCCCGCCCTTGCCGTGCTGTGCGAGATTCACGAAACGGTCATCGAGAGCCTCAGCCTCGGGTTCGACCCCTCCGTCCTTCTCGTCCTGGACAACGAGGACGCCGACCAGCAAGACATTGAGCATCTCAAGTTCAAGATCAGCGAGCAGATCGTCTCGCGCATGATGGGCCGCGCAAATTCCGTCGTGCTCTTCGGCAAGGTCAAGCCGGGCGACGCCGGCAGCTTCACGAAAGTGATCCTGAGGCTGGGGATGAAACCCGCCAAGATCTACATCCTCGCCCTGGCCCTCTTCCTGGTCGACCCCGCCCTGGAGCCGCTGGCGGGCCGCAGTTTCTCGCGGGCGATTCTCGGCCGCATCCTCGCGGAGGAACTGGGGTTCAGGAGCACGGCCGTGGAGCGGGTGGAAATGGGGTCGCTCCTTCTCGAGATCGGCCGGATTCCCGCCATCCTCCACGAGATCCGCCGGGGCGTCACCCTGGACGAGGCGTTCGTCTCCGCCTGGCACCCGCTGCTGGGCCTCTCCATCCTCAGAAAGTACGACTTGCCCGGCTACCTGGAGGACATTCTCCTGCACAGTCACTTTCCCTTCCTTCAACGATCGCTGTCGCCGACGGCCGTGATCGACATCGCCGAGCTCGTCGTGGCGAAGAGCTTTTCCCGGCACGGAAAGCTCGTCATCGAATCCCCCCTTCCCGATGGCGCGATCGAATCGACTGTCGGGTCGTCCATCCGGGAGCAGTTCAGCGCGATCGGCTACGGCAAGTACGTCGAGGTCCGTCCGCCCCCCGATGAACAGAAGGCGAGAAGGGAGTAAGGCTCTTTCTTACCCTCTTGCCTTCTCCAAGAACCGGCTGCGCCTTTGTGACCACACCGACCGCGGCCTAGCGGCAGATGTCCCTGTAGAAGGAAGGCCGCCGGTCCCCGAAGAGGTTGTTGTGCGCATTGAGCTGCTTGTCCAGCGCCTTCGCGGGGTCGATCTCGAAGACGCCGACGCACTCCTCGTCCTCGCCCGCCCGGGAGAGAATGTCGCCCACCGTGTCCGTGATCTGGCTCTTTCCCGTGTAGCGGAGGCTCTTGCCCCCCCTGTGCTCCGTGCCCGTCCGGTTGCACGTGACGGCAAACACGCGGTTCTCGAGACACCGGGTGAGCATGGCCGCCTGGCAGTAGGGAAGGACCAGGTTAGCGGGATGGCAGACGACCTGGGCCCCCTTCAGGGCGAGCGTCCGCATGGCCTCCGGGAAGAACCAGTCGAAACAGACCATGATGCCCACCCTGCACGCCCCGATGTCGTAGACGGGAAATTCGCCGTCACCGGGGTCAAACCAGAGCTTTTCCTCGAAAAAGAGGTGCACCTTGCGATAGGTCGCCACGTGCCCGGCTGGAGAGATCAGAACGGCTGCGTTGTAGATCCTGTCCCCGCTGCGCTCGGCCATCCCCGCCACGAGGTGCAGGTTCCGTCTCTTCGCGACGGCGGCCAGCCGCCGTGTCGTCGGCCCCCCGGGCACCTCCTCGGCCAGCGCGGCGATCTCTTCCTTCGAGGTGATCAGGTAGCCCGTGTTGAACAGCTCCGGCAACACCAGCAGATCCGCCTGTGCCCCCTCGATGAGCGCCTCGACCCTGTCGAGATTCCGGTTCACCTCCCCGAAGGCCGGGTTGAACTGCACGTACCCTGTTTTCATGATCCCACCCTTTTCTGTGCTTTTCCCCTGTCCCCTGCGCCCCGGCCCTGTCTTCACAGGACCAGCTGCATCCACACGGCGTCGAGATCCTGGCCTTTCTTTCTCGCAACCCGCCGGAATCGGCCGCACTCCGTAAACCCGTGACGCTCATGGAAGCGCAGGCTTGCACCGTTGAGCGACGAGACGTTGGCCAGGACGGTGTCGACCCCCCTGTTTCGCGCCTCGGCGACGATTCGACGCAGCAGGGCCGAACCGATCCCGCGGCCCCTATACCCCGGATCGATGAAACAGGATATTTCCGCTGCACGCAGGAATGAAGGCGCCGGATGATAGGGGCGAAGAAAGGCAAAGCCGGCGAAGCGGTCCTTGCATTCCTCGTCCCGCGCGGAGAACGCGGGGTAGCCCCTTGTCATCTCCAGGAATTGATCGAAGAGCCCGTAGGGCGCCTTCTCCTCGCGATACGCCGCGAAGCTGTTTTCGACGTAGTGGTTGAACAGGTCGATGACGGCCGTGCGGTCACCCTCGGCCATCCGGTCGAATCGAATCGTCATCGTCTATCCGGTCTGTTCCGTCTCTTCGGTCTGTTCGGTCCAAATCCCCTGCCCCTGTCATAGGACTCCCGGCTATTCCCGATCGCCCTGCACGCCGCTTGACCGACCCCCAGCCCCGGCATCCCGACCCTTCGCCTTTGGTCTCTTGTCTTTCGCCCTTGGCCCTTCGCCTTTAGCCTGCCTTTTTGTTTGTCTATACCGCCTTTCCCGACCTTTCGAAAGAGGAAACTGAAAAAAGCGTCCCCCTCGCTCCCCCCGAACGGGGGAAGGAGGGGGACTCCTTTGCCCTTTGCCCTTTGCCCTTTGCCTGTTGCCTGTTGCCTGTTTTTAAAACATCTCGTAGATCCCCGCAGCGCCCATACCGCCGCCGATGCACATGGAGACCATGCAGCGCTTGGCCTTGCGGCGCTTCGCCTCGTGGAGGATCTGCGCCGTGAGCTTGGCGCCCGTGGCTCCCAGGGGGTGCCCCAGGGCGATCGCGCCGCCGTTGGGGTTGATGTCGCCCGTCCAGTAGCGCTCCTCGAGCCCGAGGGAGCGGCAGGACGCGATGGCCTGGGCGGCGAAGGCCTCGTTGATCTCGAAGAGCTCGATATCCTCCGTCTTGAGGCCGGCCAGCTTCAGGACCTTCGGAATGGCCACGGCCGGGCCGATGCCCATCTCCTCGGGCGCGCAGCCCGCCACGGCATAGAAGGCCAGCCTGGCGACGGGATTGAGGCCTAGGGCCTTGGCCTTCTCCGCCGTCATGAGCAGGGTGAAGGCGGCCCCGTCGGTCATCTGGGAGGAGTTGCCCGCCGTCACGGACCCCCCCGCCTTGAAGGCGGGCTTGAGCTTCGCGAGGTCGGCGACCGTCGTCGGCCATCGCACGCCGTCATCCTCGCTGAAGGGGACCTCTTCGCGGACCCGCCTGCCGGCCGCATCCTTCTTGTACCTCCAGGCCTTGACGGGGATCGTCTCGTCCTTGAACTTCCCGGCCTTGAGGGCTTCGGCGGCCCGGCGGTTGCTCTCGACGCCCATCTTGTCCTGGTCCTCGCGGGAGACGTTGTGCCTGGCGGCGACGTTTTCCGCCGTGATGCCCATGGACACGTACGTGTTGGGCCGGCTGCCCCAGTCGGGGTCGGGGCGGAAGCGGCTCCCGCCCATGGGGATGTGGGACATGGTCTCGCAGCCCCCGGCGATGATGACGTCCGACCAGCCTGCCCGGATCTTGGCCGTCGCGTCGGCGATGGCCTGCAGGCCCGAGGAGCAGAACCGGTTGATCGTCATGCCCGAGGTCTCGATGGGCAGCCCCGCGCCCAGGGCGAGAACGCGGCCGAGGTTCATGCCCGTCTCGGCTTCCGGGAAGGCACAGCCGACGATGAGGTCGTCCACGTCCCGGGGGTCGAGTTGCGGAACCTTCGCCAGCAGCCCCTTCACAACCTGCAGGCCGAACTGGTCGGCCCGGGTGGCCGCGAGGCCCCCCCTTCTATATCGCCCCCCCGGGCTCCTGACCGCTGCGACAATAACGGCTTCTCTCATGGTATGGATCCTCCCTTGGTTTAAGAGACGGTGAAATAACCTTCATATAGAAGGTAAGAGGGTGTGAGGGTAAGAGGGTTGGAGACCCGAGTGCCGTCTGAGTTCGGCTGATCCGACCTTCTCACGTTCTTACCTTCTCAACTTCCATCAGTTCCTGAGGGGCTTTCCCGTGGACAGCAGCGCCATGATCCGGTCCTGCGTCTTCTGCTCGCCGCAGAGGCTCAGGAAGGCCTCGCGCTCCAGGTCCAGGAGCTCCTGCTCCGTCACATAGGTTCCCTCGGCGCAGTCGCCGCCGGAGAGGATGTGGCCGAGCTTGCGGGCGATGTGGACGTCGTAGTCGCTGATGTAGTTGCCGTGCCGCATGTTGTAAAGGACGGCCTCGCAGATGCCGCGGAAGTTTTCGCCCATGACGGGGACCAGGGCCGGTCTGGGCGGCCTGTAGAACTTCGAAAGGCCCAGCACGACCTGCTTGGCGTCGTTGAGCTGCTGGTCCCGGTTGATGCTGATCCCGTCGGTCCTGCGGACGTAGCCCAGTTCCTTGGCCTCCTCGGCGCTGGTGGCCACCTTGGCCATGCCGATGTTCTCGAAGGCCTTCCCGAAGTAGCCCTGGAGGTTGAGGCCCTGCTCGACGACCCCCACAGGGATGCCCTCGGTCATGCGCACCATGAGCTCCTTGGTGCCGCCGCCCGCGGGGATGACGCCCGCGCCCACTTCGACGAGCCCGATGTAGGTCTCGGCCGCGGGCTGGCAGCGGGCGCCGTGCATGGCGACCTCGCAGCCGCCGCCCAGGGTCATGCCTGCGGGGGCTGTCACGACGGGCTTCCCGCAGAACTTCAGCCGCATGTTGGCCTGCTGGAAGTCGTGGATGATCTTCTCGAGGATGTCCCAGTCGCTCTTCTGGATGGCGACGAGCACCTTGAAGATGTTGGCGCCCACGGAGAAGTTGGGGGCCTGGTTGCCGACGACGAGCCCCGTGAAGTCCTTTTCCACGATGTCACAGGACAGGAACAGCATGCTGATGACGTCCTCGTCGATGGCGTTCATCTTGGTGTGGAACTCCAGGCAGGCCACGCCGTCGCCCATGTCGATGAGGCTTGCGCCCGCGTTCTGGCGGATGATCTTCTTGCGCTCCTTGAGGGCCGGCAGGACGATGATCTTCGGGTTCTCGGCGAGTTTCACGTAGTCCTTCTTCGCGAAGTCGTAGTAATAGGTGCCGTCCTCCTTCTTCGTGTAGAAGGAAGGGAAGCCGCCCCTGAGCATCTCCTCGACCTTCCCGGGCACCTTCTTGCCGAGCTGCTTCATGACCTCGACGGCCTCCTTGACGCCGATGGCGTCCCAGGTCTCGAAGGGCCCCAGCGCGTGGTTGTAGCCCCACTTCATGGCGTTGTCGATCTCCACGACGGTGTCCGCGATCTCGGGGATGCGGTTGGCGGCGTAGATGAAGTTGTTGCAGAGATACTCGCGCGCGAGTTCCGCCGCGGCGTCCTTTCCGTTGAAGACCATCTTCACGGTCTTCTCGGCGGGGGCCTCGGACTTCTTCGCCGCGCCGACGGACTCGTACCGGGGCTTGTCGGCGGGCACGTAGTCGATGGTCTTCACGTCGATGGCGAGCTTGACCTTCTTGCCCCTGGCGTCCCTGGACTTCTTGTAGAAGCCCCCCTTCGTCTTGTTGCCGAGCCACTTCTTCTGGATCATGGCCTTGACGAAGTCCGGCGGGACGAAGAGATCGCGGCTCTCGTCCCCGGGCAGCGCCTCGTAGAGGTTCGTCATGACATGGTAGGCCGTGTCGAGGCCCACGAGGTCGATCGTCCCGAAGATGGCCGAGCGGGGCCGGCCCAGAGGCGCGCTGATGATGGCGTCGATGTCCTCGACCTTCAGGCCCTTGGCGAGCATGAGGTTCATGGCGTTGGACATGTCGAAGACGCCGATGCGGTTGGCGATGAAGTTGGGCACGTCCTTGCACAGGACGACGCCCTTGCCGAGCACGTCCTCGCAGAAGCGACTCACGGAGTCGATGACCTCCTTCTTCGTCTCCCCGCCGGGGATGAGCTCCACGAGCTTCATGTACCGCGGCGGGTTGAAGAAGTGAATGCCCAGGAACCGCTCCTTGAGGCCCTTGCCCAGGTTGGCCGAGATCTCGCCGATCCGGATGCCCGAGGTGTTGGTGGCCACGATGCAGCGGGGATTCACGGCCTTTTCCACCTTCGCGAAGAGGTCCTGCTTGATCTTGAGGTTCTCGATGACGGCCTCGATGACGAGGTCGACGCCGGCAAGCCACGCGAGGTTGTCCTCGAAGTTGCCGGGCCTGACCATCGCCGCGTTGCGCTTCGTGTAGAAGCTGGCGGGCCTGGCCTTCGTCGCCCCCTCGAGCCCCCGGACGGCGAAGCTGTTGCGCCACGCCGGGCTCTCCTTCGTCAGCCCCCTGGCCTTGTCCGCCTCGGTCAGCTCGGGGGGCACGATGTCGAGCAGCAGACACTCGATCCCCGCATTGGCCAGTTGGGCCGCGATGTTCGCGCCCATGACCCCCGCGCCTAGAACGGCTGCTTTCTTGATCTGAAACGACATGGGTTCCTCCTCCTGGATTCGAAATCAGGCGAAAGGCTGAAGGTGCAAGCGAAGGGCCCGCCAACGGACATTCCCCTCTCCCGACGCATCACCCTGGTCCCGTGCCTGACATGTTTCTTGCCTGTTCGAAACGGTTCCCTGTTTTTTCCTTTCGCCCTTTGCCCTTTGCCCTTTGCCTTTCGCCCTTAGCCTTTAGCCTTTAGCCTTCAGACTTTCGCCCTTCGCCTTTCGCCTTTCGCCTCATACAGTAAAGCTCTCGTCGGCGATCTCGATGGGGGTGCGGTCGCCCGCCTTGATCCCCTCGGCCCGGCCCCTCACGGAGGTCAGGACGTTGACGGCGAAGAACTTGGCCGCCGCGATCTTGCCCTGGTAGAAGGCCACCTCGGCGTTTGTGTGCACAAGGGCCCGCTGCCTGGCCTTGGATCCTCTGGCGCCCGCCTCGGCGTAAATGGCGTTGAGCTTCTTCTGGGCGATGCCCGCTGCCTGCATGAGCAGGTAGCCCACGGCCACGTCCCCGAAGAGGTTCAGGTAGGGGCTGGCGTAGAGGATGGGGACGAGGAAGCTCGCGGTCTTGCCGAGCTTGAAGAACTGGATCGTGATGTCCGTCAGGGCGTTCTTCGCTTCGGCCAGATAGTTGACATAGGCGGACAGCTCCGGGAGTTCCTCGCGCAGCTTCGCGATGTCGGCGTCCATCTCCTTGGCGATGGCCAGCAGGTGCATGCCCTTCTTCATCCCGAGCTTGCGCCCCACCAGGTCGAGGGCCTGGATGCCGTTGGTCCCCTCGTAGATCTGGGTGATCTTGCAGTCGCGCATGTACTGCTCCACGGGGTACTCGGAGCAGTAGCCGTAGCCGCCGTAGACGTCGATGGCCACGGAGCAGACGTCGAGGGCGCGGTTCGTGACGTAGGCCTTGCAGACGGGGATCAGCAGGTCGGCCCGGTTGGCCCACATCTGCCGTTCCTCCTTCGTCGGGGCCGCCTCCATCATGTCCTGGCAGAAGCTCGCGTAGTACAGAAGGGCCCGGCACCCCTCCACGTGGGCCTTCATCCACAGAAGCTGGCGCCGGATGTCGGGGTGGCGGATGATGGGGACCTGCGGGGCCGCCGGGTTCTTGAACTCGAAGATCTCCGCCCCCTGCAGCCTCTGCCTGGCGTACTCGACGGCGTGTTCGTAGGCCGCCGTGGCCGTGCCGAGCCCCTGGAGCCCCACCTCGAGGCGCGCCTCGTTCATGAGGTGGAACATGATCTTCATGCCGTCGCGCTCCTTGCCGAGGAGCTCTCCCACGCACTTGCCCTCTTCGCCGAAGATCAGCATCGCCGTGGCGGAGCCCTTGATGCCCATCTTGTGTTCGATGCCGCCCGTGGTGACGTCGTTGGAGGGCCCCGGGTTTCCGTCGGCCTTCAGGCGGTACTTGGGCACGATGAAGATCGAGACGCCCCTCGTCCCCGGGGGGTCTCCCTCGATGCGGGCGAGCACCGTGTGGATGTTGTTCGCCGTCAGATCGTGATCACCCGAGGAGATGAAGATCTTCGTGCCCGAGATGCTGTAGGTCCCGTCGGGCAGCCTCCTGGCCGTCGCCTTCAGGGAGCCCACGTCGCTGCCCGCGCCGGGCTCGGTGAGGCACATGGTGCCCCCCCACTCGCCGGTGTACATCCTCTCCATGTACTTCTTTTTCTGCTCCGGCGTCCCGAAACGGTCGATGAGGCCCGCGGCCCCGTTGGTCAGCCCCGGGTACATGACAAGGGGGAAGTTGGCGGCCTGGAAGAACTCGTAGCAGCCCTGGGCCACCACGTTGGGCATCCCCTGTCCGCCGGACTCGACGCTGCGCATGCAGTTGAGCCATCCGCCCTCGCAGAACTTCCGGTAGGCGTCGTGGAAGCAGGGCGGCGCCTTGACCTTGCCCTTGTCGAACGTGCAGCCTTCCCTGTCGCCCTTGTCGTAGGTGGGAAGGAGGACTTCGACGGCCAGCTTCTCGGCCTCGTTGAGCATCATGTCCACCGTTTCCCGGTTGTACTCGCCGTACTTCTCGGTCTCGAAGAGCCTGTCGATCCCGATCTGCTCGTAGAGCAGAAACTTCTGATCCCGCGTGTTCACCAGCATGTTGCCCATATGTGTCTCCCCTTCTCGAAGGTCGTTCGCGGCGGCCGTGTTCTTTTCATGCAGGGTACCGGGACGGTGTCCGGCTGCCGCCTATGGTTTCTGTTCGGAGCGCAGCCCCCCGATGAACAGCTCGAGCCCGCCCCGGACCTGGGCGCGGACCCGTTCCTCCCGGGTTTCCTCCCTGCCCGTGAAGAGGTGCAGGGCGATGATGCCGTTGAGCAGACCCCACAGGGCGTTGCGGCAGACCCGGACGTTGAGGCATCCCGGAAACTCCCCGCTCTCCACGCCCATCTGCAGGATCTGCTCGATGATGGCGATGGTCTGGTTGGTGGATTTGACGATATGGTCGTTGATATTCGGCGTGAAGTTGACGGGGTTGTGCTGGATCATGAAGTTCATGAAGATCCGGAACAACTCCCGGTCGCTGATGAAAAAAGCCGCGTAGACCTCGGCGAAGTTCCTCAGGTTGTCCGCTGCGCTCCTTGCCGTGTCGAGCAGCGATTCGACCCGATCGTGAAACTTGTCGATGTCCCTCAGGAGGATCTGGGCGTAAATCTCCTCCTTACTCTTGAAGTAAAGGTAGATCGCGCCCTTGCTCAGCTCGGCGCGCCGCGCGATGCTGTCCACCGTGACGGCCCGGAACCCCTTGTCAAAGAATTCCTTCCTGGCCGACCGCAGGATGGTGCTGCGCCGCTGCTCCCTCTCCCTCTCCCGCCTGCGCTCCGAACCCAAGGCCCTCCCCCCCTGTCGCCCGTCCCCGCGTCTCCCCGGGGACGCTCATGAATAATGGTCATTTACTGACTATTGGTCATGCATACACCCCGGGTCCTTCCCTGTCAACAAAAAATTTTCGTCCTCCTTTTCCCGTGGCGGCGCGTGCCGCTCGGAAACCCCGGCTGGCCCGGGGCGGCAATCTTCCTGGTTGACTTCGAGCGCACCGATATGTTACCAACCCTAAGATTTGACGGTCGTTCCATCGATTCCGCCCTGCGGCCGGCATCGGCCCGCGCCTGCCGCGTCCGGCACGCATGCCGGCTTTCGAAACCATAGGAGGACGCTGTGACCCTGAAAGATGTCAAAGAGATCCTGGAGGCCGAAGTCCTCGTCGGAAGCGACCAGTTGGAGAAACCGGCCAAGACGGCCTTCGCCGCAGACCTGATGAGCGACGTCCTGGCCTTTGCCAAGCCCGACAGTCTTCTGCTCACGGGGCTGACGAACCCGCAGGTCGTCCGGACCGCCGACATCCTGGATATCACCGCCATCATCATGGTGCGCGGCAAGAAGCCCTCCGAGGAGACCATCAAGCTTGCCGAGGAGCTCAAGATCCCGATCCTTTCGACCCGCTACATCCTGTTCGAGACGTCGGGCCGCCTGCACGCCAGGGGGGTCACGGGCTGCATCGAAAAGGTCGGCGGCGAGACGTAGCAATGGCCGAGCCGCTATATTTCGAGAAATCCTTCGACGTGGAGGGCGGCAGTTTCCAGAATGCCGGGAACGTGTCGGGCCAGATCAAGGGCATCCTGAAGGATCTCGGCGTATCGACGGACATCGTGCGCAGGGTCGCGATCATCTGCTACGAGTCCGAGATCAACATCGTCTCCTATGCCAAGCGGGGCACGATCACCCTGACCGTCACCGATGAGGCGGTGAAGATCGAGACGAAAGACGAAGGCCCCGGGATCGCGGACATCGAGCTGGCCATGAAGGAGGGCTACTCCACGGCATCGGCCGCCGTCCGGGAGATGGGGTTTGGAGCGGGCATGGGCCTCGCGAACATGAAGAAATACGCGGATCACCTGATCATCACCTCCGAGCTGGGCGTGGGCACCTATGTGAGGATGATGGTGATGAACTTCCAGAAGATCCTCCACCCCGACCTGCCGTCGATCACGCTCTGAGGGAGAAAGGGCCGCGAGGAGGGGCGCTCCGGCTGACCGCTTGAGAGGACGTCTATGCAGCTCGATGAACTGGTGCGGAAACTGGGCCTCAGGGTGTGCTGCGCCGAGGGCAGCCTCGGGCGGGACGTCAGGGGGGGATACGTCGGCGACCTGCTCAGCGACGTCATGGCCAACAGCCGGGAAGGCGACATCTGGATCACCCGCCAGGTGCACCAGAACATCGTGGCCGTGGCGAGCCTCAAGGACCTCGCGGGGATCATCCTGATCCAGGGCAGCGAGCCCACCCCCGACACGGCAGCCAAGGCCGGCGCGGAGGGGATCCCGATCCTGGTGACGGACCTGCCGGCCTTCGAGATCGTCGGCCGAATATATCAATTGATCCATTCATGATTTTGTAGTAAAGGAACGGGCCGAACCGGGACGTTCCTTCAGCGGGTTTTTGCCGTGCACGGCCCGCGGGGACCGTGACAGGAGGGGAGAGCGGCAGCAGCCCTCGAGGGGTTCCGCCGATGATCAGGGAGTTCCGCTGTGATTTCCACGTCCACACCTGCCTTTCGCCCTGTGCCGACCTCGACATGTACCCCCGGGCCGTCGTTTCGATGGCGCTGGCCCGCCGGCTCGACATCATCGCCATCTGCGACCACAACGCATCCGAAAACATTCCGTACGTCATCAAGTGCGCGGAAGGGACCGGGCTGACCGTTTTCCCCGGCATGGAGGTCACCAGCAGCGAAGAAGTTCATGTCCTGGCGCTCTTTGACAGGCTGGAGAACCTGGGCCCCCTGCAGGACCTCGTCTACCGGCACCTGCCCGGGAAGAACGACGAGGACGCCTTCGGCTGCCAGGCCGTCGTCAACGAGCACGACGAGGTGGAGGGGCTCAGCGAGAGGCTGCTCATCGGGGCCACCGGGCTTCCGCTCGAGCGGATCGTGGGCGAGATCCACGCGCTGGGCGGACTTGCCGTCGCGGCGCACATCGACCGGGAGAGCTTCGGCATCCTCGGACAGCTCGGCTTCATCCCCGAGGGGCTCCCCCTGGATGCCTTGGAGGTCACCCGCCGGCTGGGGCTTGCCGGGGCGAGGCGCCGCTACCCGGAATTGGCCCGGTTCGCATTCATCGAGTCCTCCGACTCCCACATCATCACCGACATCGGGACGGGGGTCACGCGGGTCTTGATGGAAGCGCCCCTGCTGTCGGAGCTGAAGCTGGCCCTCGAGAAGAAAGACGGCCGCCGCATCCTGGAGTGAGCAAGTGCTCGAGCTGGCGCTTCACATCCTGGACATCGCCGAAAACTCCATCCGCGCCGGCGCGACGCTCGTGCGCATCCTCATCCGGGAGAGCCGGTCGAAAGACCTCTTCCTGCTGCGGATCACGGACAACGGAAAGGGGATGACCCGAGAGGAGCGGCAAAGGGCTCTCGACCCCTTCTATTCCACGAAGAAGGTCCGGCGCGTCGGGCTGGGGCTGCCGATGCTGGCCGACGCGGCGCAGAGGACGGGCGGGAGGATGACGCTGCGCTCGAGGCCGCGGACCGGGACGGTCGTCGAGGCGGTCTTCGGGATGAGCCACATCGACCGGCAGCCCCTGGGCGACATCGCGTCGACCCTGATTGCGCTCGTCGCGGGGAATACCGGCGGCGATTTCATCTACAGGCACGAGGCGGACGGCAGAGTCTACCTGCTGGACACGAGAGATCTCAAAAAAGCATTGGAGGACGTTCCGCTGAACCACCCCGAGGTCACGGGGTTCCTCCGCGGGCACATCGCGGAGGGGCTCAGGGACATCGGGGCGGCGCCGTGACGGCCTCCCGAGAGAGGAGTTGACCCATGAAGAGCGGCAGCAGCGACGTGCTCAAGGAGTTCAGCGCCGAGCAGGTGGAAAAGCTCGACGGGATCATCGCCCGCTACAGGGGCAAGCCGGGCGGCCTCATCCCCGTCCTGGAGGAGGCCCAGATGGTTCTGGACTACCTTCCCGTCCCGGTCCAGAAGAGAATCGCCGACGGGCTGAATCTCCCCCTGGCGCAGGTCTACGGGGTCGTGACGTTCTACTCCTTCTTCACGATGAAGCCGCGCGGCCGCCACACGCTCCGCGTCTGCCTGGGGACGGCCTGCTACGTGCGCGGGGGCAAGTCCATCGCCGAGAACATCGTGAAGGAATACAAGGTCGGGGAAGGCGAGACGACGCCGGACCGGCGCTTCACCTACGAGACGGTCCGCTGCCTCGGGGCCTGCGGCCTCGCCCCGGTCATCGTGGTGAACGAGAACGTCCACGGACGGGTCAAGACGCAGAAGCTGAAATCGGTGCTGGATGAATACCAATAAAAAAACAGGCAAAAGGCGAAAGGCGTAGGGCAAAGGGCAAGAAGAGTCTTTATCCTCAGGCCTTCGGCCTTCGGCCTTCACCCTTCGCCCTTAGACCTTAGCCCTTCGCCAACGAGGTTGCGCCATGTCCAAGCTGAAGATCGAAGATCTCAAGAAGATCAAGGAGAAGGTCCACTCCCAGACGGCCCTGCGGGAAGGCGGGCAGCGGGCCAAGGTGACGGTCCACATGGGCACCTGCGGCATCGCCTCGGGGGCCCGCGAGGTGCTCAACGCCCTGATGCGCGCCATCGAGGAGACCAATGCCACGGACGTCATCGTCACGACGTCGGGCTGCATGGGGCTTTGCAGCCGTGAGCCCCTCGTGACCGTCGAGCTTCTCGGCAAGGAGCCCATCAAGTACGAGAAGATGGACGAAATGAAGATGCGGCAGGTGTTCAAGCGGCACGTGCTGGAGGGAGAGATCCAAACGCCCTTCGTGCTCGCGAAGGGGGCCGAGGTCGTCCGCTGAGGGAGGGGACAGGGAGCCCCTGCCCCGATTGGGGGAATCCAATTCAGGGAAGGAAGGCAATCGATGAAAGTATTTCGCTCGCATTTGCTGGTCTGCGGGGGGACGGGCTGCCACGCATCGGGCAGCCTCGCCGTGAAGAAGGCCCTCGTCGACGAGATCTCCGGGCGCGGCCTTGCGGAGGAGATCAAGATCGTCGAGACCGGGTGCAACGGCTTCTGCGCCATGGGGCCCATCCTGGTCGTCTACCCCGAGGGCATCATCTACATGAACGTCCGGACGGAGGACGTCCCCGTGCTCGTCGAGGAGCATTTCATCAAGGGTCGCCCCGTCGAGAGGCTTTTCTACAAGGAGCCGGGCAAGGAAGACCGGATCCCCTCGATGCAGGAGATCCCCTTCTTCGCCCTGCAGGACCTCCGGGTGCTACGCAACCGCGGCCTCATCGACCCCGAGAACATCGAGGAGTACATCGCCCGTGACGGCTACGCCGGCATGGCCAAGGCCCTCACGGAGATGACGCCCGAGCAGATCGTCCAGGAAGTCCTCAAGTCGGGCCTGCGCGGCCGCGGGGGCGCCGGGTTCCCGACGGGGCTCAAGTGGCAGTTCGCCCAGCGCTCCCCCGGCGACGTCAAATACGTGCTCTGCAACGCCGACGAGGGGGACCCCGGGGCCTTCATGGACCGCAGCGTCCTCGAGGCCGACCCCCACGCGGTGCTCGAGGGCATGGTGATCGCCGCCAAGGCGATCGGATCGAAGCACGGCTACATCTACTGCCGCGCCGAGTACCCGCTGGCGATCCACCGCCTCAACGTGGCCCTCGGACAGGCCCGCGAGATGGGCCTGCTCGGGAAGGACATCCTCGGCACGGGATTCGACTTCGATATCGAGATCTACCAGGGCGCGGGCGCCTTCGTCTGCGGCGAGGAGACGGCGCTGATGACCTCCATCGAGGGAAAGCGCGGGATGCCGCGGCCCCGGCCGCCCTTCCCCGCCGTGGCAGGCCTCTGGGCCAAGCCCAGCGTGCTCAACAACGTGGAGACCCTGGCCAACATCGGCCAGATCATCCTGCGCGGCAGCGAGTGGCACGCCAGCGTGGGCACGGAGAAGTCCAAGGGAACCAAAGTCTTCGCGCTGACGGGCGACGTGAACAACGTGGGCCTCGTGGAAGTGCCCATGGGGACGACCCTGGGGTCGATCATCTACGACATCGGCGGCGGCATCCCGGGCGGCAAGAAGTTCAAGGCCGCCCAGCTGGGCGGGCCTTCCGGCGGATGCATCCCCGTCGAGCACCTCAACGCCGCCGTCGACTACGAGAAGGTGGCCGAGCTGGGCGCCATCATGGGCTCCGGCGGCCTCATCGTGATGAACGAGGACAAGTGCGCCGTCGACATGGCGCGCTTCTTCATGGAGTTCTGCAAGGACGAGTCCTGCGGCAAGTGCACCCCCTGCCGCGAGGGCACGCAGCGGATGCTCGACATCCTGACGAACATCTGCAAGGGCAAGGGCCGGGAGGGCGACATCGAGCTGCTCGAATCGATGGCCACCGTCATCAAGGACTCGGCGCTCTGCGGCCTCGGGCAGACGGCCCCGAACCCCGTCCTCTCCACGATCCGGTACTTCCGCAAGGAATACGAGGAGCACATCCGCGACAAGAAGTGCCGCGCCGCCGTCTGCTCGGCCCTCTTCAGGTCCCCCTGCCAGCACACCTGCCCGATCGGCATGGACATCCCGGCCTACATCGCGCTCATCCGCGACGACCGGCTCGAGGACGCGTACAAGGTCATGATGAAGACCAACCCCTTCCCGTCCGTCTGCGGGAGGGTCTGCGACCACCAGTGCCAGACCAAGTGCCGCAGGGGCCTGCTCGACGAGCCCGTGGCGATCAAGTTCCTGAAGCGCTACATCAGCGACAACGCGCCGCGGCCGCAGGTGAAGCCCGTGGGCATCACCCGCAGGGAGAAGATCGCCGTCGTGGGGGCGGGGCCGGCCGGCCTGACCTGCGCGCGTGACCTGGCCCTTCGCGGCTACGGCGTCACGGTGTTCGAGGAGCTCCCCGCTCCGGGCGGCATGCTCAGCTGGGGCATCCCCTCGTACCGCCTGCCCCGGGCGGTCCTCGACGGGGAGATCGACGACATCCGCAAGCTGGGCGTCGAGATCCGGTGCAACACCCGGGTGGGCCGCGAGATCCCCTGGGCCCGGATCGACGAGGACTTTGACTGCGTCTACCTCGCGCCGGGCGCCCACAAGAGCCAGCGCCTGGGCGTGGAAGGCGAGGACCTCAAGGGGGTCTGGGGCGGCGTCGAGTTCCTGCGGGACTACAACGGTGACGAGGAGGGCTGGAGGACGGGGAAGAAGAGCCTCGGATCGAGGGTGGCCGTCATCGGCGGCGGCAATTCCGCCATCGACGCGGCCCGCACGGCCCTGCGGCTGGGCGCCGAGGTGACGATCCTCTACCGGCGCCTGCGCGAAGACATGCCCGCCGCGGCCGAGGAGATCCTCGCCGCCGAGCACGAGGGCATCAAGATCGAGTACCTCATCGCCCCGCTGCGCGTCGTCGGCTCGAGCGGGCGCGTCACGGGCGTCGAGTGCCTGCGCCAGAAACTCGGGGACTTCGACTCGAGCGGCCGCAAGCGCCCCGTCGCCATCCCGGGCTCCGAGTTCACCCTGAGCGTGGACACGGTGATCGCCGCCATCGGCCAGACGCCGGACCTCTCCTTCGTGCCCGCCGAGAGCGGCGTGAAGGTCAACAAGTGGTCCTGCTTCGACGTGAGAGACGACATCCCCTCCCAGACGAGCAGCGCGAAGTTCTTCGCCGGCGGGGACGCCGTGACGGGCCCGAGCACGGTCATCAAGGCCATCGCCGCGGGCCACGGGGCCGCCGAGGACATCGACGGCTGGATCCGGAAGAAAAACGGCGAACCGGCCTGGGTGCCGCCCTCCGAGGAGCAGATCCACATCCCCTTCGTCGTCGACGAGGACACGGAGGAGTGCCCGCAGGCCCGCATGCCCGAGCTCGAGGCCGAATTCCGGCGGAAGAACTTCGCCGAGGTGGAGCTCGGCTACAAGAAGGACCAGGCCGTGAAGGAGGCGACGCGCTGCCTGCGCTGCGACGCCGAGATCTGATCCCCCCGCGAAAGGCGTACGGCAAAAAAGCCCGATCCTGCGATCGGGCTTTTTTATTCCCTTCTGTCTTCCGCCGCCTGCCGCACGGCCGTGCTGCGCCGGCGGACCTGCGGCCCGTCCCTGCCCGGGGACGTTCGCGCCGCTTTCTTCGCTGCGGCCGCCAGCCCGATCTCGAGAAGCTGCCGGATCGCCTCGGACATCGAATTGATGCGGTTCTCGAAGCGGTAGTCCCTGAGCCTCTCGAGCAGCTCCCTGTCGATGACGAACAGGATTTTCGGTTTGTCGCTGGGCATGTCTGTGCTCATACCCTATAAAAATTATATTTGCAATAAGATATTTATTGACAATACCTTTAATAATATATAAGGGTATATACAAATTATCCCCGCGGCGGGCGGCTCCCCGCGTCCCCGGTTACGGCCGGAGGGCGCCGGCGATCCGAGGGCCCGCAGCGCCCGGCGGGAGCGTCGGACAGTGGGAGGTCATCACATGACGGGAAGACGGCAGGAGGGAGAGGTCGTCTGGCAGATCCCCCGGTTCTTCGGCATCCGAATCAAGGGAAGCGAGTACGAGCCCCTTTTCAGCTGCAATGACGTGGTCTACGTGGATGCCGGGATCGTCCCCGATCCCGACGAGATCTGCTTCGTCATTCTCGGCCGCAAGGCCGGCTTCCGGCTCTTCGAGGGCAATGACGGGCGCCGGACCCGGCTCTGCCGGCTCGACGATTTCGGCAGGCACGACGTGATCGGCAGCGAAAGCCCCCTTCAGCCCATCGTCATGCGGGTGGTTGGCGTCCGCAAGGGATCCAGGCTGTATCCCCTTCGGCGAAACGGCGCCTCAGCGGGCCGCCCCGGGCCGCTCTAGGCAATTCCGGGGACGTGGTTGACTAATTAGAATAACTCTGACCCCGGGACAGCTTGCGCCCCTTCCGGCGGGGTTCTTCTCATTACTCAACAACGTCCCCGCTTTCAATCCTTTTTTGTGCGGCAGGGGGCTCCGCCCGCCCTCTCTTTACCTTCGCTGCGCGCTGTGTTAAACAGGGAATGGCCTTCGGCAAAGGGCCGGGCAGGCAAGGGAAGGGACGGGGCCATGTTCGCAAAGGTCAGGAAGTTCGTCGAGGAGGACATCTGGCGGGTCCGCGCGAAGGGCCTGCCGCCGCTCAAGGCCGCGGGCCTCCGGTCCCTGCGGATTCTTCTGGGTGCGACCCGGGCCTTCCGGGAACACCGCTGCCAGCTCAGGGCCTCGGCTCTGACCTTCTACTCGCTGCTCTCCATCGTCCCCGTCGTCGCCATGGCCTTCGGGATCGCCAAGGGCTTCGAGTTCGAAAAGCTGCTCCAGGAGAAGATCCTCGAGCGCTTCGAGGGGCAGGAGGAAGTGCTCCTGGAGGTCTTCGGGTTTGCCAACTCGCTTCTCGAAAACACCAAGGGAGGGCTCGTCGCCGGGGTGGGCGTCATCCTGCTGTTCTGGACGATCATCAAGGTCCTGGGCAACATCGAGAACTCCTTCAACGACATCTGGTCGGTCAGGCGGGACCGGCCGCTGGCCCGCAAGATCACCGACTACCTCTCCGTCATGCTCGTGGCGCCGGTGCTGCTGGTGCTCTCCGGGAGTGCCACCGTCTTCCTCACCACCCAGCTTGCCGCGATCACCGCGAAGATCGACGTGCTCGGCATCCTGAGCCCCGTCGTGGTCGTCTTCCTGGAGCTCACGCCCTTCGTGACCATGTGGGTGCTCTTCACCTTCCTGTACCTCTTCATGCCGAACCGCCGCGTGGACAGGAAATCGGGGCTTGTGGCGGGGGTGATCGCCGGCACCGTCTACGTCATCGTCCAGCTCGTCTACGTGAAGTTCCAGGTCGGGGTGGCCAAGTACAACGCGATCTACGGAAGTTTCGCCGCCCTGCCCCTCTTCCTCACCTGGCTGCAGTTCAGCTGGCTCATCGTGCTGGCCGGAGCCGAGATCTCCTGCGTCCACCAGAACGCCGACGCCCTCGAGTACGGCCCCGACGCCAGGGGCGCCAGCCTTCACTTTCGCAGGCTTTTGGCCTTGCGGATCATCAACCACGTGAGCCGGAATTTCTCCGCCGGACAGGTCCCCCTCACGGCCCGTGCGGTCTCGGAGAGCCTCGAGATCCCGCTCGGGCTCACCGCCGACCTCCTCGAGGACCTCCGGGCAAGCGGGGTCCTCCTCGAGGCGGGCCCGCACGGCCTCGATGAGACCGCCTACGCGCCCGCCCGCGACACGGATCAGCTGACCGTCTCGTTCGTGATGGACGCCATGGACCGCCGCGGAACGGATTATATCCCCGTGGCCCGCACGGAGGAAATCGAGCGGCTCGAGAAGAGCCTGGAGGCCTTCGGCGAGGCCATCGGGACATCCCCGGCCAACCTCCGCCTCAAAGACCTCTGAGACCAGGGACGTTGTTTACTAATTAGAATAACTCAGTACGGCCTGGCTCGGGCGGAAAGTTATTCTAATTAGTAAACAACGTCCCTGATCCCAACTCGGGGAGAGTGGAAAGACTGTTGAACACTCCTGTCGTGCGCGTCGTCGATCTGTGGAAGGAATACCGCGAGAACGGGCAGGCCGTCACCCAGGCCCTCCGCGGGGCGAACCTCGAGGTGGCCCCCGGCGAGGTGGTTGCCCTTTTCGGCAAGAGCGGCTCCGGCAAGACGACCCTCCTGAACCTGCTGGCGGGCCTCGACCGCCCCACGCGGGGCACGGTCGAGATCAACGGGCGCTGCCTCGAGCAGCTCGGCGAAGCCGGCCGCACGGAGCTTCGCAGGTCCCGGCTGGGTTTCATCTTCCAGTTCTTCAACCTCCTGCCCACCCTGACGGCCTACGAGAACGTCTTCCTGGCGCTCGAGCTTGCCGGCAGGATCCAGCCGCAGGCCGCCCGCGACGCCCTGGAGCGGGTGGGCCTCAAGGGGAAGGAACACCGCTACCCCCACGAACTCTCCGGCGGTGAGCAGCAGCGCGTCGCCGTCGCGCGGGCCATCGTCAAGGAGCCTTCCCTGATCCTGGCCGACGAGCCCACGGGAAACCTCGACACGGCGACGGGCGATCAGATCCTGCAGCTCATCACGGAGCGCTGCCGGCAGGGGGGCACGTCGCTGCTCATGGTGACCCACACACCGCTGGCCTGCAGGTATGCCGACCGCATCCTGAAGATGGTGGACGGCGTCGTGACGGAAGACGAGAAATGCCGTTAGGAAAGGCAAGTGGCATAAGGCCGGGGAGAGACGGGTCCTGCATTCATTTCTTGCCCTGAGCCTTTAGCGTTTAGCCTTTAGCCTGAGGTTCCTTTGCGCACCGTCACCCGATCCTTTCTTCGACACCTCTACCGGCGCCGGAGCCTGAGCCTCCTGCAGCTCCTCGGCATCGCCTGCGGCGTGGCCGCCGTCGTCGGCATGGCCCTCTCGGCCCGGTCGGCCCTTTCCAGCTTCTCCCAGGCCGTGGAGTTTTTGCGCGGCAAATCCACCCACACCCTCGAGCGCCTCGCCGGCCCGATGGACGAGTCGATCCTGCGGCAACTCGCCGCCGATCCCGCCGTGGTCTCCTTCGCCCCCGTGCTGGAGCGGCGCCTGAAGCTGGGAAACGGCGACCTGGTCCGGCTTCTCGGCATCGACCCCTTTCTCGATCGGGCCATCCGCCCCGAGCTCTCCCGGGTCCCCTTCGAGCGGCGCACGTCGCGATCCTTCGAGGACTCGATCGCCTTTCTCACCGACGAGCGGGCTGTCCTGATCGAGGCCGGGCTGGCCCGCACGCTCGGCCTTGCGACCGGCGGCTCCGTGCCCACCCTGAAGGGGCCCCTGCGGGTAGTCGGATCCTTCGCCAACCCCTCCGGCGAGCCCCTGATCCTGATGGACATCGCCCACACCCAGAAGCTGCTCGGCCTCGGCGGCAGGATCGACCACGTCGACCTCATCCTCGACGACGAGGGCGGCTTCGCCTCCCGCTGGCGGGAGGGCTACCGGATCCAGTCCAAGCGCCAGCGCCAGGACACCTTCGGGGCCATGGTGGGCGCCTTCCGACTCAACCTGGAGGCCCTGTCGCTCATGGCCCTCTTCGTGAGCGTCTTCCTGATCTACAACACGGCCATGTTCGCCGTCGTCAGCCGGCGCCGGGACGCGGGCATCCTGCGCAGCCTGGGCGCGAGCCGCGCCGAGGTGGCGGGGGCCTTCCTCACCGAGATCGCCCTGTTCGGCACCCTCGGCGGCCTCGCGGGCAGCCTCTTCGGATTCCTGCTGAGCCGGGCGCTGACGGAGGTGATCGGCGGCACGATCAGCAGCCTCTACTTCTTCCTGAGGACCGCGCCCATGCCCTGGTCCTGGTGGGTGCCCGCCGCGGGCGTCGCCGTCGGCCTCGGGGCCAGCCTGCTGGGCAGCCTCTACCCCCTGGTCGAACTGACCCGCACGGACCCCGCCGTGACCCTGCGGGGACGATCGGGAAGCCGCGGGAACCGGCGCAGGGCCTGGATCGTGGCGCTCGCGGGGGCCGGGTGCCTGATCGCCAGCATCCTCCTCCTGGCCTTCTTCTCGAAGCGCGTCTACGCGGCCTTCATCGGCGTCTTCGGCTTCCTCTTTGGGCTGAGCCTGCTGACCGGCGTGATCATGGTCCTCGCCGAGCCCCTCCTGGGCCGCGTCCTGGCGTCATTCGGCGGCCTCCCGGGCCGGATCGCGGCGGGCAACATCATCCGCAACCTCGGTCGGACGGGCGTCGCCGTGGCCGCCTTCATGATGGCCCTCTCCCTCTCGATCGGCCTGGGCTCCATGATCGGCAGCTTCCGCCAGTCCCTCATCTGGTGGATGGGCACCCAGCTTCGCGGCGACCTGTACGTCTCGAACGCCTCGGACATGGAGGTCCCCGAAGGGTTCTACGAGGAGATTCGGGGCATCCCCGGGGTGGGCGGCGTCGACACCTACCGGAAGGCGCAGGTGACCTACCGCGGACGGGCGATCCACGTGGCCGCCATCCAGGCCGGCGTGCTGCAGCGCTTCGCGCGGTTCGGCTGGGTCGAGGGCGGCGACGGGCACTGGGAGGCCGTCAAGCGCGGCGACGTCATCGTCTCGGAGAGCTTTGCCCGGAGCTTCGGCGCCTCCCCCGGCGGCGTCGTGACCCTCGAGGGGGCGAAGGGGCCCGTCGACCTGCGCATCGAGGGCGTCTTCTACGACTACTCGACGGAGCACGGCCTCGTCATGATGGACCGCGCCACCTACATCGCCCTCTACGGCGACCGGACGATCAACAGCATCGCCGTCTTCATCGACCCCTCGGAGCCGCGGAAAAGGCGGATCCTCGACGACATCCGCGCCCGCGCCGCCGCGCGGGGCCTGCCCGTCTCGACGCGCGAGCAGTTTCACCGCAACATCCTCGAGGTCTTCGACAGCACCTTCGCCGTGACGCGCTCCATGCGGATCATGGCAATCGTCATCGCCTTCTTCGGGATCACGGGGGCCCTGCTGACCCTGTTCATCGAGCGGCGGCGCGACTTCGGGATCCTGCGGGCCCTGGGCTTCTCCACGGGGCAGGTGGCCCGCATGACCCTGCTCGAGGCCCTCGGGATGGGGATCGTGAGCTTCGCGCTGAGTTCGGGAGTCGGCACGGTCCTGGCGGTTCTCCTGATCCGTGTCATCAACCTGCGGAGCTTCAACTGGACGGTCTTCTACTTCCCCGACTGGCAGCCCTACGCCGTCACGGCGGCCACGGCCCTGGCGGCCAGCCTCGGCGCGGCGCTCTACCCGATCTGGAAGGTCCATCGCACCTACCCGCAGATGCAGATCAGGGAAGAGTGAAAGCAGTTCGTTGGTTCGTTGGTTCCAAGAAAATCACCCTTGCATCCCCCTTTGTTAAAGGGGGCAAAACCTGAAACCTTTATGCGCCCATGGATCGCTGCACTGTTGGTCACCCTGCTTTCGTCGTTTCCCTGCCCGGAAGCGCCGGCGCAGGAAACGTGGAAGCAGGCCGTCGGGCCGTGGAGCTGGAGCTTCCCGCGGGACCACGGGGCGCACCCGGAGTTCCGCACCGAGTGGTGGTACTTCACGGGCAACCTGCGCGACGCCGCGGGGAACCGCTACGGCTACCAGCTGACCTTTTTCCGGCAGGGCGTGCGACTCAGGGCCTCCGACCCCCGCAACCCCTGGTCGCTTCGCGATCTCTACCCCGCGCACTTCGCCATCACCGACGCCCGAACCGGCGCATTCCGCTACGCCGAGCAGATCAGCCGCGCGGGCCCGGGGCTTGCCGGCGCGGCAAAGGGCGGCCTGAACGTCTGGAACCTCGGCTGGTCGGCAAAGATGGAGGGCTCCCTCATCCGGATCCGCGCGCAGCACGGGGGGATGGGGCTTGAGCTCGAACTCGTGCCGCGAAAACCCCTCGTCCTCCATGGCGACAGGGGCCTCAGCCGCAAGGGACCCGGCAGGGGCCAGGCATCTTACTACTACTCCTTAACAGACCTGGCGACGAAGGGGACGATCCGGACGCCGGGCGGCGGGGCGCCCGTGTCCGTGGAGGGGGCAAGCTGGCTCGACCGCGAGTTCAGCTCCAACGCCCTCACGAAGGACCAGGAGGGCTGGGACTGGTTCTCGATCCGCCTCTCCGACGGCCGCGAGCTGATGCTCTATTTTCTCCGGAAGAAGGACGGAACGGTCGAGCAGGAATCGTCGGGGACGCTCGTGGAGGCCGACGGCCGCTCCCTCGGGCTGAAGACGGGCGAGATCGGCGTCGAGGTCCTCGCGACCTGGACAAGCCAGCGAAGCGGGGGAAGATACCCGGGCCGCTGGCGCATCCGTGTCCCCGCCGCCGGCATTGACCTGACGATTGCCCCGCTTGTCGCGGAGCAAGAGCTGATCACGGAGGGCTCGACGGGCGTGACCTACTGGGAAGGCGCCGTGGACGGCAGGGGCGCCTCGGCCGGCAGCCCCGTCACCTGCGAGGGCTACGTGGAGATGACGGGCTACGCGGGCAGCCTCGGCGGCCAGTTCTGAAGATCAGGGACGTTGTTTACTAATTAGAATAACTTTTAGAGACCCGGACGGCATCGCGCCGAGTTATTCTAATTAGTAAACAACGTCCCTGATCGATTATTCTGCGAATCAGCCCTTGCCGGATCGCCGTCAGGCCGCTATGATGAATGCAGATGAATCCCCGCTGCCCGGCCGATAGGCCTCATGAGGTCCCGGCTCGAGCCTGCACGCTCAGCCCTTCATGAGATGGCATCGCGCCGTGCAGCCGGCCGGGTTTCGGGAAGCGCACGGCTCCCGAGCGGCAACCCGTTCACCCCTGCAACAACCGATCTTCCAGATCCCATCTCCGGTATGAGAAACGCGCGAGGGATAAGGCCATGAACCGAAGAACGGCCGTCAACGTGACCCTGGCCCTGCTTCTTGTCCTTTCAACGGGCTTCGTTGCGCCGTGCCGGGCCCAGGAGGGCGGCTCGTCACACAACGAAAAAGGCCTCGGTTATTTCAAGAAGGGCTTCTACGAGTACGCACCCCACAACAAGCACCTGGAGGCAAACCAGTACTACGAGATGGCCATCGAGGAATTCATGAAGGCCCTGGCGGAGAACGAGGGCGACGCGGCCGCGCACCGGAACCTCGCGCGAGTCTATCAAGCCCAGAAGAAGTACGCGCTTTCCGCGAAGGAATACAGGAGGGTCACCGAGTTGAGACCCGGGGACATCGACGCCTATGTCAATCTTGCCGTTGCCTATTCCCATCTGAACCGGTACGAAGAGGCCATCGAGCAGCTCGAGCGGGCCAAGACAAAGACCGACGACCCCGGGGCGATCAAGAGGCTGAACGGATACATCGAGAAGCTGGAGCAGGCACGATGACGGGGACGCGACACCGCGACGCGACGCAGGGCTCGGCCTGCCTGATGCAGGCCTTCAGGCGCGCTTTACCCATGGCCGCCCTGGCCGTCCTCCTGCTGTCGGCGGCCGCTTCCCCGACCGCTGCGGGCAACCCCCACTCCGCCTTCTACAGCCCAGCGAACGACAGGGTCTTCTGGTTCATCCATGCGTCGGACATCCATCTCGGCGCCCGGGGCAGCAAGGACAGCGAAAACCTCCAGTGGCTCGTCACGACGGCGCAGAACACGATCTGTCCGAGTTTCATCGTCGTCTCCGGGGATCTGACCGATTCGACAAACGGGAACATCCTGGGGTATCCCAACGGTCCGCACCAGGAAGAATGGAACGAATACAAGAGCATCGTGGACCCCAACGTCACCGCGGACACCTATTACGACATTCCAGGCAACCACGACGCGTACAGCGATCAGTACTTCGCCTATTACCTGGCCAATTCGGTCCAGGGCCGGGCAACAGGGGGGACGCAGCACTCCTGGACCCGAAATTTCTGGTTCGGGGAGTACCATTTTCTGGGGGTCAACACGGCGGACAACACGGGGGCCGCGTTCAGTTTCCTGCCGCCCTATTATGGAGATCATGCCGGACTCGACTCCACGGAACTTGCCTTCATCTCGTCGGAGTTGCAGGCACACCCGAACGCCGCGCTGACCCTGGTCTTCGGCCACCACCCCCTGGCCGCCACCGGCGACCCCAAGGATACGTACATCTACTACGGCAGGGACGAGTTCGTCGGTCTGATGAACAGCAACGGGGCGTCCCTCTACGGATATGGCCACACGCACGACTCCAGCGAGAGCTTTTACACGGCGGGGATGTCGGAGGGGGTGTTCTATTTCAACGTTTCGGCGCTGGGGAAGGACAGCCCGAACCAATACACGGTGACCGCCATCGACTGCAACGGCATCGCCAGCGTCACACAGAACGTCAACACATGGCCCGTCGTTCTCGTCACCGCCCCCATGGACCGCTATCTGGGCGGGAATGTCAATCCCTACACGTATTCCATTCCGAATTCCCCAGCCAACCCGATCCGCGCCCTCGTCTTCGACACCGCCGCCGTGAACGAGGTGCAGTACCGCATCGACCTGTCGGGGTCGTGGCGTGCCATGCAGAGGACCGCCGCAGGCAATCCCGCCTACCCGCATCTCTGGGAGGCCGTGTGGAATGCCTCCGGCCTTGCCCCGGGTGAGCACACCGTTGAAGTCCGTGCAACCACGGCATCGGGCGTGCGGACGGACACGGTCCGGGTGAACGTGCAGGGCACCCTCGCCGGCGATTTCCCACCGCCAGACTGCGACGTGGACGGAAGCGACCTTGCGGTGCTGATCGGCAACCCCTCCCTGATGGACATCTCGACGTTCGCCCAGAACTACGGCAAGAACACCTGCCCGTAGCCTCACCAAATCAAAGGGGAGGGGTCAGACTTGCATATTTGATATTTAAGCCATTCATCCTTCCAGCGAAGCGAGGACTTTCTTCACGTCGGCCTCGATCCCCGTGTACTCTTTCAGATACCGGGTCACCGCAGCGGGATCCTTCCTCAGAAAAGCGGCGATTTCATGGTTCCGGCAGGAAAATTCTTTCGCGGCCCGACAGAACAGCCTCCGGCCGTCAGCGACCGTTCTTGATTTCGTCTGAGTGCGCATCCGGTCAATCGAGACCGCTGTAACGCGCTCGATCGCCGCGGCAATGTCCTCCAGGGAATACGCGCGCTGCCTTCCACGCCCGTTCATCTCAAAAGGAACCCTGCTTTTCACATCCGCCACAAACTCCTCGTCCCCGAGCACACGCTGATCCGCCGTACGGTATATTTCCGCCTTTTCAACGGCCGGCCCCCCGTCGATGAACTCCTGATAACGCCTGCTCGCGGCGGCTCTATTCTCCGAAAACAACCGGAGAACGAAGTCCGCGTCAACGAGACGGCTGTCTGTCGCCTTTTTCGCATATGCGGGATGGCTGCTCCAGGGGTAATCGTCGGCGGTTCGCGCCGCACCGGCCCTGACCGGATTGAGATGGATGTATTTCACCAGCGCCAGGAGGTATTCATCCCTGTCGCAGAGAATCGCCTTGTAGCGACCCTGGAACAAGTGTCCGACCGTTTCATACCTGCGGTTGAAATACATCGTGTAGCTCTGGTTAATCCCCTGGAGGACCTTCGAGAGGGGGACGTGGGACATTTCAACGAGAAGATGGACGTGGTTGGGCATCAGTACATAGGCGAAAAGCAGGAAGCCGTAACGCTCCTTGTACCGGCAGAGAAACTCGAGATACCGGGCATAGTCTTTCCTCGATCGAAAGATCCTCTGCCGCTGATTTCCCCGGGTCATGACGTGGTAGAGCGCCCCTTCAATCTCGATTCTTGGTTTTCTTGCCATGACCGGGAAATAGCGGAAAGCAGCGCAAATGTCAATATGCAAGTCTGACCCCGTTTGTGCCTTGACATGGCTGCCGAGCCCGTGATACTCGTGCGACAAACACGTCCAGATGAAGTTGTCGCTCATCGACCTGAACTCCTCCTTCCCGGAGCGGCGTTGACCCATCGAGCGGCGGACCGGCAGTAAGCCAGTAGGCCGCGCGGGACTGTCAGCGCGCCCGCGTCATCCGCTTGAGGCCAGGACCACACGTGAGGGACGAATCGAATCACAAAAGCCCCCCCGGCCGTGGCCAGCCCGCTGAAAAGGGCTGGTTCAGGACGCTTGTCGAGCGGTCCCCCATGGGCATCTCGGTTGCCCGCGACGGAATCACCCTCTATGCAAACCCTTCCTGCGCACGCCTTTTCGGTTACGACCACCCCGGAGAGCTCGTCGGCACGTCACAGCTCGGCCGCGTGGCCCCCGAAAGCCGCCGTCAGGTGACGGACTGCATCGAGCGCCGCAGGAGAGGCGAGCCGGCGCCCCTGGGCTACGAGATCGTGGGGCTGCGCAAGGACGGGACGACCTTCCCCCTCTGCGTCGAGGTTAACCTCATCGACTCGGGCGGCTGCCCCCTGTCGATGGCCTATTTCACGGATCTCACGGAGAGGAAGCGCGCGGAGTCGGCGCTTCTGGACAGCGGGAAGCGTTTCCGGAATCTCGTCGAGTCCATCGATGAATTCCTCGCCGACAATGATACCAACGGGATATGCCGGTACGCCAGCCCGCGCGTCTTCGACCTGCTCGGCTATCAACCCCATGAAGTCGTCGGCAGGACGCCCTTTGACCTCATGCCGAACGACGAGGCGAATCGCCTCAGAGAGATATTCCGTCGGGCCTCGGGCCTTGGAGAGCCCCTGCATTCGTTCGAGTATGCCATGCTGCACAAATCGGGCAGGCTCGTCTTCCTGGAAACCTCCGCGACCCCATACTTCGACGGGGCAGGACGGCTGGAGGGGTACCGGTCGATCACCCGCGACGTCACCGCGCGAAGGGAGGCGGCGGAGGCCCTGCGCAGGGCGAGGGAGGAGCTCGAGGCAAGGGTACGCGAACGCACGGAGGAGCTGGCCAGCCTCAACGAGAAGCTGCTCAAGGACATCGAAGAGCGCCAGCGCATCGAGGAAACCCTCCGACAGAGGGAACTGGAGCTGAAACAGCGTAACATCAAGCTCGAGGAAATGAACGTCACGCTGAACACCATCCTCGAGCAACGGGACCGGGACCGGAAAATTCTCGAGCAGAGAGTCTCCGCAAACATCAACGAGCTTCTCAAGCCGCTCCTGGAAAAGCTCGCGCAGTGCCGGACCGGCACACAGCGGCAGTCGTGCCTGGAGATCATCGAGTCGAGTCTCGATGAGGTTGTCTCCCCTTTTTCCCAGCAGCTGACGGACCATTCATTCAGGCTCACCCCGACGGAAATCCAGATCGCCAACTGCATCTGCAAGGGCATGCGTTCCAAGGAGATCGCCTCCCTGCTGCGGCTCTCGAAGGGAACCATCGACTTCCACCGCAACAACATCCGCCGCAAGCTTGGCCTCAACCGCCGCAAAACCAGTCTCCGAAGTCACCTCCTCTCGCTGTCCATGAAAATATAAGGATATCCCCTATATTTAACCGGTATATTTCCTATATCATTTCTGACAGGCCGTCGGACGACGTGCCGTCCCGAATCGCCGGACTGTCGGATTCTTTTACAGATCTACGCCCGCCCCGTTTTCGCTGTTATTACAAGGACTACAGAAAAAAATCGTCTCGATTAAGACTTCCGCTGTCGGCGCATTTAACAATTCTGCAATCACAGCATGGTGGTCAAAATAAAATAATCTCATAATACCCGACGCTTAGGTAGCAGGAGCAGTTTTTGCTCAGATACGGTCGAAGCAGCGTGTTTTCATGCACGCCCGAGGCGTGTAGTCGTGTCGTTTTCAACCTATGTAACTAATTAAACCAATCTTCATCGCATTCACCGCGGCCTGGTTGCTTGGCCTGGTGGCCGTCCGCCGCAGGATAAAAAAGCAAATCCTCCCGCCCTCCCCCTTATAAAAGGGGAACAAGGGGGGATTCGGTATTACGTAAAACGTAACACGTAAAACCTAAAACTCACGCCCTGCAGGCGTGCAGAAGGAGGACGAAGAGCATGAGAATAAAACGGAAATCACCCTGTTTCATTCTGGCAGCGATGGTTCTCCTGCTGCTGCCGACAGCGGCACTGGCTGCGGATGTGGATGTGTTCGCCGAGGGCGCGTACAACGCGCAATACTTGGACGTTTACATCTACGCCAACATCAACACTGGTAATCTGTGCAGTTACGGTGTGAAGCTCACGTACGATAAAACCAGACTGAACACACCAACTGCAACAAAAAATGTCGCCGTATGGTACTTCGGGAGCTCGAGTCCAGGCAACACGTACATGGACCCCGTTGTCGACAGTGCCGCCAGCCCGGCAACAATCACCTTCATCGGCGGCAAGCTGGACACGGGCAATCCCACTGCGGGCGTCACCGGCATGCGGGTGCTCCTGGGATCGGTGAGGTTCGTGCGGACGGAAGGCAGTCTCGGCCTGGGACCAACCGCGGAGACCTACTTCGGCATCACGGCATCGCTGGGAAGGCCGAGCCCCTATGACAACTTCGTCACCACGGGCGGCCAGGTCAGAGACAGCGGTGTTGTTTATAGTGTCACAGTACGTCAAAGAGGCGATGCGAATGGTGACGGTTACGTTAATGTCCAAGATATGAGTATGGTAAGGAGTTACATCGTCAGTGGCGGGACACCCTACGCATGGATGGACTGTAATTCCGATACAGCTGTTAACGTGCAGGACATGAGCTGCGTCAGGAGTTTAATTATTACAGGACATTATTGATCCTAGCAAGGAGGAATAGAATATGAAAAAAGTAATTATGGTCTTTCTTAGTTTTCTTCTCATGACAACTTC
>MTKY01051246.1_pt1 | contig 58962 bp, 51 predicted proteins | sample 1042731 | NCBI WGS metagenome assembly MTKY01 (sample SAMN06212206, study PRJNA360538) | anaerobic digester metagenome | biome: Wastewater treatment plant; material: sludge; isolation source: anaerobic digester fed with sludge from wastewater treatment plant | place: Denmark: WWTP Soeholt ...
GGGGGGGGGGGGGGGGGCGGCAACCGCGCCCACCAAACCGGGCGGCAAGATGAGCGTACACAGCACCACGGCCGCTACGGCCTGATACAAACGTCGGGACCAACGCACATGCATCATATCGTGACCTCCTGAATCAGGTTAGAAATAACAATGGTTACAAAAGCACGGAAAACAGTCAGATCAACCCATAGTTAGCCACATTATGACGCGGGGAGTCACACAAACCACTATAACGTTACAGTGAGATTATACGTGATAAGCGAGAAAAATGCAAATCGAAAATCAAATGTAACTTTGCCTCGTTTCTGGTTCATTGACACCGCTTTCTTTTTGAGTATAATTTCCTCGATGAAGGGGAGGGTAAAGCACACCGGAAGACAACCCTGGTACGCTCATTTGCAATGGCTGCAGCCGGGGTTAGGCCTGAAACGCTGGCTAGTCTTGCTAACCTTCGGGATTGCCTTGTTGAGCTTGGGCGGCGCTGCGGTGTTGCGCGCGTTTTATCCCCTCCCACCGTACTTTCACTATGTCACGCTACAGTTTCTGCCGCGTTTCGTGCGGGTGGCCTTGTTTCTCATCCTGGGGGTAGGGAGCGTTGGCCTGGCGCTGTGGGCGCTCAATCGCACCTTGTTGGAGCCTTTCGTCGCGGGAGCATTCGATGGCGTTCCCAATACGCTGTACAACTATCGCCGGCGCGGACGCGGGGCCAAAGTCGTGGTTATCGGGGGCGGGCACGGGCAGTCCACCATCCTGCGCGGATTGAAGCAGTACACGTCCAACCTGACGGCGATCGTCACCGTCGCCGATGACGGCGGTTCTTCGGGCCGGCTGCGGCGCGGTCTGGGTATCCTGCCGCCGGGCGATTTCCGCAACTGTATCGCGGCGCTGGCCGACGATGAGGCGCTCATCACCCGGCTCTACCAGTATCGCTTTGCTGGCGGCGAGGACTTGCGCGGTCACAGTTTCGGCAACCTCTTTATCAGTGCGATGGCGGGCATTACAGGCTCCTTCGAGTCGGCGCTCAAAGAGTCCAGCCGGGTGTTGGCCGTGCAGGGGCAGGTGCTGCCGAGTACGCTCGAAGCGGTGACGTTGTGCGCCGATGTGCAGGAGAACGGCGGCGCCCTCATTCGCGTGCAGGGTGAATCGGTGATCCCCGCAGCGCACGGGCGCATTTTGCGGGTGATGCTCGAACCGGCGATGCCCCGGGCTTATCCCGAAGCCATCCGCGCCATCCTGGAGGCGGATCTGGTGGTGATCGGGCCAGGCAGCCTTTATACCAGCATCTTGCCCAATCTGCTGGTGCCGGAGATCACCGAGGCATTGCAGGCGACGCGCGCCCCCAGGGTGTACGTCTGTAACATCGCCACGCAGCCCGGTGAAACCGATGGCTACACGGCGCGCGAGCATCTCCAGGCGCTCGAAAAGCATCTGGGAACGGGTCTGGTATCTACGATGGTGGTCAATGCGCGTGTGCCTGATTCCAAACCAACCGAGGCCATCGAGTGGGTGCAGCCCGATCTGGAACCTCGCAAAGGCCTGCACGTGATCGCGGCGGATCTGGTGGATGAAACGTTGAGCGGGCATCATGAAAGTGGGAAAATCGCGCGGATCTTGATGGAGTTGATACGCGATTGACAGTCAAATTTCTTCAATCCAATTCACAAAAGGAGTGTGTAGTATGACAACGAAAGTAGGTATTAACGGATTTGGCCGCATTGGGCGGCAAGTGCTCAAGGCGATTCGGGATTTTCATCCTGATACATTGGAAGTGGTGGCCTTCAACGACATCGGCGATTTGAAGACGATGGCGCACCTGCTCAAGTACGACTCCAACTACGGCCGCTTCGACGGCGTGGTGGAAGTCGCCGATGACGCCCTGTTCATCGATGGCAAGAAGGTCACGGCCTTCAAGGAAACCGATCCGGGCAACATTCCGTGGGGCGATATGGGTGTCGACATCGTGGTCGAGTCCACCGGCCTGTTCACCGTCAAGAAAGATGGCATCGACAAAAAGGGCCGGCAGGCCAAGGGTGCGGAGAACCACATCACTCGGGGCGGCGCGAAGAAAGTCATCATCTCGGCTCCGGCTCAGGGCGAAGACCTGACCATTGTGATGGGCGTGAACGACGATGCTTACGATCCCGCCAATCATCACGTTCTCTCGAATGCGTCTTGTACCACCAACTGTCTGGCCCCGGCGGCCAAGGTAGTTCACGACCACTTCAAGATCGTGCGCGGCTTGATGACGACGATCCACGCGTACACCAACGATCAGAAGATCCTCGATCTGCCGCACAGTGACCTGCGACGCGCCCGCGCGGCGGCGATGAGCATCATCCCCACCACCACCGGCGCGGCAAAGGCGATTTCTCTCGTCATCCCCGACCTGAAGGGCAAGTTCGACGGCTACGCGCTGCGCGTCCCGACCTCGACCGTTTCCGTGGTGGACTTCACCGCGCAGGTCGAAGTGCCGACGACGACCGAGGAACTGCGCCAGGTCTTCCGCGACGCAGCAGCCGGTCCGCTGAAGGGTATTTTGCAGGCTGTGGACGAGCCGCTCGTCAGCATCGACTACAAGGGCGACCCGCACAGTTCTTCCGTGGACCTGCCCTTCACCATGGTGCTCGGCAAGGAAAAGAACGACTTCCTCAAGGTCGTCACCTGGTACGACAACGAGTGGGGTTACAGCGTCCGCACCGCCGACCTGGCGGCGCTGATCGCCAGCAAGCTGTAAACCGTAATCCGTAATCAGGGATCAGTAATTAGGGATTAGGGACAGCAGCAAAGCAACCTAATCCCTAATTTTCTGATGACCCAATCACCAGTTACCCATTACCCATTACTCATTACCCATTACTCATTACTCATTACCCATTACCGATCTCCAAAATCGAGGTGAAAAAATGAACAAGAAAACCGTTCGTGATGTCGATTTGCGGGGCAAGCGCGTGCTGATGCGCGCCGATTTCAACGTGCCGATCAAAGAGGGCGTGATCAGCGATGACAAGCGCATCAAGGCGACGCTGCCGACCATCAAGTACATTTTGGAACAGGGCGCGGCGCTTGTGCTGATGTCGCACCTGGGTCGCCCGGCGGGAACGGGCTACGAGGCCGAGTTCAGCCTCAAGCCGGTGGCCGACCGTCTGGCAGAGCTGTTGGGCAAGCCGGTCAAGTTCGCGCCCGACTGCATCGGCGCGGAGGTCGAGGCGCTGGCGGCAGCGCTGCAACCCGGCGAGGTGATGCTGTTGGAGAACGTCCGCTTCTACAAAGCGGAGACCAAGAACGATCCCCAGATTTCCGAACAACTGGCGAAGTTGGGCGAGATTTTTGTGATGGACGCTTTTGGGACGGCGCACCGCGCGCAATCGTCCACCGAGGGCGTGGCACACTATCTGCCCGCCGTCGCCGGGTTCTTGATGGAAAAAGAGGTGGCGTTCCTCAGCAAGGCCACCGATGCGGCGGAGCACCCCTACGTCGTGATCCTGGGCGGCGCGAAAGTGTCCGACAAGATTGCGGTCATCCAGAATATGCTGAAGATTGCCGACAAAGTGCTCATCGGCGGCGGGATGGCGAACACGTTTTTCAAGGCGCAGGGTCTGGAGATGGGCGACTCGTTGGTGGAAGATGGCGTGCTCGATACCGCCACGGCGCTCCTGGCCGAGGCCGGTGACAAGCTGGTGCTGCCGGTGGATGGCGTCGTAGCCAATGCCTTCGACAACGAGGCCGACCGCAAAGTTGTGGGAGTGGATGCCGTCGAACCTGGCTGGCGGCTTCTGGACATCGGCCCGGAAACGATTGCTAAATATGCCGACATCCTCAAGACGGCCAAGACGGTCGCCTGGAACGGCCCGATGGGCGTCTTCGAGATGCCGAACTTTGCCGAGGGCACGTTCGCCATCGCGCGGGTGCTAGCGGAACTGGACGCCGTGACCGTGATCGGCGGCGGTGATTCGGCTTCGGCGGTGAAGAAGGCCGGCGTCGCGGACAAAGTCAGCCATGTCTCCACGGGCGGCGGCGCGAGCCTGGAATTCCTCGAAGGCAAAGTGCTGCCGGGTGTGGCGGCGTTGGCGGAAAAGTAAAGAGTCAGGAGAACCTATGCGAAAACCATTTATTGCTGGAAACTGGAAGATGAACAAGACCGTGGTCGAGGGTGTGGCGCTGGCGACGGGCTTGAAGGAAAGCCTGGCCGGCGTTGCCGACATGGAACTGGCCGTCTGCCCCACGGCGACGGTGTTGAGCGCGGTGCGCGATGTTCTGGCCGGCTCCAACATCGGCGTGGGCGCGCAGAATATGTACTGGGAAGATAGCGGCGCGTTCACCGGCGAGATTTCGCCGCTGATGGTCAAGGAGTTGGCGCAGTACGTCATCATCGGCCACTCGGAGCGTCGCCAGTTCTTCGGCGAAACCGACGAAACCGTCAACCGCAAGCTCAAGGCTGCGCTGGCCCACGGCATCACGCCAATCGTTTGCATCGGTGAGAGCCTGGCGCAGAACAAGGCTGGCGAAACAGTCTCTTTCGTGGGGAAGCAGATTCGCGGCGCGTTCGCGGGCGTCTCTGCTGCGGATGCCGTCAAAGTCGTGCTGGCCTATGAACCGATCTGGGCCATCGGCACCGGGCTGACCGCCACGCCGGATGATGCTGATCGCATCATCCAGGTCGCCATCCGCGACGTGCTCGTCGAGTTGTATGACGTCGCTGTCGCCGAGGCGATCCGCGTGCAGTATGGCGGTAGCGTCAAAGCAGAGAATATGGCCGAGTTCATCGTGATGCCCAACATCGACGGCGCTCTGGTCGGCGGCGCGAGTCTCAAGGTCGATTCGTTTACGGGGATCGTCAAAAACGCAGCGGCGGCGCTGAACGCCTAGTTCCCGACGTGACACAACCCTGACAGGGCGCAAAAAAGCCGGTTGGAAATCTCCAACCGGCTTTCGTCATGCGTATTACCTTACCCTGCTTTGTGGATGGTTTGATCAATGGCGGCCAACAATTCACTTGGCTTGACCAACTTGTTCAAAAACAGGTTTGCGCCTGCGTTCAGGGCCTTGGCGCGTTTCACCTCATCGTTGCTGGCTGTCAGCATGATGATGGGAAGCGCCTGATAATCTGGCATGGCGCGCACATGCCGTAACAGAGTGAAACCATCCATATTGGGCATCGCGACGTCCAAAAGCAGCACATTCACCGGATTGGCCGCCAACTTCTCCAACGCTTCCTCGCCATCGCTCGCCATCAACACTGTGTAATCGGTTTTGCCGAGCATATACCCCAACATCCGCCGAATCGATAATTCATCATCAACGACCAATACTGTTGTCATAAGCTCACCCTCAATTGCTATATCCTGATATTCAGATCACTACTTCTCGTAACTATTCAGCCTTGAGGTGGGACGCACTTAGCTGAACCCAAAACGGCAATTTTTGCGCTTCCTACTGTCATTGCAGGCGTAAAAGTGCGCCCCACCTGAATAGTTACTACTTCTCTATACTACTAGAATTTTGGCTCCCGAACGTTAAAATATGATTAAGGGCAGGTGTACAGAGTGTTACATAGGGCAGTCGGATAGTCAGGTAGTCTGGCCACAGGGCGGCGAGAGTCGGGGCAACCATAAAAGCAGGCGGTAGACGGAGAACAGGAATTCACCCTGTCTACCGTCTACCGCCTACTGTCTACCCACATTGGGGAAGGCGGGACTTGAACCCGCACGCTTTTCAGCACATGATCCTAAGTCATGCTCGTCTGCCTGTTCCGACACTTCCCCGGCAGCCGCCATTATACGTCAAATGACGGCGCAAGCAAATGTTTCAAGCCGTCAGCCGTCAGCTTTCAGCGATCAGCAAAGAGGTTCAAGGTGCGGTTATCTTCGCAGACGCACGGGCTGAACGCTGACGGCTGATAGCTGAAGGCTACCCCTGCGCCACTTCCTCCCCATACGCCAGCAGCGCGGCGACTTCTTCATCCGAACGGCCTTCAGCGTAGACGCGCAGCACCGGCTCGGTGCCTGAAGGCCGGATCAACAACCAGGAATCGTCCGCCAGGATGTACTTGACGCCATCCTTTTGGCTGACCTCGATCACCGTTTCACCTGCCAAGGTCGCCGGGGCGTGGTCGGACAGTCGCGCTACCATCGCCTTTTTGGGTACCGGGCGCTGAAGCGGAATGTCGGTGCGGGCATAGCGCGCCGGGCCTACCTCATTTTGGATGTCGGCGATTAGCTCGTGCAGCGGGGCGTTGGCGTCGGACATCACTTCTAGCAGCAGCAGACCCATCAGCACTCCGTCCCCCTCGGGAATGTGGCCCTTGATTGACAGACCACCGGATTCCTCGCCGCCGATCAACACGTCACCCTCGAGCATATAGTCGGCGATGTAGTTGAAACCCACCGGCGTCTCGTACAGCGGCAGACCATACCGTTTCGCCAGCCGGTCTACCATCCGCGTCGTCGAGACGCTCTTGACGACCGCGCCGCTCCAGCCTCGCTTCTCCACCAGATAGCGCAAGGCCAGGGCGAAGATGTGATGCGGATCGATAAAGTTGCCGCGCGCATCCATCGCGCCGATGCGGTCGGCGTCGCCATCCGTCGCCAGGCCTATGTCGGCGTGATAGGTCTGGATCGCCGCGCTGAGGGCTTGCAGGTAATGGCCGAGCGGTTCGGGGTGGATGCCGCCGAAGCCGGGGTTCATTTCGCAGCGGATTTCGTGCAGGCGGCAGCGCGTGCGGCTCAACATGTCGCGGAAAGCGCCGCGCCCGGCGCCGTACATCCCATCGGCCACCACTTGTAGCTCCCCTTTGGAGATCGTGTCCAGGTCGAGCAGGGTGGAAAGATGCTGGTAATAGGCCCACGCCGGATCGAAGAGCCGGATGAGACCGAGGTTGGTCGCTTGCTGGTATTCCATCAAATTGGGGCCGCGCGCTTCGCTCTGATTGCGTTCCAGCAGCGCCTCGACCTGTCGCGCTTGTTCTGGCAACGCCGAACCGCCGAAGCTCGCCTTGAGCTTGACGCCGTTGTAGCGCGGGGGGTTGTGACTGGCTGTGATCATCACACCGGCCTCGGCTTTTTTATCGACGATGGCGTAGGAGACTGCCGGGGTGGGGGCGTCGGCGCGGGTGAGGTGCGCGACGATGCCGTTCCCGGCCATCACGCGCGCCACCTCGCGCGCGTAGCGATCCGAGAGGAAGCGCGTGTCGTAGCCGATGACGACCTCCGATTGCTCACGCTCGCTCTGTTCGCGCACGTAGTCAGCGATCGCCTGCGCCAGCAGGCGCACATTCTCGAAGGTAAACGTGTCGCTAATGACCGCTCGCCATCCATCTGTACCAAATGCAATTGTCATAGTTCCCCTCCTTTATACCACGTCACGGTTTCTCCATCTCTGCCAGCGCCGTATAGGCTGGACGTACTGCGCCGCCCGGCCACGTATCGAGGTCGCCATCGCCTAATCCCCACAGGAACGGATCGACGATGCCCCACCAGAATTCCTCGTTGTGCGGCCCCCACGTGGGATCGGGCAAGTTCCACACGAACATCGGGCCAATCCAGGGCGACCAATGCTCGCGCGCGTAATGAAAAGCGCGCACCAGATAATCCGCCTGCTGCTCCGGCGTTACGGCGAACCAGGCGTAGTCGGGGTTTTCGGGCCGGTTATCGGTGTGCCAACCGAATTCCAGAATGGCGACTTGCTTGCCACCATCGCTGTACTGCTCCATAATGGCACGCATGTTCTCGACGTGCCGGAAACAGAAGACCTGATGCCCCCCGTAGCCGTTCGCGGGATCGGCGGCCTCAGTGGATGAGACTTCCGGCGCGGCTTTGTAACCGGGGGCATTGAGTCCCAACAGGTCGAAATAAGGCGCTGCGCCGGCTTCGTACATCCCCTTCAGATAGTCGACATCCGGTATCGCATCCGGTGGGCCGGAACCGGTAGGCGCCAGTCCCGCCGAGATGACCAGCGCGTTCGGGTCCGCCGTCTTGACGCCCACATAGCACGCCCGCAGAACAGCGACGTAGTCCGCAGCGTTAGGCGTGAGGTTGTTCCACTCGCGGGCCAGGTTTGGCTCGTTCCAGACCTGATACCCGGCTACGCGGCCCTGGTAGCGTTCCGCCAGCGCATGGCAGAAGTCGCCAAAGGCTTCTATCTCCACCGGCAGCATCCGCCCCTCGACATCCGGCTCTGCGGGTCTGGCCCAGAGCGGCGGGCAATCCACGCGAAAAACCAGGTTGACGCCGGCTTCCTCTGCTTCTTTGACCAACCGATCGGCAGCGAACCACTCGTACCGCCCCGGCCCGGCCGCTTCGACATCGAACCATGCCAGCCGCTGCTTGACCCAGGTGAAACCGCCATCGCGCACCAGCGGCCAATCGCGCCGCACGGCGGCCCACGGATCCCACCACATATGGATGTTGATCCCGTATTCGGGAGAGTTCAAGTGTTGCGGCACAGGCCACGGAGTCGGCGTTGGCTCAGGGGTGGGGATGGGTTCGCTTCCCGGAAGAAGGCCGGCCCGCGTCGCTAACAGCCATCCGGCGAGCGCCAGGAAAGCGAGCCCTCCCAGCGCACCGGCAAGCAGTGTCCGCCGCCGTGACCGGGGCTGTTCCTGCGTCACTTGTGAAAGATCGGCCATCAGCATAACAGAGAACGACTAGGGAATCTTGGGCATCTCTCCGAGCGCGTTGTAAGCCGGACGCGCGGCACCTTGCATATCCAAAATGCCATACGGCGCGTTGGGGTCGGTCGGGCCGGGGCCTTTGTACGAGTAGTCCAGGTTCCATAGGAACGCCAGGTGGACGAAACCCCATTCGCGCATCAACTGGAAGGCCTGGACCGTCCATTGCGTTTGCTCCTCCAGCGTGTTGTCGTCGGCGAACTCGAAGCCTACCGGTGTAGCGCCAAACCCTTCCGAGGTGGCCCACCCAAACTCGGTGACACACAGCGGCTTGTTGAAGCCCGCTTTCTGGATCATGTCGTGATACCCCCAGAGCGTGCTCTTGAACGACCAGGAGTGATCGGGATTGTCGAAAGGTCCCCGAAACTTCGCGGTGGGGTCATTGTAACCTTCGTCCCACGCGACATCCGGCGGCATGTTGATGCCGTTGTGATGCGCGCCCACGCAGTCTGCATAGTTGAGAAATCCCGCATTGATCATTTGCTGGAAGTAAACGAAATCGTCCATATAGATCACGCGGTTCGGGTTAGCGGGATCGGTCGCCGAAGCGCCTGTGGGCGACAGCGCCCCGCTGATAACGATGATGTTGGGGTCGCGGCTCTTGATGGCCTGGTAGGAGAGGCGCAGCATTTCCACGTAGCTGGCTGCATTCACACCCGCCGCAGTATCCCATTCGCGATCCAGGTTTTGCTCGTTCCAGACCTCGATGGCGTGGATTTTGCCCTTGTAGCGGTCGACCATTTCGCCCAGGAAGTTGATGTAAAGCGTGACGTCGTCGGGTGGGGCGGCTTGAGGGTTGGCGTCGCGGTAGGTGAGACTCCATTCCGGCGCGCCGACCACGCTCAACATCACCTTGAGGTTGCGCTCGTTGGCAAATTCCACCATCACGTCATAGCCACTCCAGTCCATCTGACCGGGGCCGGGCGAGAAGTGATCCCAGCGCACCTGTTGTTTGACCCAGGTGAAGCCGAGTTGGTACGCAATCTGGTTGAGGGTATAATCCGGCATAATAATGGCGTTTGCGGCGATACCGTAGCCGAAATCTCCCCACGGTAGCCGCGGGTAGGCCGGCGTGGCCTGCGTGCTGCTCTGAGGGGTCGGTGTGGGCAGCGTGATAAAGCCTTCCTGCGCTGCTGTGGGCTGCGGCGCTGGCAGGGTCGCCGTGGGCGTCGCGGGCGCTTTCGTGGCCGGCGCTTTTCCGCCGGGTAACTTGATCAGGCCGAAGACGCACGCCAGCGCCACCAACAGCAAGATGCCCCAGATGACAGCCGCTATGGTCAGTTTGCGGCCTTTCAATCCAGCAAAAATATCCCCAACATGTTGCAAAAAAGGATTATCCATAGATCCTCCACGTGTAGGTTATATGAACACGACCAGTATCAGCCAGATGATCAAAACCAGGCAACTGCCGACTAATCCAAAGATTGCCGCGGCCTTGTAACGGTAGCGTGCGAGCAACGCCCCGAGGCTTACCGCCATCCCCATGACAGCGGCATTCACAGCGATATCCATAGCTAGGATATACAGTGTATCGGACGGTCCCTGTACCCCCGTCAAGCCAACGGCAAACAAGACGCCTAATACGAGCACAAGTCCGGCCAGCGCGCCGATGCCCAACAATCCGCCCAGCCAGGGGAAGACTTTGGGCGCGACGAACCATGTGCGCTCTGCGGGTGCGATTTCAGCCATCTGGGCGTGCGCTATGCCGTCCTGGAATTTCTGGAACCGTTTGTAACTACGAAAAGTCTGATAAGCCATGTAGAATTGCAAAAAGGAAAAGAACATCCAGCCGGATTGCCCGGAGACGAGGTTGCTGATGCCCGCCCAGGCCAAAGTGACTGTGTACAGGACATACATCACCGCGTCTTTGAAGACAAAAGATCCTACGGCCACCATAAACAACAGCCCGGCCCATCCGATACCGTCGACGCCCGCTGTGAACAGATGCAGTACGCCAAATCCCACCAGCCACCATGCCCAGGATCGCATATCCTTCAGCATGACGGCTTCCGCCACTGCAGGGAAGGCCGTCCTCAGCGGTATGGGACCTGTGATGACCGTGTCCGGTGTTACATCTTGTGACTTGGTCAGAACCTCGCCAACCAAAGCGCTCGCGGCGGCTTCAGAGACTTCTGTCTCCTCACCAACGTTCTCTTCCGTCGGGTTGGTGGCCCATTCGCCCCAAGTCTTATCTGTGGATACCGGCATTGTTTACCCCCAGCCCAAGTCTTTTGCCGCCCGACGTTGTGGATGCGGCGTGTCGTGCTCTGGTTCTGCCCCGGTCTTGTCCGTGGCTGCGTGTTCGTGATCCTCGGGCGGCCCTTCGGCCAGCATCCGATTTTCGACCCGGTCTGTGAAGACCACCGCGCCGGCCATTTGACTGGCCTCCGAAGCCTGCATCGACGCCGTGAGGTCATCCACCAGGTCCGTCACATCGGCGTCGGTTGCTCCTTCAGCGCGGCGGGCCAGCAGCTCGCGGTACGCCGGGCTGCCATAGACCCCTTCGGCGTCGGCGAGGCGCCCGGACTCCTGTAGGAAACGTGCGATAGCGCGCGGGTCGTCGGCGTCCACCTGGGTCGCTGCCTGCCGTAACTGCTGCTCGTGGTGCCCTTCACTGCGCACAACGTTGGCCGCGCCGACCAGGCGCTCGACCCCGGCATTTCCGCAGCGCGGGCACGGCGGCGGCGGCGCATCGATGCGCCGCGCCAGGTGCCGGAAACGTCCTTCACAGATGGGACAGTAGTATTCGTAAATCGGCATAGCCTTATACATTCACAACAGGCTCCCGTCTGCATGAGAACGGGAGCCTGAGTGCAACTCCACGAATAGTGAGTATACCCGCCTTCCCTAAAGGAGCAAGCGCCGCGCGGGCTACGAATCCGAACGCGGTGGCGTAAAAGTTGGCTGTGTGCAGAGGATGGCGCGCCGGCCGCTGCGGTCGGTATGCACCGCATACGTCTCCGTGCCGCTCTGTAGGACGATGCGATAGCCTGGTGTGATCACCATCAGACAATATTCACCCCGCTTTTCGCATCCCAGACAGGAGTCAGGCCACTGAACGGCAGTGACGTCGACCACGCTGATGGAGGCTACGGCAAGGCCCTCTTGTTCGGCCAGGGCTTTGATGGCCGCTTCGACAGCAGGGTTATCCTGGTAGAAGGATGGGGAAAGCGTCGGTTCAGCGGACGGTTCACAAATGACGAAGTATCCGCTCTTTTCGGCGGTGTGGGCGTTATATTTCTGTCCATTTTCATCTTCGAATACGACCCGCCATCCCGGGGTGAGGACTTGCGCGTAGCTCATATCCGGTTGTGGGCATCCCAGGCTCATGTCCGGCCAGGTCACCTGTTCGGCGGAGACCAGGGTTAGTGCCGTGGCGGGCAGCCCAAGTTGTTCTGTAACCTGCGCGCGTAAATCTGCCAGCTTTTGCTCTTTTATCCCGGATTCGAGCTGTGGTTCAGGCAGTGGCGAAACCGGGAAGAGTGGCGACACCGGCGCAGTCGGCAGTGGCGATTCGGTCAGACTGCTGGTGGTCGGGCGGCCACAAGCGGCCAGCAGCAGCATCACTAGTACAACGACAAACGCAGATTTTTCCATTTTAACCTCCTCAACGATAGTCTATTATACCATTCTCGATTTAGAGACGTGTCTCGTGTGCGTAGAGTTCCCCGGCTGCCGTGCGGTTGACGTTTTCGCCAAATGGATGGATACTGAGGGGCGAAATGATTACAGAGGGCGGGAGCCGAATCGTGCGTAGATGCCACCTCGCTCCCAGACGATTCGATGATGACTAACGACTATCAGACTAGCTTAAGGAGGCGACAATGATCGATAGAGCACGGGATATTGCCAAGACGATGGGGTACAGCAGCATCGATGCGATTTTGGAAGCGATCGGCAATGGGGAACTGATTCTGGTGAAGGCCACCGAGGGGCGGCGGGCGAAAACGGCGGAGTGGATCCGCGAGCGGCTGGCCACAGTGCGGGGCGGGGACGCGGGTATTGCCGCGACGTTGGAAGACTTCGCTGATGCTCTGGAGCTGGCGACGGAACTGGCATATTACCCGGTCGATGCCGACATCTGCGACATCGATCTGCCGCACGGCTGGCCGAGTTACTGCGAGCGCAGCGTGCTGCAGTAGGCATCTCACGCCGGCCTGGCTGTTGTCTATGGGCGGTGAGCGACGCGCACGTGGATTTGCCGCCCGTTCGATGTGACCGCGATGGCGCCGGCCTCGTCGGTGCGGTATACGGGCCGATCTATGACCCGCGCCAGGACCTCCGGGTCTGGGACGCGGGCATCATGTCCGGCGCTGATGATGACGGCCTCCGGCGCGACGGCTTGAACAAAAGCCAGCGTCGAGGCCGTTTTCGCGCCCTGGCGGGCCAGCAGCAGCACACTGCTGCGCAGATTGTGGCCTTCACGCGCTACTAGCGTTTCTTCGACCACGGCGGTGGCTTCGCCGCCAAAGAGGAAGCTGGTGTCGCCATACGTGAGGCGCAACACCAGCGGCCCGCCCGCACTGCCCGACTCGGGCCACAGTGTTTGCAGGGTGACGCCTGTATCGATTTCCCACGTCATACCCGCCCATAACGTCCCCACGCTCCCCGGGGACCGTGCCGCCAGGAGCGTTGCCCACCGTTCGTAAAGATTGCCGCGCCCCGTTTCAGGGCTGACATTCACGAAATCTACGTCGTACCGCTCCAGCACCGGAATCAACCCCGGCAAACGCCCCACAGTGGGCGACGTGAGGATGATTATATCCAGCCGCCGGTCCCAGAACGGCATCTGCTGTCCCACCTGCGCGAGGACTTGCGAGGCGTTCGCACCGCCATCGACCAATACTTGCTTGCCACGCGGTGTCTGGATGAAGATGGCATCGCCCTGGCCCGCATCCAACACAACGACGTGCAATTGCCCATCGGGCGCTGCGTAGAGGTAGGCGACGACGAGTACGAGCACGGCGATGATCGCGGCGATCTGCCACCGACTCACCTCCTTGAGCGCCAGCCAGTAGCGCCGGCGTTCTTCACCCGGATGGCTGAACCACCACGTTACGACCCCCACGACGACGTAGTAGCCCCACACCAGCGGCAGCGTGACGTTGCCTAGTTCCACCGACGCCAGTGGGAAGGTCGCTGTCCAGCGCACCATGGCAATGGTGTAAGCGAGGAACACCCAGGCGAGCCAGCTCAGGACCTGTCCAACCGGCCGCAGAATCAACCCGGCAATCAGCGCCACACCGCCGGTGAACATTACCTGCTGTTGTGCAGGCAATATAAGCAGATTTGTAAGCAATGTCACCAACGAGAGACGGCGGAACACACCGATGATGACGCCGGTGGTCGTGATCTGCGCGGCGATGGTGACGATGAGGGCATCGCTCAACACGCCGACGATCTGGTGTGCGCGTTCCTGGTCGGTGAGGTGTTCGAAGAGGCGCTTGAACCAGCGCGTGACCGGCTCTGTGTAGAGGATCAACCCCAACGTCGCGGCCAGGCTGAGCTGAAATCCAACATCCCACAACACGTAAGGATTCAATATCCCCATGAAAAACACCGCCGCTGCCAGGGATGTCGGTCCGTGGGTGGAGCGGTCTTCCCGCCGCGCGAAGATCGTCACCGTCGCCATGACTGCAGCCCGCAGGACCGCCGCCGATGCCCCTACCAGAATGGTGTACAGCCACAGGCCCACCAGGGGTAGGAGCGTCTTCCCACGCCCTTTGAGCAGCCGGTTGCCCGTCTGGACGAAGACCCCGGCAATGATCGAGAGGTTGAAACCGGAGATGGCGACAATGTGACTGGTGCCGGTGGTGACGAAGGCCTCGTTCAGATCGTCGGGAATGCCGCTTTCGACGCCGAGGAGGATGCCGGCGAGCAGGGACGCCTCCGGCTCAGGCCACATCGCCAGCAAGGTTTTAAGCGCGTGCGCTTTGAAACGGTAGAGCCATGTCCACAAGAAGAACCCGTGACCCGAATCGATGACGGTGACGTCGGTCTGGCGCAGCAGCGAATGGATGCCCTGGCGGGCCAGATAGTCGCGGTAGGAGAAGCTCTCGAAGACCGGCGGCGCTTCCAACAGACCGGTCGCGCGAATGCGATCGCCGTATTCAATCGTCGCGTACGCCGGAGCTTTGACGAGGACGCGCCCGCGCAGCGGAACGGCGGTGCCATCGGCGAGGATCAGCGCCTCGACGTCGAGGTGCAGATTGGTCAGGATGGGGCGGTGATCCGGTTCGCGGCAGACGACGCCCTGCAGCACGACGCGCCCGGCTCCGTTGTAGAAGGCGACGTGGCCCGCATCGATGCGTGGCTGGGCCATCAGCAGGCGGCCCGCGCCGATGAGCAGGCCGATCAACGCAAAAGCAGCGAGCCGGGCGGAGCGGTAGTTCCCCCATCCGGTACGGAGAAAGAAAGCGAGGGGCAGCCCCAGCAGCAGCCACACCGGGGAAAAAAGCGAAGCCTGGGCCAGAAGTACGCCTCCGGCCCAGGCCAGCACGAAGATCACAAGTGGGGTCATCCCTGGGGATTATCGCCGTCTGTGGCGATCCAGGTGTCAGCCCGCGATGGCCTCGCTGAGAGAGCGGATGTCGTAGAAGGGGCCATCAGCGGGGGTGACGCAGCGGACGCGCAGGCCTGCCAGGGCGTACTGGCGTCCGTCAACTTCGATGTAACCCTGAGCGTGAGCTGTTTCGCCGTAGTGCCCGGCGAGGGACTGCGCGAACGCCGCCCGCACTTCAGCCTCGAGCGTGGTGGTGCGTTCCTGGCGCGTGATGACGATGAAATCATCGTGACCGCCGTAACCGATGAAATCGTTCTCAATCTCATCGTGCGCCAGCACTTCGGCAATCAGGCGGGCGGTGTCGTGGAGTAGCTTTTCGCTGGCCATGAACCCATACACCTCGCGGAACGGATCGAGCTTGTGGATGCGGAAGTGCATCAGCGCCCACTCGCCCTCCGGCACGCGCAACAGGGCGAGCAGTTCGTCGTGAACCTGCCGCCCGGCGGGCAGACCGGTGGTGGGATCGGTGATGTTGTCCAGATTTTTACGGCGGATGGCGTTGCGGACACGGAGCGCCACCAGCTCCGGATCCAGTGGACTATCGATAAAATCGTTGGCGCCGCCTTCCAGACTGGCGAGGCGTTCCTGGCGGTTTTCCTCGTCGCCAAATAGCATAAGAAAGGTATGTTTGGTGCGGTTGATTTCGCGCAGGCGGCGGATGACTTCCAGACTGCTCATATCGGGCAGACTGGTGCTGATGAGGATGACTTGCGGCATGAAACGGGCCGCGGTTTTGATGCCGTCCGTGCCGCTGGTGGCTGCTGCGACTTCCAATCCTTCTTTGGTGAATTGTTTGGACAACAACTCACGATTGCCGTCGTGGTCTTCGATCAGTAATACTCGTCCTTCCACGCCTCACTCCTTGAACCAAGCCAATCCTATTCTTATTATAGGAAAGAACTGGGATTCGGTCAAGTGAGGGGGAATACCACCCGGAAGCTGATGGCGTGTGAGCGATTGTAGGGACGGCTGCGCTCGGAGACGAAGGAGCGGGCGGATTCGGCGGTAAAATTCCACGCCCCGCCACGCAGGACTTTGGTATTTTGATCGTAATCGCTGCCGGTCCATTCCCAGACGTTGCCGGCCATATCCAGCGCCCCGCTGGAACTTTCGCCTTCCACGAAGACACCTACGGGGGTGGGCCCCCCCACGCCGCTCTCGCGCGTGTTCGCATGCGTCGCGGTGCAGGTTTCGCCCCACGGATAGCTGCGCCCATCGCTGCCGCGCGCGGCGCGCTCCCATTCTTCCTGCGTGGGCAAACGGCCGCCGGCCCAGGCGCAGTAGGCGGCAGCTTCGTCCCAGTTGACGAGCACGACCGGCTGGTTGCTGCGTCCAGCGGGATACGTGCGCTGTTCGGGATCCCAATTGTAGACGCGCGCCCAGTCCTCGTCGACGTAGGGGACGGGAATTTCCGGGTGTGCTTGCAGGAATGCGGCATATTGCGCTTGCGTGACGAGGTAACGCCCTATGCGGAACGCCGGCAGGGTGCAGGATTGCTTCTCTGCCCCATACAGGAACTCCCCGCTCTGGATGGTCACCGTGGCGGTCAAGTCGCGTGGATCCCCCAGGTGACCCAGCGCCAGCCCTGCGGAGAGGCGTTGCGCGATGAGTGCGGGGTATTCGCGGTGCAGCAATCGGACGAGGGCGCGGCTGTAGGCCGGTTGGTGCTGCCGGGCGACTTCGACGGCGGCGCGCAGGCGCGCTGTGTTACCGCTCAGGAGGTCGGCCCACACCTGGCGGTCGGGGTCGCGGGCGTCGGACACGAGACCTAGGCAGGCGCGGAGTTCGTGCGGCGCCAGATGGGCGAACGAGGCCATGATCGGCTCTGCCGGGGCCAGCACGCGCGTAAGCAGCGGGTCGGCGGCGTAGCGAGCGATGGGCAGAGGCAGCGATTTCGCACCAGGAAGCGGCGCGCCACCTTCTGTGGCCGGCGCGTTGCACAGATGCGATTCCAGCTCCTGGAGTAGTTCGGGGTGTTGCACCAGCATCGTCCATAGCTCTGGGTAGCGCTCCTGCACGACGACGGCCTTCGCCAGCAGGAGGGGATTGGGGCCTTCCGGTGCGTCCGTTGCCGACTGTGTCAGCGTTTGACGTAGGCGCAGGGTGTTCAGTCCTTGTTTGATGCGTCTGGGAGCGGGTGGCAATCCCACAACGAGGATGCCGCGCGCCGCAGCCGGCAAGTCAGGGGCGAGATGGACCAGAAAGCCATCGATGTGCGCTGTCGAGAGGGGCGGCAAAGTGAACGTTACCTGGATCAGCCGTTGCAGGTGGGGGGCATTGCTCCCAGCGGCATTGTGGGCTGCGGCGGGTGTTTCGCCGTAACGTGTGGTGAGACTGGCATTGAGCCGGTCGGGGTCGGCGGCCATAAAACACAGGCTGCCCGGTATGCCGAGAAAGCGCCGCGAGGCTTCAAGAGTATCCACGGCGCGCTCCGGCGGACCGGCGTCGAGGCCGTCGAGGAAGATGGCAAGCCGTTCTTCGCGTGTGGCGAAATAGTCGTTCACCCACTGCGTGAGCACGCCAAAACCGGCGAACGTGTCGAAATCGGCATCATAGGTCAGGCTTATCTCCCAGTCGGCGAGTCGCTGTGCGTCTTCGGCGGGCAGGTCGAGGGATTTGAGTCTGGCGAGGGCTTGGAGCAACAGCGCGCGCGGTGCAGCCCCCGGCTCGGTGTACTGTGCTGCATCGAACCATAGGGTGACGACAGGGTGACCAACGGCAGCTCCCTGCTCTTCCAGCGTTGCGGCAATCAGGTGCAGCAGGCTGGTCTTCCCACACCCGGCCGGGCCGAAGATGCCGATGGTGAGCGGCGTGTCTCCTGCCATCGCCAGATGCGTCAGCGCCTCGGCATACGTAGCGAAGCCGAAGGCGTCTTGTGCTGCCATCGTGATCGGTCGATCGCTGTAGAATGCATGAGACATTGTCTCAACTCCTCTTCGCCAAAAGATTTGGCGGATAAATCGATTTTATAAATATGTAATTGTAACCAGTATAAGTCGTTTTATATTTATGTCAAGGTCTGTAAATTTTGCACGTGATTATGTCGATATAGAATGATCATTTACCATACGGCAAATGGATAAGCATCACTTGACCTGGTTTTCGCCTATGTTACTATCGAGTGGGTACAATGCGCGAAACGCGCGCCTGACTACCCGGCTGACGACTATCAGACGACTCGCAAAGGAGCACATCAATGATGCATACAGCAGACTATATCGACCTGGAAAGGACCTATGCTACGCACACGTATACGCCTTTGAACGTGGTGCTCAGTCGCGGTGAGGGCGTGTGGGTGTGGGATGTCGAGGGGAAGAAATACCTCGACTGCCTGAGCGCCTATTCGGCGCTGAACCAGGGACACCGCCACCCGCGTATTATCGCGGCGATGATGGAGCAGGCGGAGCGCGTAACCCTGACTTCGCGCGCGTTTTACAACGACCAGTTTCCCCTCCTGGCGAAGGAACTATGCGACCTGACCGGCTATGAAATGCTGATCATGATGAATTCCGGCGCGGAGGCGGTGGAGGCGGGTATCAAATCGGCGCGTCTGTGGGGCTACCAGGTGAAGGGGATCCCCGACAATCAGGCCGAGATCATCGCCTGTGGGCACAATTTCCACGGGCGCACCATCACGGCGATCTCCCTGTCGACGACACCGTTGTACAAGAAAGACTTCGGACCGCTGACGCCGGGCTTCAAACCTATTCCCTTCGGTGATGCCGAGGCGTTGGAGGCGGCCATCACGCCCCATACGGCGGGTTTCCTCATGGAACCGATTCAGGGCGAGGGTGGGGTGATCGTCCCTCCAGACGGCTATCTGCGCACCGTGCGTGAAATCTGTGACCGGCACCATGTGCTGTTGATCGCTGACGAAATCCAGACCGGATTGGGACGCACCGGCAAGCTCTTCGCCTGCGAGTGGGAAGACGTGCGCCCTGACATCGTTCTCATCGGTAAGGCGCTGTCTGGCGGGATGATGCCGATCTCCGCTGCCCTCGGCGACCGTGACATTATGGGGCTGTATAGACCGGGGATGCACGGCTCGACCTTTGGCGGCAACCCGATGGCGAGCGCAGTCGCGCGCGCTGCGTTGCGCGTGATCGTCGATGAGCGGCTGCCGGAGCGGGCGCGGGAGATGGGGGCGTACTTTATGGCGGGCCTGCGCGCCATCGACAGTCCTTACATTGCTGAGGTGCGCGGTAAAGGCTTGCTCGTGGGGGTGGCATTGAAGGACGAGGTCGGCGACGCGCGCCCCTTCTGCGAGCAATTGCAGGACCGCGGTGTCTTGGCGCACGAGACCCATAAAACGGTCATCCGCTTTGCGCCACCGCTGATCATCACCCGTGACGTGCTAGACTGGGCGATTGGCGAGATCGCGGCCGTGTTAGGACGCCAGTAGCCAAGTAGCCAGACTTTTGTTTGTTTTTAATTTGCGTATAATAAAGATACAGGATTGTCTCATGTTCTAGGATGGGGGGGGTATCATGGAAGTAACGCCTTCGATTTTACATGCTGCGGAACTCTTTACGGGATTGAGTGAAGCGCAATTGGCGGCGCTTGCGGCGGTGGGCCAGGTCTCCGTGTTTCATCGCGGGGACATCATCCTGAAAGAGGGCGAGCAAAGCACCGCCGTCTATGTGGTGCTGAAGGGGCAGGTGGAGGTCGTCTCCGAGTTGACGGAGAACACCACCAGTCTCATTATTTTGGGAGCGGGACAGAGCTTCGGTGAGATGTCGTTATTGGATGCCGGTCCCCGTTCCGCGACGATTCGCTGTCTATCGGCCGAGGCGAGTCTGTTGACGTTCAGCCGCAACGATTTGTTGGCTTTTTGGGATAAGGAGAGCCGCGTAGGCTACAGGATGCTCTTCAATATTGCGCGCGATCTGGCTTTCAAGCTCCGCATTCGGAATCTGACGAACACGCTGCCCAGAGGGGGAGGGGACCTATGATCTACAAGGTCAGTTACGTTATTGTTGGCGGGCAGCACCGGGGGATGGTCATCAATCAGGAGGAAGCGCCTCAGGTTGGCCATCACGTCGAATTGGACGAGCAGATGTGCGAAATCATCGAAGTGCAGGAGTTGGTCCCACCGATGGGGGACTTCGCTTACCTCCACGCTACGTGCCGTGCGATAGAGAAAGAGGAAGAGTAGGGATTTGCGATCCGTCACCAGTGATTAGGGATTGGGAACTGCTCTGATCCCTAATCACAGCTCACTAGTTCCTCGTGACGAATCCCCATCATCTCCCCAGGAAATTGAGTAACAGGGTTGGGGTGATCCGCGCCTCGATCCAGGCCGCAATCAACAGCAGCGGTACTACCACACCCACGAAGAGTTTGACGAAGCGCCCGCTCTCGCGCAGGATACCATCGAGACCCCCACCAGCTTCGGGCGGTGAGAGCATCACATCCCCCATCCGCATGGCCTGTGCTGTTGCCAGGATGGCTGCCGGTAGCTCCACGATCCCATGCGGCAGCACGGTGGCTGCCAGGAACAGCCACGGATTGACGCCGATGCCTCCGATCTGCCCGGCAATGTAGACGATGATGGCAACAGGGGCCATCAACAGCAATAGCGCCAGGATACCCAGCGAGATGAGCGCCGCCCCGCCCGCGATAAGCAACGCGCGGACGTTGTTGAAGAAGACGGCCCACGGTGAGAAAGACTCCAATAGCCCGCTTTGTGTGACCATCGAACCGATCGTTTCCAGATTGCGGACTTCAGAGAGATCAAAGGCTTCCACCGGCAAGGGGAAGCGTTGTATGCCCCATGCGCCGACAGTCAGGCCTCCCACCAGGATGACCACCGCGGTGATCAGCAGTTCGGGGCGCATCCCGCGGATGATGGCGGGAATCTCGCGGGCGTACAGCACTTTCAGACCGTGCCGCGGCCAGGCGGCCTCCCAAAACACGTTCCAGGCGTGCCGCAGGTTCAGTTCGTCGATGTCCCGGCCCAGCAGTTGCTCGCGGTTGAACACGTGGGCGCCCAAGCGGATCAACAGCATGTTCACCACCACCATGCACAACGCGATCAACCAAAGGGCGGTGTAATCGGCGAAGAGCAGCAAACCGGCTTCGGCCTGCAAAAGGAAGGCCATCGGGATGATGATGAAGCTCGCCAGGAGATTGGCCGCGCGCACGCTCGTGGATTGGCTGGAGACGATCACTGCACCGGAAACCATCACCAGCGATTGCACCGTGGATAGCGTCATCGACACCAACAGCAGCGAAAGCGGCGGCCACCAGTTCAGTGTGAGGCCCATCAACAGCAGGTAGGTCGCTATGCCCAGATAGCTGGCCAGAACAGGCGGGATCGTCGCTGCGAGAAGCTTGCCTACGTAGAGCTGTAGATCGGTCAGCGGTGTCGCCAGCAGAGATTCCAGGCTGCGGCGTTCCTTTTCTCCGGCGAAAGTCTCCAGCGCGATGACCAGGGAAAAGGAGCTGGGGAAAAAGCCCACTACCAGCATCAAGAACGGCAAAAGCCGCTCGATGATCAACGACGCGCCGTATTGATTGACGAACGCCAATCCCCGGTTGGCGGCGAAATTCGCCAGAAACGGGAACCCGATCACCAGGATGACGATAGGAGCAACGATGCGCCAATCGCGCAGTGTGTCCTTGATCTCCCGGCGAAAAACGACCCACGCCGGCCACCACGCAGAGCGCAGGCGTTGCCAGACGGGGGGAAGTCCCATCGGCGCGGCAGGCGCTGGCTTGACTTGCGCTTCGAGATTCATACAGTTTCCTCCACCGCGCGCAGGTAGACGGCTTCCAGGCTTTGCGTGACCTCGCTCAAAGTCATCACGGCGACCCCCGAGGCGGTGAGGGCCTGCAGCACTGCAGGGTTGGTGGCCGCCGGATCGGGCGTGCTGTAGCGGACCCAGGTATCGCCGGCGCCTTGCACTTGCGCACCGTAGCCGGCGATGGCGCGCTCAATCAGCGCAACGACCCCGTTTTGTGAGGGTTGGGCCAGGCGGATTTCCATCAGCGGCGGGCCGAGCAGGCGAGCTTTCAGCGCGGGCGTGGCATCCTGTTCCACGATGCGCCCCTGGCGGATGATGGCAATGCGGTCGGCCAGGGCCTCGGCCTCCGGCAGGTTGTGCGTGCAGAGGATGATGGCGCGGTGCGCATCTTTGCGCAGTTGCGCGATGGTGTCGCGCACCAACCGCGCGCTGGCCGGGTCCATCGCGGAGGTCGGCTCGTCGAGCAACAGCACCGGGGGGTTGTGGAGCAGCGTGCGTATCAACGCGATCTTCTGCGCCATGCCTTTGGAGTATTCACCCAGGCGGCGGTCAAGCACGTTCTTGTGCTTTCCCGTGGAACTGGTCGCTGCTGCAGGCGCGATTTTGAACCATTCGACCAGCTCGTTGATGCGCTTGTGGCGCTCTGGGGTGGGGATCTCGCGCAGTTGGCCGAAGAAGTCCAGGTACTCACGTCCGGTCATACGACTGTAAAGGCCGGGCGCTTCGGTGAGCATCCCCACATTGCGCCGCACGGCGTCTCCCTCTGTCGCCACATCGTATCCGGCGACGCGCGCCCGCCCGGCGGTGGGTTTGAGGATGGCGGAGAGCATGCGCACCGTCGTCGTCTTCCCGGCGCCGTTGGGGCCTAACAGAGCCAACACCTCGCCCGGTCGTACCGTCAACGTGATGTCGTCTACGGCCACCAGCGCGTCAAACGCCTTCGTCAACCCTTCGGTCTCGATCATGCCATTGTCCTTCCACAGTATGTGGAAGGATTATACCACGGAAACAACTATTCTTTGGATCAAGATGGTTGTTTTCACTGCCCGATCCAAACAAAAAGCGCGGGATCGCAATCCCGCGCCAATATATAACAGGGGAAATGGTTCGTAGTCATTGCGGCGCTGAAGCGCCCCCTACGAACTCAATCCCTTCGTTCCTGTCTACCGTCTACTGGCTGCTCTGCTGCTTACCGTCGCCGCAAGAATGCCGGAATCTCGATGTTATCGCGGTCGATACTGCTGTGACTGGCGGCAGCAGCGACTGCGTCGACGCGAGCGGTGAACAGATCGTGTGTCTCAGTGCGGCGCGCCTGTGGCTGTACCACGCGCATCCGCTCCGGGCGCTCCTCACCATCGAAACCTGTGGCAATGACGGTGATGCGCACTTCGTCGGCCATCGCTTTGTCGATGACGGCCCCGAAGATCAGATTGACGTCGGGGTGCGCCGTCTCGCGGATGACCGAGGCAGCTTCGTTGACCTCGTAGAGCGTCATATTCTCGCCACCGGTGATGTTGAACAGGATGCCCCGCGCGCCATCGATGGTGATGTCCAGCAGGCGGCTGGAGATGGCCTGCTGCGCGGCTTCGAGCGCCCGATTCTCGCCCGCGGCTCTCCCTACCGCCATCAACGCCGCACCGCCTTCCTGCATAATCGCCTTCACATCGGCGAAGTCCAGGTTGATCAGGCCGGGTACAGTGATGACCTCGGTGATGCCCTGGATGCCCTGGCGCAGCACGTCGTCGGCCACACGGAACGCGTCGGTCAGCGCCACGCGCTTCTCGGTGATCTCCAACAGGCGGTCGTTGGGAATGACGATGAGGGTGTCGACCACTTGTTTGAGGGCCTCGATGCCTTCGGCTGCCGAACGCGAGCGCTTTGCGCCTTCGAACTGGAAAGGCCGCGTCACCACACCGATCGTGAGGGCTTTCAATTCCTCTTTGGCGACGCGGGCGATGATCGGCGCCGCGCCCGTGCCGGTGCCGCCCCCCATGCCGGCGGTCACGAAGACCATGTCGGAGCCTTGCAGCATGTCGCGGATTTCATCTTGTGACTCCTCGGCAGCTTTGCGGCCCTCCTCGGGGTTTCCACCCGCACCCAGCCCGCGCGTGACCGTGTCGCCGATGCGCAGCAGCTTGGGCGCATCGCACAACATCAAGGCTTGCGCGTCGGTGTTCACGGCGATGAAGTCCACGCCCTGAAGCCCTTCGGCAATCATCCGATTGACGGCGTTGCTACCGCCGCCCCCCACGCCAACGACGCGGATCTGAGCAAAGTTCTCTCCCTTGTTAGCCATAGTCGCACCTCCGTCGAAATATGTTTTCCTCTGTGTTGACAAGCTCCTATAATTCATCGTTCTACCTTCCTTCTGCCAATATGCTGACCTGTAGATTCCTCGTTATCCTGGCAACAACGTTTTCAGCCAGGGCCCCAGCCGCTTCCACCACGGGATGCGCACGGTGCGCCATCCCCCGCCGCCTTCTTCCCACATGGGCGTCCACTCGACCAATCCCACCGCGACGGCGGCGGCCGGGTTGGCGACCTGATCGGTCAGGCCGGTGATGTTCTTGGGAACGCCAATCTGCACCGGCAACTGGAACATATCGCGTGCCAGTTCGCGCAGGCCCGGCAACTGCGCCGTCCCGCCGCACAACACCAATCCCGCCGGCAGCAAACCATCGTATCCGGAACGTTTGATCTCTTGCTGCACGTTTTCCAGGATTTCCTCACAGCGCGCCTGGACGATCTGCGCGAGCTTCCACCGTGGCACCACCACCGGGCTGCCTTCGCCGTAGGGCGAAACGGTGAAGCGTTCCTCTTCGGCGACTTGCGCCGCCGCCGCGTGCCCGTTGTGTATCTTCACCTGTTCGGCGACTTCCGGGGGCAGCCGCAGGCCGATGGCGATGTCGTTGGTGATGTATTCGCCGCCCAGCGCCAGCGAGTGCGTGTGCCAAACCGTCCCCTCGATGAAGATGGCGATGTCGGTGGTGCCTTCTCCAATATCGACGAGCACCACACCCATCTCCCGCTCCGTGTCTGAGAGCATCGCCTTGCCCGACGCCAGCCCGGTGAGCACCAGTTCGCTAACTTCGATGCCTGCACCCTGCACACACTTCCGCAAGTTTTGCACCGCCGTGCTCGATCCCATCACCACGTGGGCTTCGACCTCCAGACGAAAGCCGTGCATCCCCAGCGGATCGCGCACGCCCTGCTGCCCATCCACCGTGTAACTGCGGGGGATGATGTGGATCAATTCCTGGTTCTGCGGCAGTACAATCGCGCCGGCGGCCTCCAAAACACGATCTACATCGTCGGGCATGATGCCCCGGTCGCGCCGCGCCACGCCGACCACGCCCTGGCTGTTGCGCGAGCTGATGTGCGCGCCTGTCACGCCGACGTAGGCGCGTTCGATCTGGTAGCCTGAGCTTTGCTCGGCGCGTTCTATCGCTTCAGCGATGGCACTGGTCGCCTCAGCGACGTTGACGACGACGCCCTTCTTGATGCCTCGGCTCGGCACGCTGCCCACGCCGACGATGCGCGTGCCTTCTGCAGCACCGCTATCTTCAGGCACTTCCCCCACCAATACCAGGATGCGGTGACTGCCAATATCGATACCTACAACCGAACGTTCCACATTAACACCCCCTTTGCTCTACCACAAGCGTTCGAGTGAGTACGTTGGACCTTCAGGGAAGCGCACGTCGATCGTCCAGGGGAAGACGCCGTTGCCGGCAACGGTGCGCGCCTCCAGATGTGCGATGAGTGCGACGTAGATGTTCCACCTCGCTTCCATATTCGCCCCGACGCCGAAGGCAACCCGCCGGCCCTGTGGATCGGTCCAGATCAGGCCGCGCTCCGGATGGTATTCCAGGTTGTTTTCGTCTGCTGTCGAATCAATGCCAAGGGCGGCCAGCGCTGTGACGCCCTCCAGTACGGCGACGCGCGCCCGACTGCTGGCGCTCTCTTCCAGAGCGGGCAGCGGACCGCGCACCACCGGCAATCCAGCGCGTACCTCGTGGGCAGGCATAAGCACCCCCGCAGCGTCGATCCAATAAATGCCGACCGTTGATGCTTCTACCCCCTGCGTGCCGGTGTTTCCTACGACCCAATTGAGAACCGGCTCGCGTTCTTGCACGCGAATCACACATTCCGCCGGGAAGCGATTGCACTCCACCTGGGCCGAAGTGATGGCAGGCACCTGTTCTGTGATCGCCGTTGTGGCAGCGCCGGGGCGCAGGCGCAGGCCATGCCAGCCGAGTAAATCTGAGGCGATGGCTATCTGCATGGCCGTCTCCTGGGAACTGGCTCCGATCACGCGAATATCTTCACCCATCAAATACCACTGGTTATCCAACAGCAGCCAGAGCACCGCTGCACCGACCAACACGACCATCGCGATGAACTTCCACGGAATATCCAGGTGCAGTTCCGGCTGGCGTGTGCGAGTACCAGACGCGCGCGATCGCGCGGGCATACGCTTGCTGCCATACGGCTGCTGTTGCGCGCCCAACAAAGCGGCTGTGCGATAATAGGGTCGTTGCTCCGGTTTCTTGGTCATCTCGTTGCCTCGGTTTTTGTGTTACGGTAATTGGTAATGAGTAATTGGTAATGAGTAATGAGTTAGATATTTATTCATTTCTCGTTTCTCTTTACTCTTTACTCTTTACTCTTCACTCTTTACTCTTCACTCTTCACTCTTTTCTCTCTTCTCATTTCTCCCCCGGTCGGAAAACTCTCTCGGATCGGGCATTCTCTGTGTGGCGGTCCAGCGCCAGGTCGATGAGCCAATCCAGCAATCGACTGTACGGGATGCCCGATGCCTCCCACAGTTTTGGATACATGCTGATGCTGGTGAATCCTGGAATGGTGTTGATCTCGTTCAAATAAAGTTCGCCTGTCGTGCGGTTGAGCAAAAAATCCACCCGCGCCATGCCTGCGCCATCGATGGCGCGGTAAGCCTCGACTGCCAGACGCTGTACTTGCCGGACCGTGGCCTCGTCCAGCGGGGCCGGAATTAACAGTTGCGAGGCATCCTCGCCCTGATCCAGATATTTGGCCTGATAGTCGTAGAATTCCCGACTGGGGATGATTTCGCCGGGAATCGAGGCCATCGGTTCTTCGTTGCCCAGGACGCTCACTTCGATCTCGCGCGCATCGGGTACAGCCCACTCAGCCAGGATGCGACGGTCGTAGCAGGCGGCTTCGTCCATCCCCTGTCGCAGTTCGGCGCGATTGTGGCATTTGCAGATGCCTACGCTCGATCCCAGATTGGCCGGTTTGGTGAAGACAGGATAGCCGAGTTTGCGCTCGATTTCATCCATCACGCTGTCGGCTTCAGCCAGCCATTGCCGGCGCGTTGTCCACACGTAATCGGTGATGGGCAGCCCGCGCGCCTTGGCGACGTCTTTGAAGGCGATCTTGTCCATCGCCAGCGCCGAGTTGAGCACGCCACCGCCCACGTAGGGCACGCCCGCCAATTCGAGCAAGCCTTGCACCGTGCCATCCTCGCCGAACGTCCCGTGTAGCACAGGGAAGACAACATCCACCTGCGAGAGAGAGGCCAATGTACTCTCGCCGCCCTTTTCGATAGTGGCGAGATGATTATTGGTAGCGGTTTGCGTTTCTATATCGGCCCACAGCCCTTGCTTGGACGGGTCGGCGAAAATGGCAGCGAATTGCGTGCCGGTCAGGTCCTCGCTTTCCAGGGCCTTCATCGGATCCGCGCCGACGAGCCAGCGGCCCTGCCGGGTGATCCCCACCGGAATCGCCTCGTATTTCGCCGGGTCGAGCGCGCGTATCACCGAGCGAGCCGACATAATGCTCACCTCATGCTCGCCGGAGCGCCCACCGAATAACACCGCTACTTTTATTCGTCCCACTGTTACGTCTCCTGGATCAGCTTTCAGCGATCAGCCATCAGCTATCTGGCTGAAAGCTGATCGCTGACGGCTGCCGGCTCAATAATCTCGATTTCTGGCTCAAGGCGGATGCCGAATTGCCGCTGGACCTCTACCTGGACCAGGTCGATCAAGGCTTGAAAATCGGCTGCCGTGCCGTTGCCCTCGTTTATGAAAAAGTTCGCGTGCTGCTCTGAGATCATGCACCCACCGTGCCGCGTACCCTTCAACCCTGCCGCTTCGATCAAGCGCCCGGCGTAGTCACCGGGTGGATTTTTGAACGTCGAACCCAACGTCCGGCCCGGCGGTTGGGTGCGCTGGCGGCGTCCGGTGTATTCGTTAGCTTTCGCCGCCAGCGCTGCCGGGTCGCGCAGCGTCAATTCGAACGTTGCGCTGACCACGATCACCTGCGTATCCGCTGCCTTGAGCTTGCTGTACCGGTATTGGAACGCAAACCAGTCCGGCTCTACCGTTTGAATGTGCCCGTCCGGCGTCAAGATCTCGGCGGCGATGAGCGTTTTGGCGATTTCTCCGCCGAACGCGCCTGCATTGTTCACCACCGCCCCACCGACCGTGCCGGGCAGTCCCACCGCCCATGTCAATCCTCCCCAACCTCTACGTGTTGCCTCTTGCGCCAGTTTGGCGATGACCGCGCCGGATTCGGCGATCACGCGGCATGTCGCTGTATCGTAGTCCACGCCGCGGGTGTGATTGAGAATGATCATCCCGCGCAACCCGCCATCGGGCAAAAGCATGTTGGTCAATCCTCCAAAAACTCGCCATGCGATTCCGGCCTCTTGCGCCAGGAGAATGGCCCGGATGAGTGTGTCACGGTCGTGTGCGATGACCAGCAACTCCGCCGGCCCGCCGATGCCTACCCCGGAATAACGCGCCAAGGGGACATCGCGCTGCGCTGCATCGCCCAACACGGCTGCAACGACCGCCAGGCTACGCTCCGTCATCGGCCTCCCTTTTGCTTGCCCTGGGCGCGCTTAACGACCCGCATCTTGGCGCTGAGCGCCTCAGACTGGTAGGCCCGGTAGCGCGCCTGCTGGCGTCCCTTGATACCTGTGAATTTGATGAACCAGTTTGTCAGACGTGACATAGCTCCTCCAGAATAGAGAATCAGCGAATGAAGAATCAGCGAATAGAGAATCAGCGAATAGAGAATCAGCGAATAGAGAATCAGCGAATAGAGAATCAGCGAATAGAGAATCAGCGAATAGAGAATCAGCGAATTCTCTTCACTCTTCACTCTTCACTCTTTACTCTTTACTCTTCACTCTTTACTCTTCACTCTTTACTCTTCACTCTTTACTCTTTACTCTTCACTCTTTACTCTTTACTCTTTACTCTTCACTCTTCACCCTTAACTTGTGCGCTCCAATTCCAGTACCAGGCGCCTGCCCACGATGTACTCGTTGCCCGCGCCCAGCATCAGGATGACGTCGCCGGTTTGCGCCTGCCCGGTGAGGCGGAAAATGGCCTCCTCCAGGGTAGCAAAGGCTTCGACCGACGGATGCTTGATCTGCTGCGCCAGGCTGTCGGAGGTCAGCGTGCCGTCGTCAGCTTCCCGCGCCGCGTAGATGGGCAGCACGACTACGTGATCTGCATCTGCGAACGCCGCCATAAAATCGGTATGCAGTGCCCGAACGCGGCTGAACGTGTGCGGCTCCCACGCGGCGACGATGCGCCGCCCCGGATAGCGCTGCCGCGCCGCGCGCAGGACGTTGCGAATCTGCGTGGGGTGGTGGGCGTAATCGTCGATGACGACGATGCCATCGATGTCTCCCAGAATCTCGAAACGCCGCGCCGTGCCGGTGAACCGCTCCAATGCCGCGCGCGCGATCGCCCATTTGATCCCCAGCGCCTCAGCCACCCCCAACACCGCCAACGCGTTGACGGCATTGTAATCGCCGGGCACGCGCAGGTGGATGTCGCCCATCACTTCGGCGCCCAACCTGGCGGTGAAGGTTACGCCGCCCAACTCGTTCGCGTGGATGCCGGTGGCGCGCCACGTCAGCCCGACGCCCTCGTTCTGGCCGTACAGCATCAAATTGCCACCGTTGGCGTGATATGACGCGCCGATGGCGTGTGCCAGCCGGTCGTCATTACACGCGATCAAGGTGCCGCCTGTGCGAATATTGTCCACGAAATTGCCGAAGGCCATGCGCACGAAGCGCTCGCTTGGGAAGCTGTCCGGATGATCGAATTCCACGTTCGTCACGACGGCAATGGCCGGTTTGAGCGCCAAAAATGTGTTGCGGTATTCGTCCGCTTCGATCACGAAATGCTTTCCCGCTCCGGCATGGCCATTGGTGGCCAGGTCCGCCATCACCCCGCCCACGATGTAGGTGGGATCGAGGCCCGCTTCCAACAGCAGCAGCGTCGTCATGCCGGTGACGGTGGTCTTGCCGTGTGCCCCCGCGATGGCGATGACGTCGTAGCCGGCTGTCAGCGCGCCGAGAAACTGTGGGCGATCCAGTACCTGAATGCCCTGCTGTTTGGCTGCTCGCACTTCGGCGTTATCCTCGAGGACGGCGGAAGAGATCAACACGAGGTCGGCCCGGCCCAGGTTGCCCGCTGTGTGCCCGATGGCGACTGGGATGCCTTCCGCTGCCAGCGCATCAATGAGCGGCGATTGCCGTTGATCCGAGCCGTGGACGCGCACTCCCTTGCCTTGCAGCACGCGCGCAATCGCCGACATCCCCGCGCCGCCGATGCCGACAATATGAACTTCGCGAACCTGCTGAAAGTTGATCATAACGCCACCTTAGATAAAGACGATAAGCACAAAGGCGAAGGCGACCGCCACCGCCACCAACAACGTTGGCCCTTCCAGCCACCCGATGGGTAGATATGGGATGATGCCTAGGGCTTGGGCCGTGGTGGGAGCGGTGATGCCCCACAGCGCATACCCTTTTTCGTGCAGGAATCCCCATAGCATTCCCACCACCAGAAACCCGTTGATCGCTCCCAGGAAAAAACCCAACAGCGTATCCTGCAATTTCTCCTTGCGTGCCCGCGATCCTAAGATGGAGGAGATGATCGTGGTGGCGTAGCCGAAAGAGACGATCACGACGAAGATGATCGCGCGCACGTAGAACCAGGTTTTCGCATCGTGGGTGGCCAACGTCTGCAGTGAAGTGTTGACCACAGGCACGTGTTTGACCAGCACCATCTCAATGAAGCGCGCCAGAATCACACTGAAGCTGACCAGCAGTTCTTTGGCCCATCCGCGCAACCCACCGATGATGCCAAACAGTATAACCAGACCTATAAATACGGTTTGTATGGGTACCATATCATCCCTCTTGTTTGCGCGCCACCTGCACCAACAATTCTGCCAGCTGCTGGGCCGCGTCTGGTCGGGCGAGCGCGCGGGCCGCAGCCGTCATCGCCTCTCTCCGTGGGGTATCCAGCAGCAAGGCGCGCACGGTGGACACGATCTGTTCCGGCAGCGCGGCATCTTCGACGATGACGGCAGCGCCGCGATTGGCGAGCCACGCTGCGTTGACCTTTTGATAGCGCCAGGCGTAAGGGTAGGGGACCAGGATCGATGGCAGGCCGAAATAGGGAAACTCGCCCAGAATAGAAGCCCCGGCCCGGCAGATGACCAGATCCGCTGCCGCCATGGCGGCGCCCATCTCGTCGTGGAGATAGGCATGCGCGTGATAACGTGCTTTGACTTGTTCCGGCAGTTTTTTGCGCTCCGCCGACACTTCAGGCCAATCCCGTTCACCGCTGACGTGCATCACGTCAGCAATTTTTGTCAATTCCGGTAAGTGCGCCAGCAGCGCCTGGTTGATCGAGCGCGCCCCGCGACTGCCGCCAAAGACCAACAACACCGGCCCATCCAGCGGCAGACCGAGCGCCTCACGCCCGGTGATGCGGCTCCAGCGGGTGATGCGTTCACCTAACGGATAGCCGGTCACGACGACCTTCTCCGCCGGCAGGAAGGCCTTCGAATCCTCGACCGTCACTGCGACGCGTGTTGCCAGCCGGGCCACGGCTTTCACCGACTGCGCCGGTTCGATGTCCGGCAGGTAGACGACGATCGGTACACGCCGCCACGCCGCCGCGACCGCGACTGGCCCGCTGACGTATCCGCCGGTGGTCAAGATTGCATCAGGCCGCTCGCGTCGCAGATGGCGCAGGGCCGCGAACGTTCCTCGCGTCAACTGCCAGCCGTTGCGCACCGCGTTCAACAGTGCGACGCCGTGCAGTCCACCGGCCGGAATGCCGATGAAGGGCAGACCGGCGCGCGCGATCAATTGCGCCTCCATGCCACTCTCGGTTCCCACCCATGAGATGGCGGCGTCAGGCGCGGCGGCTTGCAGGGCTTGGGCTGCGGCGAGCGCCGGATACACGTGCCCGCCCGTCCCCCCGCCCACGATCCAGAATCGCATTGGCAAATGCACCACCTTCTCCTTTTTTGGGTTTTCCTCGTGCGACACTCAATAAGATCCCTGCGCCGGCCATCGTCATCAACATTTCCGAACCGCCGTAGGTGAAGAATGGCAGCGCTGTACCGGTGAAAGGAACCAGCCCGATCATGACCATAATGTTCAGTAGCGCCTCGGTGATGATCATCGTCGTTGCACCGAAAGCGAGCAGCGAGCCGAACGGCTCCGGCGTCTCCAGAGCAATGCGGTATCCCCGGTAGGCGAGCAAAATGAAGAGCGCGATGACCAACAGACACCCTAACAGCCCGGCTTCCTCGGCGATGACGGCGAAGATGCTGTCGGTGTGGGGGAAGGGCAGGTAGCCGGATTTCAGCCGCCCGCTGCCGATACCCACGCCCAGGATACCGCCCTCGCCAATGGCGATCATCGCGCTGTGTACGTGATAGGGCATCTGCGTTGGATCGTGTAAGGAGGTGATATACGCCATGAGCCGATCTCGTGCGTGCGGCAGTTGCCAGGCCAGCAAGCCGAACGCTGTACCGCCGGAAATGATCGACACGAAAATCTGGATCGGATCGCCGCCGGCGTAGAAGAACATCGCCAACCCGGTGACCACGAGCAGCAGCGCCGTGCTCAGGTCGGGCTGCAAGGCGACCATACCCGCCACCACGCCGATGATGATCGCAAAGGGAATCAGACCGTACCGCACCTGGTTGAGCTGTTCGCCTTTGGACGATAGCCAGGCCGCGATGTAGATCACCACGATCAAACGCGCCAGCACGCCGGGTTGAATCGACGCGCCAATGAGCGAGCGCTGCGCGCCCAGGATCAGTTCGCCCAATAGCAGCACCGCGAACAACATCACTAACGCCGCACCCATCAACGGCAGGGCGAATTTCTGCCAGACCGTGTAGGGGACGCTGTACATGATCAGCATGATGACGCCGCCGAGGGCAATCCAGAGGAGCTGTTTCTGCCAGAAGTTCTCACCCACGAAGAACGTGGCGCTGTACAACATCAGCAGCCCGTAAGCCAAAAGCGCCAGCAGTGTCACTCCCAACATGACGTCGAAGCCGCCGTAGGTACTGATGGGTTTTCTCTTTTGTCCAGCCATTGTTTCTCCTCAAAATCGTCCAAAGTCCAACGTCAAAAGTCCTAAAAATTCCGGTCTCCGCGGTAAATTTTGCTACAGCGTCATAACCAGTTGGCGGAAATGCTCGCCGCGCTCGGCGAAATCGCGGTAGGCGTCGAAGCTCGTGCCGCCGGGTGAGAGCAGGACGACATCGCCTGAGCGCGCGGCACGCGCGGCGGCCTGCACTGCGTTCTCCAGCGTCCCTGCCGGGATCACCGTTTCGAGGATCACCGGCTGGTGTTGCGCCTTGGCTTCGGCCAACGCGGCCTCGACGTGTCGACCGATCAACGCCATCGCCTCGCCGAAGAGGACGAGTACCCGCACACGCCGGGTCACGGCCCGCGCAAACGCTTCCCACGGCAGATCTTTGTCGCGCCCGCCCGCCAGCAGAACCAGCGGCTCGTCGAACGCCCTTAGCTCCGCCATCACCCGTTCTGGCGCGGTGGCGATGGAGTCGTTGATCCACAACACGCCATTGAGGCGGCGGACTTCCTCCAAACGGTGTTCGACGCCGGTAAAGGTCGAGAGTACGCGCTCCATCGCTGTGGCGGACGCGCCTGTCGCATCGGCCAGCGCCATCGCCGCAAGCGCGTTCAGCACGTTGTGCATCCCCCGCAGCCGTAGCGCGCGGCGTTCGCACACGGCGACCCGGCCTTCGGCCCGCTGTAATACGAGCGTATCTCCTTGTAAAAATGCAGTTGGCCATGCCTGGCCATTGATCTCAGCCGTCCCGCTGAAGTAACGGACTTCTGCCTGTGTCAATCCCGCCAGCGCCCGTGCGTTCGGTTCGTCGTAGTTGAGCACGGCGATGTCGCTCTCCCGTTGGTGGGTGACGAGGTTGGCTTTCGCCGCGATGTAAGCGTCCATCGTCTTGTGCCGATCCAGATGGTTCGGCGTGATGTTGAGCACGCCCGCGATCTGCGGGCTGATCTGCATCAGCTCCAACTGGAAGCTCGAAAGCTCCATCACCACCCGGTCGGTGGGCTGCATCGCCGCCAGATCGCTGATCAACGGGTTGCCGATATTGCCGCCGACCCACGTGGTGAAGCCGGTTTCAGCGAGCATCTTGCCCACCAGTGTCGTCGTTGTCGTCTTCCCCGCCGAGCCGGTGATGCCGACAATCGGGGCCGGACAACGCCGCATGAACTCTTGCGCGTCGTTGCTGAGCGCAACCCCGCGCCGTGCGGCCTCCTGCACAATCGGCAGATCGCTAGGCACGCCCCCGCTGGTACAGAATAGATCGCAGCCATCCAGCAGACTCAACGGATGCTCGCCCAGGACGTAGCGCAGGTCCAGATCGCTCAACTCGCGCATTGCTTCCTGTAGCGCCTCGGGTTTGCGCGTGTCCGACACGGTGACGCGCCACCCTTGTTCGGCGAAAAAGCGCGCCAGCGCCTTCCCTTGCCTGGCCAATCCCAGAATCACCACGGCCGGTAGACGGTAGACGGTAGACGGCAGACGGGGAGGGGAGTCAGGCAGTTGAGTCGTCAAAAGATTCGTTGATTCGCTCATTCGCTCTTTCGCCGATTCGCTATATCAGTGCCAGGGCCACTCCGGCCATCGCTGCCAGCAATTGCACGAGCCAGAAACGCTGCACCACTTGCGTCTCCGACCACCCCAACAGTTCGAAGTGATGGTGCAGCGGTGCCATCCTGAAGACGCGCCGGCCTTCACCGTACCTCTTTTTCGTGTACTTGAAGTACCCCACCTGGATGATTACCGAGAGCGTGATAGCAACGGGCATCAACATGATGATCGGCCAGATCAACCACTGTCCGGTCATCAACGCCACCACGCCCAATGTCGCGCCCAAGGCCAGCGAGCCGGTATCGCCCATCATCAATTCGGCGGGATGGGCGTTGAACCACAGAAAGGCAAACGACGCGCCGACGATCGTGAAACAGAAGCGTTCCAGGTAGATCTGCCCCTGCAAGTCGGCGATGATGGCGTAAGCGACGAAGGCGCTCGCCATGATGATCCCGGCCAGCCCGTCCAATCCATCGGTGAGGTTAGCAGCGTTCGCCGACCCGATAATGATGAACATCGCTACGGGGATATAGAAGAGGCCGATGTCGATCTTGTCCGGGATGCCGGGTATGGCGATGCTGCGCAGCTCCAGCCCGAAATGTAACACCAGCGCCACGATGAACGTGAGCACCAGTTCGATCTCCATCTTAAAGCGCGCGGTGAAGCCTTCACCCCGCCGCATACCTTTTACCCCGGCCCAGTCGTCGAACGCGCCGAGCACGCCGTAAGCGATCATCACGCCCAGCGGCACCAGGATCGAGCGCCCCAAGACCGTGTTGTCGCCGATGAGATTGTAAATGTTCAAGGCCAGCGTGATCAGGATCACCGGGATGGTGATCAAAGCCCCACCCATTGTGGGCGTCCCCATCTTGGTTTGATGCCCACTTGGCCCGTCGATGCGGATGCGCTTGCCGACGCGCCAGCGTTTGAGCAGGCCGATGTAAGGGCCGCCCCAAAAGACGACCATCAGAAACGAGATGCTGGCTAAGATCAGCCCAAAGCTCACGGCACCTCCTTGTTGATGGCCATGACGATCTGCTCCATTTTCATGGCTCGTGATCCTTTCACCAAAATGATGTCCTGCGGCTGCAGGATTTCGCGCAGCACGACGATGGCGGTTTCGCAATCCGGCGTCTCGTGGATGCGCTGGTGTGGCAGACCGCAGAGTTCCGCGCCGTGCGCGATGTAACGTGCGCGTTCGCCTACCGTGATCAATTCCGCCACAGTGTTGGCTGTCCGGCAGCCCACTTTGAGATGGCCCGCCTCCTCGTAATCGCCCAACTCCAACATGTCTCCCAGGACGGCAATTTTGCGCCCTTCCATCGTCTTGAGCAGATTCAGCGCCGCCAGCGCCGACGCCGGGCTGGAGTTGTAGGTGTCGTCCAGGATCAGCGAATCCTGTAGCCCCTGCACGGCGACGAGGCGCAATTGCGGGCCTGGCGCGCGCAAGCCATCCACGATGTCTTGCCAGTCCAGCCCCTCGACCAATCCGACGGCGGCGGCGCGGAGTACTGTGTGCGCGCTGTGCCGTCCCAGCAGGGGCACTTTGACGTAGAGCTGCTCCCCAGCGTAATGCAGGCGCAAGCGAATGCCTTCCAGCCCTTGTGTTTCCACGGCGTCGGCCCACAGGTCTGCTTGCGGTGATAGCCCGTAGAAGAAAACCCGTGCCTGCGTGTGCTCGGCCATTGCCTGGACCCGGCGGTCGTCGTAGTTGAGGATGGCGACGCCGTCGGGGGCGGGGGGGAGGCTCTCGACCAGCTCACGTTTGGCCAGGGTGATGTTTTCGATGCTGCCGGCGCGCTCCAGGTGCACTGGCTCCACATTGGTGATGATGCCCACGTGCGGGCGCGCAATCTCGGCCAACGTGCGAATGTCGCCGCGCACGTACATCCCCATTTCCAACACGACGTAAGCATCCGTGTCGGTTAGTTGAAGCAGGGTGAGCGGCAGTCCGATCTCGTTGTTGTACGAGCCGGTGCTGCGCTGCACGCGATAACGGCTGGCCAGCACTTTGGTGACGACCTCCTTGGTCGTCGTTTTGCCGACGCTGCCGGTGATCCCAACCACCCGCGGTGTCAGTTGTTGCCGCCAGAAGCGCGCCGCGTTTTGCAGCGCGTCGAGTGTGTTGCGGACGCGGATGAGCAGCGGTGTGGTGACGGTCCGGTCCGGCGCGCCCGGCGTCACCTCGAGGACGTCGGCGGTTACATCGACATCGCGCTCGATGACGGCGGCAATCGCGCCTCGCTTGAAGGCGTCGGCCACGTAGTCGTGTCCATCGACGTTTTCACCCTTGAAGGCGAAAAATATCGTATTGGCTTCTGCCGCGCGCGAGTCCAGGATGGGCCGCACCGGCATCTGCATCCCTTCTGGACGCCAGCCGCTGATACCCTCGATCAAATCCGCCAATGTCAGTTGTTTCATGTTAGTCTTCGGTCTGGTAGTCTTATCGTCGTATATAAATTGGGAGGGCGAGTTGATCACTCGCCCTGTGTGTTAATTGCAACTCGTGCGCCGCTTATTGTCCCGCACGCAAGTCTGAGGGCGGAACGCCCATAAGTATCAAAACACGGGACATCACTTTCTGGAAAACCGGGGCGGCGATGTGCATGCCCCAGCGCATATTAGCCGGCACATCGGGGCGCTCCAGATTGACCAAAACGATGACCTGCGGATTCGGCACCGGCCCGAATCCCGCATACGACACGATGACCTGCTGCGGATCATAGCCGCCAGTCGTGGGGATTTGCGCCGTGCCCGACTTCCCCGCGACGCGATACCCCGGAACCTGCGCGGCCTTGGCAACCTTATCGACGCTGCGCGCCATCATTTCGGCGACCACGCGGGCCGCTTCTGCGGAGATCGGTCGCCCCAATTCGTGCGCCGGAATGGGAACGATGCGCCCATCTGAATACTGGCGTTCCATAACGATGCGCGGCTGCATCATCACTCCGTCGTTGGCCACGGCCGAAATCGCCATCGCCATCTGCAACGGCGTGACCGCAATGCCCTGCCCGAAGGAGTTTGTCGCCAGGTGACTGTCGGTCCAGTCCCAGTCGGTGGGCAGGTGGACGATGCCAGACGCCTCTCCGGTGAGTTCTATGCCGGTGGTCTGCCCAAAGCCAAACGCCCGCACGTACTTGTAAAAGAGATCCGCGCCGAGGACCTGGGTCGACAGCGTTGCTGCGCCGACGTTCAGGGAGTAGTCCAGGATGCCCTGTAGACGTTGCTGCCCGTAAGCGGCGCCGTCCGAGTTGCGGATGGATGCCCCGCCGTATTCGAGCTTCCCCAGATCGTTGTAGGTCCAGTTTGCATCCACGCGCCCGGAATCGTATGCGGCGGCCACGGTGATGACTTTGAAGACCGAGCCGGGTTCGTAGGGCACACTCACTGCCGGATCGCGGAAGATTGCCTCCTGGCCATTCTCCATGTACTCCGGGTAGCGATGCGGCTCATAGTTCGGGCGGCTGGCGACCGCCAAAATCTCACCGGTCCGTGGGTTCATCACCAGAATCGTACCGCCCGCCGCTTTGTAGTCCACCATGGCTTGATCGAGGACACCTTCGACGAAAGCCTGGATGGTGCGGTCGATGGTGAGGCGCAAGTCTGTGCCCGGATAAGGGGTCAGGCTGCCGCCCATCAACTCGTCGGGCAGTGGGCTGGTATCGCCGCTGACCGGGCCGACGCGCTGCATACTATCACCGCGCAAGAAGCGCAGCTGGAATGCCTGAACGCCATATCCCATCCCCCTGGCGTTGACAAAGCCCAATGTATGACAGGCCATCGCCCCCTCGGCGTAATAGCGTTCCCAGGTGGGCGACAGCGTGATCCAGGTCCATTTCAGGTCCAGCAGTTTTTGTGCTGTCTCCGCAGGAACGCGATTGGTCAGAGGCCGCCACTCGATCGTTTGCGTGCTCTCCGTCAACGTTATCGTGGCGAGCAGTTCCTCCTCCGAACGGTTTAACAGCGGGGCGAGCACGGAAGCCGCCATCACCGTATCGGTGATCAGGTTGATCTCTGCACCCACGTTATACACTGGCACGTTGCCGACCAGCAAGTCACCGTTGCGATCCATGATCACACCCCATGGCGCTTCGGGCAAGCTGTATTGGCGGCTGACCAGCGCCTCGGCTTCACTCTGATACTGGCTGTGTTCAAGCACCTGTAAACGCACTAACTGCCCGAGAATGGGCAGCAGGGCAGCAATCAACAGTACCGTGATCAAGCGCAAGCGCGCATCTGGCCCATGTAACATCTCAAGGCTCTCCCACGTACAGGTAGTCAATCGACTTGGCTGGTTGGTATCCCAGCGCTACTGAGCGTTCCTGCAAAACGGGAATGGAACTCAGGCGGGCGATCTCGGCCATCAGGCCCTGGTTATCTCGCATGACAGCGGCCATTTGATTCTCCATTTCCCACAAGCGCCGCGCGGTGTGGACGCTGGATGCCGCCACCGTGAGGTAAATGCCGGCCAACACGGTCGTAGTGATCACCACGCCGAGCAGAAGCCGCGCCAGCAGGCGCTGCATTTTCTCTTGTCGTTTCAGGACGCCATGTGTTTTTTGCTGCCAAAGTACGCTCATGATAGCTCTCAGCCTTCAGCTCTCAGCTTTCAGCGATTAGCTATCAGCATTCCTGGCTGATAGCTGACGGCTGAAAGCTGACCGCTCTAAACTCTTTCCGCCACGCGCAATTTGGCGCTGCGACTGCGGGGATTGGCGGCGATCTCCTCCGCAGATGGGACGATGGGCTTGCGCGTTATGATTTGTAAAGTGGGTGCGCGTCCGCATGTGCAGACGGGCGCTTGGGGCGGGCAGATGCACCCGCGTTCTTCCTGTTTCAAGAACTGTTTGACGATGCGGTCTTCCAGCGAGTGAAACGTGATGACCACCAGCCGTCCACCGGGACGCAAGGCTGCGACGGCCTGGGGCAGCGCCTGCGCAAGTCCTTCCAATTCGCGGTTCACGGCGATCCGCAACGCTTGAAATGTGCGCGTAGCGGGATGCAGCCGTTCTCCGCGCGTTCGCCCCATCGCTGCGACAATCACTTCGGCCAGATGTCCTGTGCTTTGGATCGGTCGCGCCGCGACGATGGCCTGCGCGATCCGGCGGCTGCGTGGTTCCTCCCCGTAACGCCGCAGCAGGCCGGCCAGTTCCGCTTCGGGCAGTTGGTTGACCAAAACGGAGGCCGGTGCGTCGTCGCCGGTCGGGTCGAAGCGCATATCCAACGGGCCATCCGCACGGAAAGCGAAGCCTCGCGTGGGGTCATCCACTTGCCAGGAAGAGAACCCCAGATCGAACAGAACCCCATCCAAGAGCGGAAACCCGGCGTGGTGCAGAGCCGTGGTCAACTGGACGTAGGACAAGGACAAAACTTGCGCCCGGTCTTCAAAGGGTTTAAGGTGCATGGCTGCGCGTGCTGCGGCTTCAGGATCGCGATCCAATCCCAGCAACCGGCCTGCCGGCCTGGAGGCTTCGAGGATGGCGGCAGCGTGTCCACCGCCGCCGACCGTCGCATCGAGGTAGTATCCCCCAGGCTTGACGGCTAACCCATCAAGCACTTCAGCCACAAGGATGGGCACATGCCCGCTGCGCTTCTGGTAACCTGCGTGCGTCTCAGATTGTGATCCGGCGTCAGCATCCGGCTCACGGGTTGTTAAATCTGCAAGTTCTCCCATAATGCCGGATCCTCGTCCATCATTTCCATCTGACGAGCGTTGGCTTCTTCCCACCGTACGGGTGTCCATATTTCGAGGAAGCGATCCAGGCCCACGATCACGGCTTCGGCGGTCAGGCCCAATCCGGCAATCTCACGCAGACGGTCGGGGATGAGGATGCGTCCCTGGCGATCCAGCTCTGCGCTCATGGCATCAGCGAAGAAAACGCGCCGCAGCGCCCGCCCGCGCGGGTCGGTGATGGGCAGCGCGTTGACTTTCTGGGCGATTTCGTTCCAGACATCCATGGGGTAGATGGTCAAACAGTGGTCCAATCCGCGGGTAATGACGATGCTTCCGGTGAGTTCTTCACGGAAACGCGCGGGGATAGTGAGTCGTCCCTTGTCGTCCAACGTGTAAGTGTATTGTCCCAAGAACATAGCGTTTGCTTTCCCCACTGTTGCGGTTAAAATTAAGGAATGAAAGGGATTCGGCTCCCCATTTCCCTCCATTTTTCCCCATAATCACCCACCATTATACACGATAATCCCAAGTAATGCAATAGGGAAATCCCAAATTTTGATAACAAAATTAGTAAAATTTTGGGATAAAGCTGTAATGGATTTGTAACACAGGCGGCATGGCTTATAATGGGGGGGATTGGGGACTGGTAACTGGGGATCAGGGATTGGGAAATGCTACACATTGAGCGGCTGAAGACCGATATCGAGGCGCTGAGCCGGTTAGCGGTTGAGCGGCAGGCGTTACGTGAAGATGACGTGGCGCGGGCGTTGCGCTGGTTGGCCGAAGCGCCAGACCCGGTGACGTTGCGCGAGCGCCTGGCTCCGGTGACGTCCGGCGATCATAATTGGCCCGGGGCGCTGCCTGCTGCTGATGCGCCACTCGCCGCGCGCTTCACCGTCGATGGTGATCCGCCCCACGGCACGACGGTGATCGGGGTCGATGGGTCGCAAGTCTATCCTGATCCACACGCGGCGGTGCTGTATTACCTCATCCAGATTGGCGGGCTGGCTTTCAGCTATGACGGTTCTCGCCCGCGCCCGTACAGTTGCGAGGCGCTGCATTTCAAGGACGACGAGTTGTACGATGCGCAGGGCTATCTCATCTCGACCGAACGGGTGGGGATGGAGCGCCTGGTGCAGGAGATGGCGTACCTTGCGGAGTTGACGGCCATCGAACACCGCCTTGCGCCCGCCGCACCGCTGCTGGCATTGACCGACGGCCCGTTGCTGTGGCCCTACGTCGAACGCAGCCGGGCGGATTTCCAGGCCGTGGATGCCTACCTCGACGCGTTGACCGAAATCCGGCAGGCGGGCGGTTTGCCGGTGGGCTACGTAGCTCGTCCGGGTGGGCGGGCGCTTGTGGAACTGCTCTGGGCCGGTCAGTTGGCGTCGGAGGACGTGCCGGGCCGGCTCGCGGAGAACCCGCTGCGCCAGTTGACCGACGCGGCGTTGATGGCACACTACCTCGCGCCGGGCGAACGTTCGACCTGGCTCACTCGCCCCTCGGCGACGAACCATCGCCACGCCGGGCGTGGGCACGCGGTGTGGTTCTGCTATGTGAACGTAGGCGCGGCGCGTGCGCCGGTTATTGTACGAGTGGAAGTGCCGGAGTGGAGCGCGCAGAACGAGGACGTGATCACGACGCTGCACGCGGTCTTGCTGCACCAATCGCAGGTGTTGAACGGCTACCCATACGTGCTGGCCCGTGCCCACGAAGAGGCGCTCGTCACCACCGCGGACAAGGCCGCACTGGATAGCGAAATTCAACGCCAACTTATCGCGCAGGGCATCCTCGCCCGCCCATCGGAGAAAGCGCAGCAGAAAGCGTTTTTAGGGAAGCGATGATTGGGGATTGGGGATTGGTAATCGGTAACTGGGGATTGAGGATTAAGCCATGCCTGTCTGCACATTCGCCAATTCTTCCATTCGCCAATTCTTCCATTCGCTGATTCTTTCATTCGCTGATTCTTTCATTCGCTGATTCTTTCATTCGCTGATTCTTCAGGAGTGATTTATGGCTGACATAGATAGAGTGATTACAATAGGCAACGTCCTGCGGGCCGATATCCGCGGATTTGTGGTGGCGTCGCGTATTCCGGAGCCGGATGTGCCGACGTTTGGCACGTTCGTCCGTGCCGCAATCCAGCAGCAGCGCGCGGACCTCATCGGACTGGTCTACAACATCACGCTGCAGGATGACCCTTTTCTCAAAAACCTGGCGGTAACGGTGATCGAGGACGATCCGCGTTATGCGGAAATCATCCGCGACCAGCAGGAGAACCGCGCCATTCCGGTGGAAATCGCGGTGGCGGCCATCGGCTACCGCGACGAGGACGATAACTATCATTACGGCTTGCCGCCACAGCCGCCGATGATCTTGCACCGCATCACTGTCTGCAGCAAGGACGAAGTCCGCCACATCACCGCCGCGCCGGACTTCATGCGCGCGCTGTTCGACAACCGCGACGTGCCCGCCGACGAGCTGATCCCGACGGCGTTGCAGCGGGCGGCGCGCCTGCGCCCGGAGGCGCTGCGCGCGGAATTTTTCCTCGAAGCCGGGCGCTACCTGGCGCAGTATCTGGGCCGCGATCCCGTCCGGCTGGAGCGCATTTTGCGGCGGCTGGCGTGAACGTTGAAATGTCGAGGAGTCCCCGTATGGAATCTATACACGCTCGAAATGCTTGCGCCAAATCATAATCCGGCGCAGCGGGGACGGCGAATTGTGATCCGCCTTAAGCGTTGAAGCAAGACTTTTTTTGAGGAGAACTATATGCGATCCCGATTTTACGTTGTGTTCTGTCTCGGTTTGCTGCTGCTGATACTTGTCACCGGTTGCAAATCCACCACTGAGACGCCTGCCCCTACAGAAGCGGTGCAGACAACGGCAATCGCGCCGGTTGTAGAGGCCCCGCTCGTGACCAACACGCCGCGCCCCACACCGACGTCCTATCCCACGATGCCGCCGATGTCCTCGCCCACGCCGACGTTCACCCCATCACCCACGCCGACCGCAGGGCCGCCGACGGAGACGCCGGACATGCCTGAGGTCACGCCAACTGTCACCGCTGGACCGACAGGGACGCCGCGAGCCGTGGCGGTTGATTCCGGCTTGCCACCCTTGTCGAAGCCGCCGGCCGTGATTGCCTCCGGCGTGTTGGTGCTGCGCGATGATCCCGACGTCGCGCCGCCGCTCAGTATTCACGTGAGCGCGAATCAGGCGTTGGAGGGCTATCGCTATCGCGTCTCCGGCGTGCTGCGCAACGACGCAGGCGAGAATTACGCGTCATTGGGTGTGGTGGCGACGTTCTACACAGCCGATGGCTCGCGCTATGGCCCCATCAAGGCGAACGTGGCATGCTTGCTGTTGACGCCTGGCGATGAGTGTCCGTTCGTCATCGAGGCGACGTCCAAGAATCTGACCTCGGTGATGTTGCACCCCGAAGGCGCGCCGACGAGTCGCGTGGCGGGCCCGCTGACCTTTACGGTGACGGGACGGTATCAAGACGCCGTCGGCTATGTGCACATCACGGGTCGGGTGCGCAATCCCAACGCCTATGCGGTGAAGAATATCACCGTCAACGGCGCGCTGCTCAACGCGCAGGGTGAGATTGTGGCCACAGGGATGACGATCCTGGTGGACAGCGTCGCCGCGAACGGTGCGGCGGCGTTCGACGTGGCCATCAAATACGAGCCTTACGCGAATTACCGGTTGTACGTCCAGGGGGAGCAGCAGTAGGTGGTAGCCTGCATTTATCCGGAAGGTTTGTATGAACGCATCATTGAGCGGGCGGCGTAAGGTCGCCATCGTTGGCGCAGGTGCAGTCGGTGCGACATTCGCTTATGCGCTGGCGCAGAGCGGTTTGGCCGACGAGATCGTCTTGATCGACAGGAACGAGGACCTGGCGCGCGGGCAGGCGCTCGATCTGGCTCACGGTCAGCCGTTCTGCCCTCCTGTTTCCATTCGCGCCGGCGCCCCCTCCGATTATGCCGACGCTCGGTTGATCGTCCTTACAGCGGGTATAGCGCAGCGTCCGGGTGAAACGCGCCTCCAACTGATGCAAAAGAATGCGGCCGTCGTGCGCGCCGTGGTTGCCGACATCCTGGCGCAGAACTCCTCCGCCGTGCTGTTGGTGGTCACCAATCCGGTGGATGTGATGACTTACGTCGCCTTGGAGGCCACGGGGTGGGAAAGGGGGCGCGTCATAGGCTCCGGCACCGTCTTGGATAGCGCGCGCCTGCGCCACCTGTTGAGCACACACTGCGGCGTCGATAGTCATAACGTGCACGGGTATGTGCTCGGTGAGCATGGGGACACCGAGTTCGTGGCGTGGTCGATGACGCACGTCGCCGGTATGCAGATGGAGGCGCTCTGTCCGGTTTGCGGTCGCTGCGCCGATTGGGGAGCGGAGCGCGACCGCATCCAGCAAGCGGTTCGGGATTCTGCTTATCACATTATCGATTATAAGGGGGCGACTTCCTATGCGGTCGGGCTGGCGTTGGTGCGCATCGCGGGGGCGATCTTGCGCGGGCAGAACAGCGTGCTCACCGTTTCTACGCTGCTCAAGGGCGAATTCGGTCTGCGGGACGTTTGCCTCAGTGTGCCCTGTCTCGTGTCGATCCACGGGGTCGAGCGGATCATCGAGAGTACCCTCCCGGAACACGAGCAGGCGGCGCTCTCCGCCTCGGCTGCCGTTCTACAGGAGGCTATCAAAGAGCTTAGCCAGGCACAATGAGACATGCGCACCTATGTTGGAAAAACCCGATCTCCAAGACGAAAAAATCGTCGCCTGTTTGCAGGATGCCTATGGGATAACTGTCGCACAGGTCACATTTCTACCGCTGGGGGCCGATCGGAATACGGCCGTCTATCGCGTTGTTGCTGACGACAGAACGCCATACTTCCTGAAACTCAGAACGGGTGTCTTCGATGAAACATCCGTCGCACTCCCCAGGTTTCTCAGTGACCAGGGTATCAAGCAGATCATCACGCCCTTGCCGACTAAAACCGGACAACTTCGGGCAAGTTTGGATGATTTCAGGGTCATCCTCTATCCTTTTGTCGATGGCCGTGACGGGTATGCGCTCGCGTTGTCCGAAAAGCAGTGGCGCGAGTTCGGTGCGGCGCTCAAGCGGATTCACACGCTTGATGTTCCTCGGACGCTGGCCGCTCATATTCGGCGGGAGACCTATTCGCCGCACTGGCGTGAAACAGTCAAGATGTTTTTGGGACGGTTAGGCGACGGCATTGATGACCCTGTCGCGTTCAAAGTTACTGCATTGTTGAAGGCCAAGCGTGATGAGGTTCTTTTCCTGGTCGAACGCGCGGAAACACTGGCGCGCGCCCTTCAGCTTCAACCCCCGGAATTTGTTCTGTGCCATTCTGACATTCATGCCGCCAACATTCTGATCGATGGGGATGGCGCATTTTACATCGTCGATTGGGACGATCCCATCCTGGCCCCCAAAGAACGCGATTTGATGTTCATCGGCGGCGCGCAAGGATTTATCAGCCATGGCGCGCAGGAAGAAGAAGCCTTGTTTTACCGGGGATATGGTCGAACGGAGATTAATCCTGTTGCATTGTCGTATTACCGGTATGAGCGGATCATTGTGGACATTGCCGTTTATTGTGAGCAATTGTTATTGACAACCGAAGGTAGTGAAGACCGAGAGCAATCCCTCCACTATCTGGCATCGAACTTCTCGCCTGACGGCACGATCGACATGGCCTATCGATCGGACGAAACGCGGGAAGCGGCATTGTCATGATGTGCTTCACGACATTCGACCGGCTCACCCTTCGCGAGTGAGCCGGTTTTGGTTTGTGGGGCGGTTACAGATTTTCGCGGAAAAAGTCCCGCACGCGCTCTTCCATGTAGATGCGGTCGGCCAGGCTGCGGGGCGTGTGCCGCTCGTTGGGGAACAGCAAGAGTTCGTAGGGTTTGCGCGCGCGGATGAGGGCGTTGATGAGCCGGGCGGTGTGGCGGAAATGGACGTTCTCGTCGATGAGACCGTGGACGAGCAGTAACTTCCCCTGCATCTTGTCCACGTGCGCCATCACGTTGCTGGCTGCGTAGCCTTCGGGATTCGATTGCGGCGTGCCCATGTAGCGCTCGGTGTAGTGTGTGTCGTAGCCGTCCCAGTGGGTGACGGGCGCGCCTGCCACAGCGACCTTGAACGTCTCCGGCGCGCGAGTCAGGCACATCGCCGCCATGTAACCGCCGTAGCTCCACCCGTAGATGCCGACGCGGGCCGGATCGGCCAGCCCCTGCCCGACGAGCCACTTGACGCCATCGACCTGATCCTGCACTTCCACATCGCCCATGTTGTGCTTGAGCGCGCCCTCGAAGGCCAGACCACGCCGCGCGCTGCCGCGATTGTCTACCTTGAGCACCAGATACCCCAGGCCGCTCAGGTATTGCGCCCGCATATCCACCGTGACCGCCCAGTTGCGCGTCACCCGCTGTGCGTGCGGCCCGCCGTACACGCTGACGATCACCGGATATGGCCCCGGACCATATTCCGCCGGTGGGAAGTAAAGCGCGCCGTACAGCGTATCGCCGTTGCCGTTCTGAAAGGCGACGATCTGTGGCGCGGATAGCCCCAGGACTGCGATGCGCGGATCGGGCGTGTCGTGGACGACGCGCAGCAACGCGCCATCTTCCAGACTGCGTAGCGTGACCGTGGGCGGCGTTTCCGGCGCGCTGTGGACGTCGATGAAGCGCCGCCGGGCGTGATCCAGGGTGACGGCGTGCATTCCCGGTTCGTGGGTGAGGCGACGCGGCTCCCGGCCTTCCAGGGGGACAACGTAAAGGTGCTGCTCGGTGGGATGCTCCAACGTCGCGGTGAAGTAGACGAGTTTTCGTGCTTCGTCGATGCCGGCGAGCGTGTCCACCATCCAGGGGCCGTCCGTCAGTTGGCGGAGCAGTTGCCCGTCGCTGTCGTGCAGGTAGAGATGCCGGAATCCGGTACGCTCCGAAGCCCACACGAAGCGCCCATCTTTGAGCGGCGTGAGCATGTCGTGCAGGTTGATCCACACGTCGTTGGTCTCGGTGAGGAGCGTATTTAAGCCAAGCGTTTCGCTTGCGCTGGTTTGCGGCTCAAAATGCAACAGCCGGAGTTCGGTCTGCTCGCGGTTTTCGATTTGTGCAAGCAGACGGCCATCGGGCAACCACTGGACGCGGGCCAGGTAGACATCGTCGTTATCCCCCAAATCCATCCACACCGGCGTGCCGCCATCGACAGAGACGATGCCGAGCCGCACTTTGGCGTTAGCCTGTCCGGCAAACGGGTAGCGGTGATCTTCCTGCGCGCTTTCACCGGTCTGATCCTGCCCCTGATGAACGATGCGGTACACGGGTATGTGCGTCTCGTCCACCTCGGCGAAGGCCAGCCAGCGGCCGTCCGGCGACCACCAGAAGCCGTGACTGCGCCCCATCTCTTCCTGCGCGATGTACTCGGCGAGACCGTGCGTGCGACCTGTTCCGCGCGCGCCTGTTGTGAGTTGTGCCGGTTCGCCGCCTTCAACGGAGACGACGTAGAGTTCGGCGTCCTGCACGTAGGCGATGAAGGTGCCGTCCGGCGAAAACTGCGGATCGAGCGCCGGGCCGCCCTCGTTGCCGACGATCTGGCGAAGCGGCGCATCCACACCGTTCTGCACGTAGATGCCACCGTTGAGCGGCACGAGCACGCAAAAGCCTTGCCCGGAGAGCGCGTAGCGCGTCACCCCCACGGCGAGCGAACGGGCGCGTTCGCGGCGCAGCTTCTCTTCCGGCGAGAGCGTTTCCTCCGTCTCGCCGCCGGTTGGGGGAATCACGAGCTGCCACGTTGCGCCTGTCGCCAGGTCGCAGGCGTAGAGCTGCTGCGTGAGCGTGCCTTCGGCGCTGTGCAGGTACGCGAGTAGCGCATCATCGGCGCTGAAGGCGAACGTGTTGGGGATCGCCATACCCGGCAGCGGATACCGGGCGACGTCTTCGAGGGTGATTTTCGTCATGGTTGTTCTTGTCCTTTCTAAACCTTGCGAAGGTTTCCTAACCTTCGCAAGGGTGGCTGCAAGATTTCCCGTATTATACGTCCGCGACATTTTCCAGCAAAGTCGTGAACGTCGCCAAATCCTCGCAGTGCAAAAAGGCGCGGCGCTGCTGGCGACTGACGTCGGTGCTGGTGAGATAGCGGCGCAGGTGCTTGCGGAAGCGGCGATGCCCCTGGATTTCGCCGTGGAAGTCCACCATCCGCCGCAGATGCTCCATAATGACCGGTTTGCGTTCTTCCCATAAGATGTCGGGCAGGTCGCGATGTTGGAAGATCCACGGGTTGCCGATAGCGGCACGCCCGATCATCACGCCATCGCAGCCGGTGTGCGCCTGGATGCGGGGGATGTCGGCGGCGCATCTTACGTCGCCGCTGGCGATGACGGGGATGCGCACCGCTTGTTTGACCTCGGCGATGGCGTTCCAGTCGGCGAGACCGGTGTATTGCTGGTCGGCGGTGCGCCCGTGGACGGCGATCATCGCTGCGCCGCTGTCCTCCAGGATGTGGACGACTTCCATGTAGTTGCGCGAACCGGCGTCCCATCCCAGGCGAATCTTGCCGGTGACGGGGACTCGCACGGTGTTGACGAGCCGCGTCACAATACGCCCAATCTGCGCCGGGTCTTTGAGCAGCGCCGCGCCGTGGCCGCCTTTGACGATCTTCGGTTCGGCGCAGCCCATGTTGAAGTCCAGTACATCGATGCCCAATGTTTCGACGGCGCGCGCGGCCTTCGCCAGCATGTCGGCGTCACTGCCGAAGAGTTGGCATGCCAGGGGGTGTTCGTCCGCATGGAAGCGTAGCATCTCGTCCGAGCGTTGCGAGCCGTAGAGGATGGCGCTCGCCGAGAGCAGGCCCGTGTAGACCAGCGCCGCGCCAAATTCCAGGCACATGCGGCGGAAGGGTTGGTCGTTGTAGCCCGACAGCGGCGCGAGGATCAGCGGCCCGTGGATGGGCACGTCGCGGATGAAAAAAGCAGGCGATTCGCTCATAGGTCAATGGTCGTAATCTTAACGGATTGAACGGATTCAACGGAAAGTTTATCCGTTAAAATCCGTTCGATCCGTTGAGGTTCTTCATTCAATCGTTGCCGGCGGCGAAACTCCTTTGCGTCGCATATCCTTGATGGCAAACGGCAAGTAGAAGAGCAGGATAAAAAACACAGCGAGCGCAATGATAATGGGGATGTAGCCGGGCCAGGGCGGCAGCACATCCAACAGGCTGGCGGTCTCCGGCTTGTGGGCGATGTAGAGGTAGTTGCTGCCGAGCAGGTCATTGATGACCCAGACGTGGAGCAGGTAGAGGTAGCTGCCTACAAACACGCGCCGCACCGACGCCCACGTGGGGTGGAAGCCCTCCACGATGGTCATATAGAGCGCGGCGGTGACGATCGCGCCGTGCGAGAGGATCACCTGGAAGAAGCGGAAGTGCGGGAAGCCGTAGATGCCGGCGTCGGGCGTGAGCAGGGCCTGCAACGCGCCGGCGATGCCGAGCAGATAGGCGAATTCGTAGATAGCGCGGTTTTTGGTGATCAGCATGTAGGCGCTCAACCACACGAGCGCGCTGCACAGGTGCAGCGGCAGCATTGTCTGGACCGTCCATTCGCCAATGCTCCATTTCCACAGGTGCCAGGCGATTTCGTTGATGACGAGGAAAATCGCCAGCCCGTAGCGGATGTTGCGCCGCGCAGTCGGACCGGTGTGGTCGCGGATGGTGAACAGCGCCACGTTGGCAAGCGCCACGAGCGCCAATCCGATGAGATGCGCCGTCCCAAAAAGCTCGAACGGCGCGCCGCTCCACTCTTTGCCGAAGAAGTTTCCCATAGTTAGTCCTTAGTCCGGTACTCTCAGTAGATGCGAAATTGTCGCTATTGTACCATGATTGGACAAACTCTTTGAAATGGTGTAAAATTTTTCAGCTAAAGGCCACATCAGGGAATCCTCATCGATTTTGTGGACATGATGGCTACTGGACTACCGACTATTAGGCTGATCTCACAGGAGGGGAATATGAACCAGGACACATTGCGGATCACCGTCATCGGCGCGGGGCATGGCGGGCAGGCGATGGCGGCGGAGATGGCATCGCGCGGTTTTGCTGTGACTTTGTACAACCGCACTTACGAGCGCATCGAGGTGGTGGATTTCAGGAAGGGCATCGAGTTGCAACAGGAAGACGGCAGCATCGTCTTTGCCCCGCTGCGCGGGGTCACCGCCGATATCGGCGAAGCTCTGGCCGAGGCCCGGCTGGTGATGGTCGTCGTCCCGGCTTCGGGCCACCGCGACATCGCCCTGGCCTCCGCCCCTTATCTGCGCGACCATCACGTCGTCGTGTTGCACCCTGGACGCACCGGCGGCGCGTTCGAGTTCAAACAGGCGCTCATCGAAGGCAATTGTAATTGCAACCCCATCATCTGTGAAGCGGAAACCTTCCTCTTTGCGGCGCGCAGTAACGGCCCGGCAGAAGCGCGCATCTTCCGCACCAAGTTCTCCGTGCCGGTTTCGGCGCTCCCGGCCACGCGCACCCAGGAGGCGTTGGACGTGCTCTCCCCGGTCTATCCGCAGTTCATCCCGGCCAAAAACGTGCTCTATACCGGGTTGAACAACATGGGCGCGATTTTCCACCCGGCGCTGACGTTGCTCAATGCCGGGTGGATCGAGGCGCGGCAGGGGGATTTCCAGTTCTACATGGACGGCGTCACGCCGGCCACGGCGCGGGTGCTGGCCGCATTGGACCGAGAACGGGTGACGGTGGCGGCGGCGATGGGCATCCGCGCGCAGACGGCGGAGGAATGGCTCGAACGCGCTTACGGCGCGTTGGGCGGCAATCTCTACGAGGCAATGCACGCCAATCCCGGCTACGGCGGCATCAAAGCCCCCAACATCATTCAGCACCGTTACATCTTCGAGGACGTGCCGTGCAGCCTGGTGCCGATTGCCCTTATCGGCCACCAGTACGGCGTGGACACGACCGCCATCCACGCGATTGTGAAGCTGGCGAACGTCGTCCACGCGACGGATTACTGGCGCAAGGGGCGCACGCTGGAACGCCTGGGGATCAAAGGGATGTCGGTGTCGGAACTGCATCATTATGTGGAGACAGGAGAGCGGTAGGACGAGTTGCGAGTGATGAGTTGCGAGTGATGGAGAGGTAAATGATGAAGACAGTTGTAGCCGGAGCGTTGGGCGAGTGCGTACACGTCGCCGGGGTGATGAATTTCCTGCGGCTGGCGGAAGCGGCGGGTTGGCGGACGATCTTCCTCGGACCGGCGGTATCGGTGGAGGCGTTGTTGGAGGCGGCGCGGCGCGAGAAAGCGGACCTCGTCGGCGTCTCGTACCGGCTGACGCCGGAGACCGGCGAGCGGCTGCTGGGCGACTTCGCGGAGGCGGCGGACGATCTGCGCAGCGCGGGTGTGCGCTTCGCCTTTGGCGGCACGCCGCCGGTGGCCGAACGGGCGCAGGCGCTTGGCTTCTTTGAGCAGGTCTTCGACGGCAGCGAGCCGCCGGACGCGGCGCTGGCGTACCTTAAAGGGCAGGCCCACGCGCAAGCGACTGGCGCTGATTTCCCACAGACGATGGTGGAGCGCGTCGCCTGGAAAGCGCCGTACCCGATTCTGCGCCATCACTTCGGTCTGCCGACGATGGACGGGACGTTGGACGGCATCGTCAGAATCGCCGAGGCGCACGCGCTGGACGTAATCTCCCTGGGCATCGACCAGGACGCGCAGGAAAACTTTTTCCACCGGGAGCGCCAGGACGCGCGGCGCAAAGGGGCGGGCGGTGTGCCCGTGCGCACCGCCGACGACTACCGCGCGCTTTACGCAGCCAGCCGGCGCGGCAACTACCCGCTGCTGCGCACCTATTCCGGCACCGACGACTTTATCCGGCTGGCGGAGCTGTACGTGGACACGATCAACATCGCATGGTGCGCCATCCCCATTTTCTGGTTCAACCAGATGGACGGGCGCGGGCCGTGGGACCTGGAAAGCTCGATTCACGCGCACCAACAGGTGATAGCGTGGTACGGGGCGCGCAATATCCCCGTCGAACTGAACGAGCCGCACCATTGGGGGATGCGCGACGCGCCGGATGTGGTCTCAGTCGTTGCGGGATACCTCTCGGCGCACAACGCGCGGGCGTTCGGCGCGCGCGACTACGTCGCGCAGTTGATGTTCAACAGCCCGCCGGGCCTCTCGGATGCGATGGACCTGGCGAAGATGCTGGCTATCCTGGAGCTAATAGCGCCGTTGGCCGGGCCGGATTTCCGCATCTGGAAGCAGACGCGCACGGGCTTGCTGAGTTATCCGCTAAACGACGACGCGGCGCGCGCCCATCTGGCGGCGAGCATCTACGCGCAGATGGCGCTCGAACCGCACATCGTGCATATCGTGGGGCACACAGAGGCGCATCACGCGGCCACTGCCGCAGACGTCATCTCCGCGAGCGCGATGGCGCGGCGGGCCATCGACAACGCGCTGCGCGGCCAACCGGATATGACCGCCGACCCGGCGGTGCAGGCCCGTAAGGACGAACTGGTGCGCGAGGCCGGGGCGATGCTGGCGCAAATCGCAGCGCAGGCCGAACCTGGCGTCGCCGACCCGTTGACCGACCCGGCGACGCTGGCGCGGGCTGTGACGAGCGGCATCCTCGACGCCCCGCACCTCAAGAATAACCCTTTCGCGCGCGGGGCCGTCGTCACCCGCATCGACAAGCGCGGGGCGTGCGTGAGCGCCGTTTCATCGCCCAACGCCCCATAGCCGCGTGGTTCCATCCCCCGACGTTGAAACCAGCCATGCGCCATCCGGTGAAAAGGCCACACTTTGCGCCCCTTGACTGTGACCCAGCAAGGTCTTCACTTCGGTTCCGCCGGCGACGTCCCATACCTTGAGCGTGACGTCGGACGAGGCCGTAGCCAACAAGCGGCCATCCGGCGAAAAAGCAAAGCTGTTGACGCTGCCCTTGTGGCCGCTCAGAGTTCGCATAAGCCGGCCGTCGGCGGCGTTCCACAACTGGACATCTCCGCCATGCACGCCGGCAAAGGCCAACGTTGCGCCGTCCGGTGACCAGACCACCCGATTGGCGCCCATCATCAGATCGCCCAGGCTGCGGATTTCCTGTCCGCTGGCTACGTCCCACAGTTTGAGGCCACAGCCCCATCCGGCAGCGGCCAGCGTCTGGCCGTGGCGACAGGTCGATGGCGAACGGCCCCTCGGCCAAAATCAACCCCACTTCTTCGCCGCTGGTCGTATCAAAGAACTTGACCACCTCGTCGACAATCACCGCCAGGGTTTGGCCGTCCGGTGAGAAGGCCAGGAAATACCCGGAAGCCGCGCTGGTGTTGAGATGCACGCCGGGCAGGGTCAGTTGTTCGCCGCCGGTCGCCACGTCGAAGAGTTTGATTTCGCCCATCACAGCGGCCAGCGTCTGACCGTCGGGCGAAAAGGCCACGCCGTCAACGTTGCTGTTGCCGAGGGTGCGCAGTTGCTTCCAGGTTTCAGTATCGAATAAGATCAATTCGTGTCCGGCGACGGCCAGAATCTTGCCGTCTGGCGAAAACTCTGTCTGTCGCCCTCCTTTGTTCAGCGTCGTCAACAGGGTCAGTGGGGTGAACGATACAGTCGGCGCGGGTGTAGGTGTGTGAACAGGAGTGGACGCCGCCGTAGATGTGGCGGTCGGCGCGAACGGCTTTGCCGGCGCTTCGACCCGAAGCGTGGGCGTGGCAGCCGGCGCGGGCGCGTTTGTCGCCGCTTCCTCCAGAAGTGGAACCGTCTCCGAAGGAGAGACGGGCGCCTCCTTGAACAGCACGAATTGTCCATCGACGATCCGCACGTTGAACTGCTTTGCGGCGACAATCAGGCACAACGACAGCATCAAACAGGCGGTCAGGCTGGTCAAAGCGAGCGCCCACGCCCAGGGCTTTTTTAGCGTCCGGCCAACGCCGCCAGGGTGGCTCGCGATGGCGCCGGTTGGAACTTCGGCGGGCATCTCTTTAGTTGGCCTGGATGCTTCGCCCTCACCGTCTGCCGTCGACTCAGGTATAGCTCGATCGAAGGCAGCGACCAAATCGCTGGCCTTTTGAAAGCGGTCGTCGGGTTTTTTCGCCAGCGCTTTGAGGATCACCCGGTCCACTTCTGGGGGCAGCTTGGGGTTGACCCGGCTAGGCAGGGGCAGGGGCGCATTGATGTGCTGCAAGACCACCGCTAACGGCGTTTCGGCCTGATAGGGCACCTGCCCGGTCACCATCTCGTAGAGCATCACGCCCAGCGAATAGATGTCGCTGCGCGCGTCGATCTTGTCGGCGCGCCCTTGTTCGGGACTCATATAGGTTGGTGTGCCCATGCCTACTCCGGTAGCGGTCAGTTTGAGTGACGCTTCCATAATCTGCGCCAGGCCGAAATCGGCCAGGAAACAGTTGCCGAGCGCGTCGATCAACACGTTGCTGGGCTTGACGTCACGGTGTACCACGCCCAACCGGTGCGCGTGGTCGAGCGCGCTGCCCACCTGGTGCAAGATGCGGCTGGTTTCGGCCAGGGAGAGTCGCTGGTTGTCCATGTAGTCTGTGAGCGTGCCCGCCTCGATGTAGCGCATCACCAGGTACAGCCGCCCGTTGGCTTCGCCATAGTCATAGACCGGTAGAATGTGCAGGTGTTCCAGCTTGGCGACGACCCGGGCTTCGCGCTGAAAGCGTTTGCGCAGCTCGGCGTCGCGGCTCAAGTGCTCCGGCAGCACTTTGATCGCCACGTAACGGTCCATCGCGGCGTGATAAGCCTTGTACACGGTCGCCATTCCGCCTGCGCCGATTTGCTCGATGACGTGGTACGCCCCTAAATCTTTTCCAATCAGGTCTGTCATATCATCCACTCCTTAGGACAGAATCCATCCGCTTTGTTCGTGATCGTTGTTTGGAATTGTACTCAGTATAATCCAGTTTTATGGACAACAGGTCACGGTTTTGTAAACATTGGGTAAACAATTTGAGCCTTTCGGCGCAGGGCGGACGGTTACCCGAGGGAAAAGTAAAAAGCAGCGCCCTGTCCGGGTTCGCTCTCTGCGCGAATGGGCGCATCGTGTTGTTCCAGGATGGCCCGCACGATGGTCAGGCCAAGGCCGGTACCGGGCAGGTCGCCGACTTCAGGACTGCGGTAGAGAGGGTCAAAAATGCGCAGCAGGTCTTGGGGCGCGATGCCGGGGCCATTGTCACGCACTTCGACCTGAATTCGTCCGTCGATGAGGGTGAGCCGCACCAGGGCTTCGCCGCCGTCAGGTCGCGCGTATTTGATCGCGTTGTCGAGCAAATTGACGAACACCTGGTGCAGCCGGTCGCGGTCGCCAGAAATTCGCGGCAGGTCGGGCGGCGCTTGCAAGGCCAGGCGCACGCCGCGCGCTTCGGCGGCCTGGAAGAGACCCGAGATCGCTTCTTCGACCACTGCGCGCAGGTTCACCGGGCGTTGTTGCAACGGCAACATATCGAGGCGGGAGAGGGTGAGCAGGTCCTCCACCAACCGGGTCAGCCGCTCGGCCTCACTGACGATAAAATCGCGCGAACGCCGCCACAACGCATCGTCCTGACCGGGCTGGCAGCTTTTCAGGATGTCGGCGTGGCCCAGGATGGCGGTCAGCGGGGTGCGCAGCTCGTGGGTCAGCGCGCTGAGCAAGCGCCGGTAGGCCTCGGCGCTGTCCGCTTCGACCGGCGCGGCGTGCAACCAGATCAACGCTCCCTGGTTCGCGCCATCGCCAAACGGCGTCGCCGTTGCGCGCAGTGAAGCGACCTCCGGCAGGGCAACTTCGATTGTCTCGACAGCGCCGGCGCCGAGTGCGCGGAACGCCAGCGCCGTCAACGGCGCCGGCAGAGTTGGAAAGGCCGCGTCTAGGGCCAGGGTCTGCGTCGCCAGGGAATTCCAGGCCAGGGGGCACCCTTTTGTATCGACGATCAGCGCGCCTTGCGGCAGCCCGTTTAGCAGCGACCGGAGCGCGTCAATGCTCCAGGCCGGCTGGGCAACCGGCGGCGGCTCGACGACCAGCGTCGGTTCGCCGGACAGCGGTTTGCGCTGCTGACGGGCCAGAACATACCGCCAGACCAAGACCAGCAGCAATGCCGCGCCGCCGACGATCAGCGCCAAGACGCCCAGCGCCGCCCAAATGGGCAGGCTCAAGATCTGTTCGCCGGGTGGGTTCACAGGTCCTCCTCGGCGGCAAATTTGTAACCCAGGCCGCGCACGGTCAGCAGATAGCGCGGGTTGGCCGGATCGGCCTCGATTTTCTGACGCAGCCTTTGGATGTGTACGTCTACTGTGCGCGACTCGCCCATATAGTCATAGCCCCATACCCGTTCCAACAGCATCTCGCGCCCGAAAACCCGCCCGCGTTCGGCGACCAGGGTCGCCAGCAAGTCGAACTCTTTGGGGGTCAGGTCGATAGGACGCCCGCCGATAGCGGTCACGTGCCGGTCGCGGTCGACGGTCAGATCGCCAGCGCGAAAAAAGTGGGTGGATGCTCCGCCGCTGGCCTGGCGGAGCAGGCGCAACAGCGCGCGCACGCGGGCCGCCAGCTCGCGCACATTGAACGGTTTGGTGATGTAATCATCGGCGCCCAATTCCAGGCCAACGATCTTGTCGGTGTCTTCGGCGCGGGCGGTGAGCATGATGATCGGGATGTATGGTTTTTGCGCGCGCACGCGACGGCAGACCTCGAACCCATCCAGACCGGGCAGCATCAGGTCGAGCAGGATCAAGTCGGGGCGTTCCGCCTCGATTTGGGTCAGTGCGGCTTCGCCGCTGCGCGCGACCCGAACGGCCAACCCCTCGCGTTCCAGGGCGGCCTGCACAAAGGCGGCGATAGCTTTTTCGTCTTCGACAACCAGGACGTGAGATTTCAGCCTGCGATCATCCATCTGGAAGTTGTTTTAGCGATACACAACTATGGTTGGGTCCTTCCTTACCCCCGCAGTCCGCAGAACGCATTGTAGGCGGTGCGGATGGCCGCGCCGTATTGGACCGCCTGACCGGGACCGTTGTACAAACGGGCAAAGGTGACGAAGTCCAGGGCCTGTAGCGCGGCGATGCGCTTGGATTCGGTCCCGCGTCCGCGAAGGAAGTTGAAGAAGCCGACGATTTGGTCGCGCTCGCTGGCGGAGAAAGCGTCGAACATCTGCTGGACGCTGTCGTAGCCGAGCGTGACGTAGTTGAAGCCCATAATCTGCGCGCCGCCCATACTGATGGAGAGCTTGGCGGCTGTATCGTTCAAACCACGGGCGAATTCGAAGACGCGCCACTCTTCATCCTGGCTGGTGTGGCTCGTGCGCCACGCTTCGTGGACGGCAGGACGCCACATATGGTTCAGCCAGCGTTGGACGGCGTTGAACTGGAAATGCAGCTCGAAGACGCTGGAGTTATCCTTGCCCCAGCGGTCGTAGAAGACGTGGTTCTCGAAGCGGATGATCATGCGCCCGTTGGCGTCGAAGGCGCGCCCGCCGGATTCTACCGTCAGCACGGCGACGGCGGTGGCGGGATCGATCTCCAGGTGCGCGGCCAGGGTCTTAAGCAGACCGCCCATGCGGTTCCACAGACTGGCGACCTGGCGTTCGGTGTAAGTGGGATTAGGCCCAAGCCGGATTTTCTCGGCTTCCGGCGGTTCCAAGGGAACTTCGGGGAAAGGCTGAGGCTTTTCCCCGCCTTGATCCCCTACCGGCTCCGGCGCTCCTACCTGCACGTAGCTGCTGTGGAGATAGCCGGAGCGCATCGTATCGGCCACGTAAAGCCACCCATCCTGGCTCCGCCAGATATGCACCTGGGTGCCCGGTGGCAGGATTTCGAGGATTTTGCTCTCGGTGCTGGCGCTGGACCGCAAGTTGACCGTATCGGTGGTCTTTCCAATCTGTGGGAAGAGGACGGCCTCCACCGGCACGTAACCGGCCATGCCCAGCGCGATGACCTCGAACCAGCCGCCTTCCTCGCCAAAGACGAGCAGTTGTGTGTCCTCGTACAGCGCTGTGACGATGGGAAGCGTCTCGCCCGGCGTGTTGCGTACGGCAAGATCCGTCGCGGTTTTGCCCGCGCGCGGCAGTTGCGTGTAGCTGCGGTAGACGTAGCCCTCCTGCCCACCCGCGCGGACGTGCAGCCAGTTGATGCCGACCTCATCCAAAATGTCGAACACCGTGCCCGTGGGCAGCACCGTGAGAACCGGGTAATCCAGTCCTGTGCCCGCCCGCAAATTCAGATCGGTCGTTGTCTTGCCCATCCATCCAGACATAGACCCTCCTTATTTTTGTCAACCAGTGTTTGTATTATGAAGTAGGGAGTAGGGAGTAGGGAGTAGGGAGTAGGGAGTA
>MTKY01051095.1_pt1 | contig 58166 bp, 51 predicted proteins | sample 1042731 | NCBI WGS metagenome assembly MTKY01 (sample SAMN06212206, study PRJNA360538) | anaerobic digester metagenome | biome: Wastewater treatment plant; material: sludge; isolation source: anaerobic digester fed with sludge from wastewater treatment plant | place: Denmark: WWTP Soeholt ...
CGCGTACACCACCCGAATGTCGCCGTCCGTACAGCCGGTGCGTTGTTTGAGGCGTCTGCGCAGTTGTTCGCTCTGCATCGTCACACTGACTGATCAGCGCGTATTCAAGAACCCGCGCGCTTCCAGATAAGCCACGATCTTGCGGGCGTTCGCCTCGGGCGTCGTCTCCACGGTATCCAGGACCAGTTCTGGATTGAGCGGCTCCTCGTAAGGATCGTCGATGCCGGTGAAGCCCTTGATCTCGCCGCGCCGCGCGCGGGCGTACATGCCTTTCACATCGCGGCTCTCGCACACCTCGATGGGTGTATTGACGTAGACCTCCACGAAATGATCGTCGCCCACCAGCTTGCGCGCTTCGTGACGGGTGGCGCGATACGGGCTAATCGCAGCGCAGATGACCGTGCCATTATGGCGCGAAATCTCTCCGGCCACAAACCCGATGCGCAGGATGTTGGTGTCGCGGTCCTCTTTGCTGAAGCCCAATCCTTTGGAGAGATGCGTGCGCACCACGTCGCCATCCAACACCGTCGCCTGCCGCCCGCGCTCCAACAGCATCGGAACGAGCGCCTCAGAAATGGTGGATTTGCCCGCGCCGCTCAGTCCCGTGAACCAGATACACAACCCCTGCCTGTGGCGTGGCGGATTCGTCTCCATCAAAATCTGCGCCGTTTCCGGGCGGGTGAACCACGCCGGAAGCAGCTTGCCCTTCGCCAGATAATCGTCGCGCACCTGCGTGCCGGAGATATTGGCCGTCTTGGCGTTAGCGGGAACCTTGGAGACTTCCTCGTAGCGATCCTCATCCACCAGATAGACCAGCTCCTGGAACTGCACGCCTTTGACGCCCAGTTCGTCCTCGTACTGCGCCATCATCTCCTGCGCCTCATACGGGCCGTAGAACGGCTTGCCGGTGCTGTCGTTGCCCGGCCCGGCGTGGTCGCGCCCGACGACGAAGTGCGTCGCGCCGTAGTTGCGGCGGATGAGCGCGTGCCACAGCGCTTCGCGGGGACCGGCCATACGCATCGCCAACGGCAGCAGGCTCAACGCGGTGTCCTTGTCGTAGTAGTTCTCCACCAGCGCTTTGTACACCCGCACGCGCGTGTAGTGATCCACGTCGCCGGGCTTGGTCAGCCCCACCACGGGATGGATGAGCAGGCTGCCGCCCACCTGCGCCGCCGCCCGCTTGGTCAATTCTTCGTGGATACGATGCAGCGGGTTGCGCGTCTGGAAAGCGACTACGTTGCGGTTGCCCATCTCCGCCAATAGCGCGCGCACTTGCGCGGGCGTGCGGCGAATTTCGACGAAATCGTAGTAGACCGGCAGATTGAGCACTTTCAGCTCGCCGGAGATACACAGGTCGCGCCACTGCTGCATCTCGGAGACCAGCGGATGCCGCAGATCGGTCGTGCCGCAGACCAGCCGGGCCTCGCGCGTGGGATCCCAGCGGAAGACCTCTTCGATGCGCATCACAGCGATGATGTAGTTACGCACATCGCGCAGCGTGATCCACTCCTCGCGCGTGGGCAAGTCTTCCTTGCTGATCGTCAGCGTGATGGGGATGGGGAACAGGGTTCCGTCCGCCAGCCGCATCTCGGTCAGCACGCGTTGGTAGTCGGCCTTCGACATAAAGCGATCCACCGGCGAAAAGCCACCCGTCGCCAACAATTCCAGGTCGCACAGGTTGCGGTCGGTCATTTGCAGCGAGGGGAAACGGTTCGCCTCGGCCATCAGCGCCTCGCGCTCCGCGCCGGTGACGACCAAATCGACAAGCTTGTCCCCATAAGGCGAAATCAAAAGGTCTTGGTGTTCTGATTTTTTGGTCACAGTATCTCCTGGCAAATTAAGAGTTAAGAGTTATGAGTTATGAATCACTGCCCTTATAAACGATTTTCGATGTCTGTCAAACCTTGCGCACGCGTCTCGGCGTCTTCGAGGGCGCGCAGGAGGCGCTGCATCTGGGCGCTGTTGGTGAGATCGCCGCGGGTGCGCTCCAACACGCCACGCAGTTGATCGACGCGGTGGCGCAGGCCGCCGGTGATCGCGTCGGGGTAACTAAACGACATCAACACCTCGTAGGCCGCATCCATCGCCGCCAGTAACCGTTCGGCCTCGTCCATCGCGCCCTGGCGCATCACGTCGAGGCAGCGCCGGCGCAGCTCGCTGGCGGCCTCGCACACCCCGTTGAGATAGGTGTCGTAGGGGACGCTCAGCGCATCGAGCGCCGGGAGAGCGCTGTCTGAGATCAGCGCCAACGTGATCCGCGCCTCGACCAACTCTTTGAGCGCGTCTTGCGTGTAACCGGCGTAGAACAAATCGGGGAACGGCGCTAAAAGCGCCTGCATCTCATGGCCCACAGCCTCGGCCTGGGTGAGCAAATCGTTAGCCTCGTCCCAAACGTCGCGATGCCCGGCGCGGATGGCGCTGGAACACAAACGGATCAGTTCGCGGCTCTTATTGAGGGCCTCGTCGCGGGCCTGATTGCGCGCTTCCAGGTCGGCCTGCGCGGCGGCGGATAATTGATCGAGCCATACCTGCAATTTGTCTGTCATACTATCCCTCTCCTTCTGGCGGGCGCACGCCGCCGAAAAATTCGCGAGCAAGGTCATCAGCGTGACCGGGCACCACGATCTCGCCAAAATTCGCCTCGTATTTGGCGAGGTTATCCTGCAACGCGCCGAGCAACAGTTTGGCGTTCAGAGGTGTGACCACCACACGCGCCTTCACCCGCACCTGCGGCTGGTTGGGCAACATCTGCGCCAGGTCCATGATGATTTCAGAAGGAGAATGGGAGATCAACGCAAAGTTGGCATAGATGGGCTCCATCCCGGCAGGCATCTCAACGTTGAGCGATTTCGGTTTTGCTGACATGAAGTACCTCCATTGTACCACTCACAAAGAACAGAGGGGCATAAACGCCCCTCTGTATAGTTCAACTCAGCCCTCCCGCCGTTTAGAAGGGAATTTCGCCTTCAACCTCGTACTCTCCGGGAGCTTCCGCTGTGCCGGGTGCGCCGCCCGCCTCGGCGCGACTGCCAAGCATTGTAAAACGTTCGGCTGTCACTTCATAACTTGCGCCAGCCGTGCCATCCTGACGTGTCCAGACCTTGGGGCCGCCAGTGGTTTTGTCTGGCGTCAGACGTCCTTCAACCAGGATTCGTGCGCCTTTGGTGAGGTATTGCGCTGCGTTCTCCGCGTCTTTACGCCAGAGTGTAACACGGAACCACGTTGTCTCCTCACTCTTCGAGCCATCGGGGTTGTTCCACCTGCGATTAGTTGCAACATTTAGGGTGGTCACCGGCGTGCCGTCCGGCATGTAGCGCATCTCCGGGTCTTTGCCCAGGTTCCCAACGATGATCAATTTTTGATACGACATTGCGTTGCCTCCTTTGCGGTTTAGGGGAAGTGATTAAAGCCAACTAAATTGTACCCTGATCAGCGCAAAGTGCAAACTCGCGGTTCTTAAGGGGCTTCACCTTCGATAAAGCACACCATACCACCCGCAATTCCCAGCGCCGCCACATCGGGATGCTGCGTTAGCAATTCGCGGTCATCGAGCATAAAGCCGACTTCGATGATCGCGGCAGGGGTGTTGCGGTCAATTTCGTAATAGGCATGGTAGCGCGTCATATCGTAGGTAATCGTATAGGGGTCGAACGCCAGACCGGTGCGTTCTGCGTAATGACGTGTGAGGCAATCCACCAATACATCCGCCGAAGGGGGTTGAAAACCGGCCTCGGCGCGCGTGACTTTGAAGCCAGTCTTGCCCGGCACATTGCAGGAGTCGGCGTGAATCGAAAGCAGCGCATCGGCCTGGTAGCCGTTGAGGCGCACATCAAATTCATCTAGCAGGTCGAGATTCCATCCACGCTGCGCCAGCAGCGCGACCACCCGCCGTGCAACATCACGATTAATGTCTGCTTCTTGTAAGCCGTCAGGACAGATCGCGCCACTGTCGCTGCCGCTGTGCCCGGCAATGACGCCGATACGCGGCGTGTGCGGCGTGACGATTATGGATGGCGCAGGGGCCGCAGTCGCGGTGGGGGTGGGCGCATTGAGTGGAATCACCACCGGCCCGCCGTGCTCAGGATCCGACACGACGGCGCCAGACTCCACTGCCACGATCGGGATCACCCCCATCGGCACGCCAAAGGCAGCGCAAAGGGCAAGCAGGACCAGGACGCGCACCATCCAGCCCACCGCCCAGGGATCTGCACTCACGGTCGTTTTTTTCATGAATGTACCATTCCCTCAGCAAAGTGGGTCAACGCATACGGCGTTTCCACTCGTCCTTCACTTCGATCTCGTCCCAATTATCCTTGTGAACCAGGAAATCCCGCAGCAGCCGGTTGAATTTGTTGGTTTCCTCCAACATCGGATAGTGCTGCGCCGTCTCAAAAATGAACGGGTACACGTTATAATCCAAAGCTTCTAATATGTCTTCATTTGGCACCTGGATGATGGGGTCTTCCCGCCCACAGACCAGCAGCACCGGTATATCCAGGTCTTCCAACACCCCCAGAAGATTGTGGTCCAGCACCGACTTCACGCTCTGCACCACGGCGTTGGCATCGGTTTTACCGGCCTCGATGTCGACTTCTTCGTACGTTTTCAGCCGGCGTCCCAGGATAACTTTGGCCGGGTTTTCGCCGCCGGTGTAGCCACTCAGGGAACGCGCAATGTCGCTGCCGGCCAGCGGCGTACAGACCGTCAGCAATTGTTCGACGCGCTCAGGGTGCGCCACAGCAAAATGCGCTCCCACTACCCCACCCAAACCGTGGCCGATGATCGGCACGCTGTTGATTCCCATCTGGTCCATGAAAAGCTCAACCTGCGCCACATAGCCAGGGATACTGTACCGCGCCACCACCTTATCCGAATCGCCAAAACCCCAGAAATCCAAAGCATACGCGCGGTGAGAAGAGGACATATCGACCATCGTAGGCACCCAGTAGCGCCACGAACCGAGCCAGTCGTGCAAAAACAGCAACGGCTTGCCACGTCCCAAAGCCTCGTAATGCACGAGGCTGCTTTCGAGGATAATCGCACTCATAAACTGAGCTCCACCTTATCCGTTATGCCTTACCAATTTCCCGCAAAATCCTGTGCACCTGCGTAGTCAGTTCATCCGGCGCAAAAGGTTTGAGGATGTATTCCTTCGCCCCAGCTTCCAAGCCCTCTTGAATTTCACTCTCCTGTCCCTTCGCTGAGAGGAAGACTACCGGAATATCCCGTGTCGCCGGGTTCTCTTTCAACGCTTCGCATGCCTGGTACCCGGTCATCCGTGGCATCCGCACATCCATCAAAATCAAATCAGGAATGGCTGCCGACACCTTCTCCACCGCCTCTGCGCCATTGCTCGCTAATTCCACCTCGAATCCGGCAAAACGCAGGGTAAATGCGATCAATTCTCGGATGTCCCGCTCGTCTTCTGCGATCAAAATTCTGACCATACTCACGACTCCTTCAACACACCGTTCCCATGAACAAGACTCGCAATACTGGCAGCCAGTTCCTCCACGAAAACCGGTTTGACGATTAACTGTACCGGTCCGGCACCATCACCACCATCCCAAGAATGCCCCTCGCCCAGCGCATCCTCGGTCAACAACACCACCGGGACGCCAGCCATACTCGCTTCCTGCCTGAGAGACTCCACGATCTGATAGCCATCCATATCGGGCAATTGTTGATCTACCACGACGATCGCCGGATGCACGTCGCGTGCCAGGTCGAGCGCCCGCTCGCCGCGCCGGGCTGTACGAACGTTCATCCCGCGGAGGTGCAGTGCCACGCGCAGTGGATCGAGCAAACGGCGATCATGCCCGGCGATCACCACGGTTTCGCGGCGATCGAGCAACGGCAAGATGACCTCCCGCAGACGTTGCTCATCCAATGGCTTGACCAGGAATTCTGTCGCCCCCATCCGCAGCCCGCGCTGCCGGTCCTGCGTTACAGAGACGATGACCACCGGAATGTCCGCCGTCTCGACATCGCGTTTGAGCAACTGCAATACCTCGAACCCGTCCAGGTCTGGCAGACGGATGTCCAGCGTAACCAGGTCGGGATGCTTTTCACGAGCGATGCGCAACGCCTGCTCCCCGGAACTCGCAGTCAAGAATTCGATATCCTCGCGCTGCAACATCAACTTGAGCAGGTCGGAACTTTCCCGATCATCCTCGACCACCAGCACCGTTGCCAAAGCCTCTCCGGCGATGCGCGGGGGTGGCGTTCCAATGTCCGCAGTTGATTCGCCTTCGGCCAGGGGTATGGAGAAGGTGAAGGTACTGCCCTTCCCCAACACGCTGTCCAGCGAAATATTCCCCTCATGCATCTGGATCAACGACAGCGAGATCGCCAATCCCAGACCCGTGCCAGACACCTCATAGACGGCGGGATCGTCTTCGACGCGGTAGAAACGCGAGAAGAGCTTCTTCTGATTTTCAGGCGCAATGCCAATGCCAGTATCGGACACGGCTACATACATCTTGGCATCCCGGACGTAGGCGTGGATGCTAATCTCACCGCCCACGGGCGTGTATTTATAAGCGTTGCCGACGATATTGGTCAAAATCTGCGCCAGACGGTCGTGGTCACCGTAAACCCTGGGCAGATCGGCAGGCAGAACGATGGAAAGCCGTTGTTCCTTCTCTTCCACCTTGGGCTGCACCAGGTCGACCACTTGCTTGACGATGTCCGCTACGGCGACCGGCGCCAGTTGCAACACCACGCGCCCGGTTTCGATGCGGGAAATATCGAGCAGATCGTTGACCAGCGTGGTGAGGCGCTCGGCGTTGGTCTTCACCCGCTTGAGAAAATCGCGCTGCATGTCCGACAACGGCCCGGTTGCGCCCATCAAGACGAGATCGACGTAACCCACAATGGACGTCATCGGCGTGCGCAGTTCGTGCGAGACGGTGGAGACAAAGTCGCTCTTGGCCCGGTCGGCTTCCACTTCGGATGTGATGTCGCGGAAGACCGAGACGACGCCGAGGAACTCTTGCGACGGCGAAACGACCGGCGACAGGTGAACGCTGACGAAGCGCCGGCCCACTTCCATGCGATGGACCAGGAATTCGGTGCCATAAGCGCCGGGATTCTGCCGCCATTGATCGATCTGCGCCAACCACTCGCGCGCGGCGCTGCCGTAAAGTCCCAGAATGCCATCCTGCGGGCGGCCCAACGCCTGCTCGCGCGAAATCGAGAGGATGCGCTCCGCCGCTGCGTTGAACAAGATCACCTTGCCATTCTGATCGGCCACCATGACGCCGTCGGCGATGCCCTCGAGGATGGCCTGGTTCTTCGCGGCCTCGATCTGCTGGGCGCGCAACATGCTGCCAACGCGCTCGGCCTGCTCGCGGATCAGACGATATAATTCGGCGTTGTTGAGCGCGCTGCCCAGCTGCACTGCCGCCGCCTCAACCAAACGCAGTTCTGCCTCATCGAAGACGTTTTCCACCGGCGATTGCATCAAAATCACGCCGAGGGATTCTCCGGCCCCACCCATAATCGGCGCCGCCAAAACTGAGCGTATGGCGCGGTCGATCCCTACCACACAGCGCTTATCCTGCAAAGCATTCGGGATGATCAACGCTTTTTTGTGCGTGAATACCCATCCAATAACACCGTCCTGGCGATTAAAGGGCGCCCGGCGTCCACCCGGCGGGATCGGCTCGGTGTGCCCAATCGCGGCGCGATAGAACAATTGCCCGGTGTTATTGTCGAGTAAAATCACCGCGCTGCGCGAGGCTTTGACGGCCTTTTGCAGCATCGAGAGCGCCTGACTGAGCACGCGATCCATATCCAGGCTGGCGACCAATTCGGAAGCGATGTGGTAAAGCACGTTGGAGCGGTCGCGCTGCAAGCGCAATCCCTCCAGGGCTTCGGCCAGCTCGCGGGTGCGTTCGGCCACGCGCAGTTCCAATTCTTCGTTGAAGCGGGTCACCTCTTCGAAGAGGCGCGCATTTTCGACGGCCACCGCTACCTGGTCAGCCAGCGCGGTCAACGTGGCAACCGCGGTGGGGGTGAAGTCTCCGGCAGCTTTGCGATCGGCAGCCAACACCCCGACGGAACGCCCTTCTACCATCAACGGCACCATCAGCGACGAGCCGATGCTCACCGGCTCGGCCTTGTAACGCGGGTCGGCAGCTGCATCTTCGACGACCAGGGGCATACCGGTTTGCACGACTCTGCTCACACGCTGCTCGAAGGCCGTCTCATTCACCAGGTCCAACGCATACCCCGAGGTCGCCAACGGCAAAAAGCGCTGTCCGGCTTTGGCTTGCAGGAAAATCGTGGCGTAATCGTAACCAAGCAGGTTCGTCACCGATTGCACGACGGTATTCAAGACCAAAGGCAAATCGAGCTTGGTCGTGATGGAGCGGCTCAACTCATTGAACAGGCGCAGGGTGTTCAACTGGCGGCGCAAATCCTCGACCAGATGGTTGTTTTCAATCGCCAGCGCAACCTGGGCCGCAAAAACCTCGATCACTTCAGCGGTCAGCGCCGTCGGCACGCGCCGATCAAGGGGATCATCGACCGACATCATTCCGATAATTTCCCCGTGGCTGGCGTACAGTGGCGTGACAAACGAGTCTTTTGGATGCCAAATCCCCGGCTGCCGCTCCACAATCTCCGGGGCCTCCGGCAGAAAGACGTCCATCCCGCCCAAAACGCTTTCGTAATGTTCCGCCGGAATGTAATAACAGCGTCCCAGCCGGAAACGTTCTTGGAACAGCCTTTGGATGCGCGTCCAGGAATGACGCACCTGCTTCATCTGCTCCAGACGCGCCAGCGGAATGCCGGCGCCGGCCACCCGGCGCATCGTCGCGCCTTCCACCACGCTGATCAACACAACGTTGAATCCAACGCCTTCCTGTACCGCGTAGGCGATGTCGAGCAGCATCTCTTCCAGAGGACGGTCTGAGCGCATCGTGCGGGAGACTTCCAACAGCAGTCCCATTTGTTCGGCGCGCTTGTGCATCAACTCGCCACGTTCGAGCTGCTCCTGGTAGCGCCGGGTGTTGCCCACCGCGATGGAGGTTTGCGCCGCCAATCCGGCGATAAACTCCAGGACGGCATTGGAAAATGCTGTGGGCCGATCTGACTGCACGAGAATGGCCGCAGCCAGACGTTCCTCGTAGAAGACCGGTTCCACCAACAGGGCGCGCGCGCCAGGGGGGAACGATTCGGCGTTAGGCAACGCCCGCGCGTCAGGGATGTAGATGGTTTCCTGCCGGGTCAGGAATTCTGAAGCCAGTGAGCGTTCCAGGTGATCAAAATCCGCGTCAGCGTAACCCCGGCGGGCGCGCAATTCGAAGCTCTCGCCATCGGACAGGGCAATCAAGCCCGCCGTTGCTTCGCTAAACCGGATCGCTTCTTCCAAGACGCCGTTGAGGATATAGTTCAGGTCAATCGTCGCGGTGATGTCGCGCGTGATGCGCTGCAACGCCTCCAAGGCTTCGAGGCGGCGGCGCAGTTCGGCGTCGGTCTGCGAGTACAGACGCGCGTTCTCAACCGCAATCGCCGCCTGCCCACCGAAAATCTCGGCCAATCTCTGGTGATGTTCGGTAAACTGACCGGGCTGTGCCGCCGCAATTTCCAGTGTTCCCACCAGCTCACCGCGCGCCAACAGGGGAACTCCCAGGAAGGAACGTGCCCACAGTTTGAGCGTTTCGTCCTTCGGCTCGGTGATGTCCTCTGCCAGGACGTCGGCAATCAACAACGGCTGGCGCGAGCGGGCCAGCCACCCGCTCAAGCCCTCATCGAGCCGGTAAGCCGTACCCTTGACCTGCGCGGCGGGGCGCGCGGCGTCGCTGGAGCGGTAAGCGTGACTCCGCAAGACGCCTTCCCCGGCATCGAAAAGGGTGATTTCCCCGGCATCGTAGGGGATCAATCCCGCCAGCGACTCCAGGATCATATCCAGCGTGGTCTCCAGATTGAGACTTTCGCCGATAAGATGCCCCATCCGCTGCACGGTCTCCAATTCCTGCACCTGATAGGCGCGCGTTTGATCGACGCGCGCATACCGGCCCATCCCGGCGACTGCGAATTGCGCCAGAGCCACAGCACTACCGACAAGTGCTACAGCGTCCTCGGTAAACGACCTCTGCCGTGCCAGAACGAGCCAGCCATTCCACGTCTCGACGGACAAGGGTATGCTAAGAGCAAATTCGAACGGCCCCTCAGGTAAACCCCAACACTGCGCCTCTACCGCCATTTCGTCGTGCGTCAGCGCAATTTGCCAGGCAGAGAAGTCGAACGTTGCAGCGCCATACACCGGACCAACTGTAGGGGTGGATGTTCCAGGACAGGTCGTCCAAATCCACGCGCCCGCATCGGCCGCGCACCATTGCACCGCTTCCTCAAGCGTGGTCTCCCATATAGATTCCACGCTGGAAGCAGTCAACAGTCGTGTGCTGAGCGCCTGCAACCCTTTCACCAAAACGCCTCCGTCGCCTCTCTATCCCCGGCCGGCCTTATTTATTGCGCGCTTGCCGCCGCACTTCGGCTGCCGCCTCGGTAATTTCCCGAATATCGGTAAACGGCCCATCCTCAGCGGTCAACGCGCCAATCTGCAAGGTCATCAATGGGACGTGTTCTTCTTTGCCATCGTCGTCTTTGATGACCAGATAGCCCTGCATACGCGTCATAAAATCGTAGTGCGTCCCCACGTTCTCGTCGAAGCGGTGGGCAATCTCGGTGCGCAGGGGGTCTACCAGTTCTTTGCGGGTGATGATGATGAAATTATCCCCGCCGATATGGCCGATAAAATCATCCGCCGTCCCCATCTCATCAATGACATCGTTCAAGAGCATGCCGGTAAAACGCAGGACTTCCTCCCCGGCGACAAAGCCGTAGACTTCATTGAAGGCGCCCAGCCCATTGATGCCGATATACAGGACACCCCAGTCCTGTTTGCGCATCAGTTCGCGGAGTTGTTGCTCGATCAATCGCCCGCTGGCCAGGCCGGTGCTTGGACTGGTGAGGCTGGCCACTTCGGCGCTCTTGATCGTATTGCGCACGCGCAGGCGCAGCTCCTCCAGGTCAAAGGGTTTGGTGATGTAATCATCCGCCCCCAACTCCAGGCCCTGGATTTTGTCGTTACGCTCATCCTTCTGCGTCAAGAAGATGATGGGGATATGGCTGGTCCGCAGATTCGTGCGCAGTTGCTTGCAAACCTCATACCCATCGATGTCGGGCAACATAATATCTAGCACGATGACATTCGGCATATTTTGCCGCGTCATCTCCAGGGCCGCGCCACCGCGCGGGGCCACATAGACTTCATAGCCCTGGTTTTTGAAATACAGTTGCAGCATGCCGGATATATCGAAATCATCTTCTACAACCAGAACACGACCACCACTCATGTGTATACCTCCTGCCAACGGTTATGGAACCGCATGTCGAACCCATAGTGTAGGTTATCCAACTTTCGCTTTTACCTTCACGTTCTCTAGAAAAGTATCGTCTAATTTGTGTTCAAAACTGCGTAAAGCGGCCAACTCGAATCCGTGTTTGGTCGCCAGTGTCTCGATCTCTTGCACCTGCTCCACTGCAAGTTCTTTGCCGATCGAGTAATCCTCAAAACGGCCTTCGAAGGTCAAGGTCATTGTCTCCGCCAGACATCCATAGGTGAGATGCGGCGGTAATCCGTAGTTGAAGCCGAAATCGACCTGACCTGGGACTCGCGCCAGCCCCCCATCGATCACCAAGACATCGTCGCGCACCTGGATGACGTGGTGCGAGACATCGCGCGGGCGCGAGACATCGCACACCACCGCGCCGCAGCGCAGCATCTCCGGGCGGATCAGGTTGCCGCCGGCGCTCGTCACCGTCACCACCACCTCCGCTTTGGCAACATCCATGATCTCGGTGGAGGTCCGCACCTGAGGGCATCCGGCGCACCGCACTTTTTCCGCCACTGCGTCAAGCGCATCGAGTTGCCGTCCGATTAGGAGCATGCGGCCCACGTGCGGCGCTAACAACTGCGCTGTCACCCCGCCGATGGCTCCCGCCCCACCCACGACGGCCAACATCGCCTGCCCTATGTCAATGCCCATCACCTGTGCGGCCTGGCGCGTCGCCTGCACGGCGAGGGCCGCTGTGTAGCTGTCACCCGATGTCACCGGGATGTCCAGCCGGCGCGCGATGGTCGCACCGCCATCGCCAACCACCGAGGTGTACGCCCCCAAGCCAAGGATTTGCGCGCCCAACCGCGTCGCCAGATGGCCGGCAGCCACAATCTTGTTGTAGACCTCCGCTGTCGGCAGTTGCACCATGCGCTGCGGTGTGTAGGGTACAGCGATCAGCCAACCCTCGATCTCTTCACCGGTGGCCTTAGAGTATGCGCCTGTGATATGTGAAAGTTCAACGGGAGGCCAGAAACGACAGACGAAGTGAATGGCCCCTTCCGATAAAACCTTGCCCAGTAGTGGATACTTGCGCGCCACGTCACGCTTTGGGTCAATCGGATGAATGATAAAGGCAAAAGAACGCATCAACGTGGCGACGCTCCCGCGCGCTATGCGTCCCGCTTGTACAGACGCGGGTGCATTTTTTCTCCATCTTCAAGTTTCAAGTGATCGCTATCCTCGTACGCAACGTTGCCGGCAATCACCCGCCGGTGATCGTCCGAAGCAAACATAATCACATCCGACTCGATCATGCGCGCGGGGAAGAAGATCAACCCCGAACCGATGCGCACGTTATGGCCGATGGCGCTCCCCAAGGCCGTCATCCCGGTCTCTTCAAGCTTGCCGCCAAAATGCGAGCGCAGCGGTTTATCGACCAGCAAGAAGTCGGTGAACGTGGTCCCCGCGCCAACGAAAGAGTCACGTCCCACCACGCACATCTGTAAACACGAGTTCTGCGCGACCATGCACCGATCCATCAACACAGTGCGGTAGAGCGCGGCGCGAAACGGCAGAAAAGTGCCGTTGCCCACCACACTGAGCATCAACTGGCAGCCCTGGTCGATGGTAACGTCGTCGCCGATGACACAGTTGCGAATCACCACGCCGGGACCAACATCCACGTTATTACCGAGGAAGGTCGGTCCCTGGATGATCGCCGTGGGGTCAATTGTGCAATTCTTGCCCCTCACCACGATTTCCGAGGAAGTGAGGACCTGTTTGCGCTCCAGGATGCCGCGCCACAGCATTTTCATGAGCAATCCCAAATCGCGCTCCAGGCGCTTCTCGAAACGCACGCCAATCGCAAAGATGCCAAAATCGATGTTGGCATGGAGGATGTGAATCCAGTGTTCGATGGAAAGGAACGGTTTCGTGGGCAGATTGTAAACCAGGTCCCCCTGAAAGTCGGACATGTGCGTGGGGACGTGGTAGAAGCCCACCTCACGCGCCTCGGTATCCATCACCAGAGGACGCACCACCGGCTCAATACCGTAGGGGTAGTACCACAGGTCGGCCACGTAATAGTTGCCCTGCCGGCGAATCCCGCGTTGCAGGTAGAGGGCCTGCCCGGTGATGGCCGGGTCGTCGAGTTTGAAGGCGACCTGGCAGGATTTGCCGGACTTCTGCGCGCGCTGGATGAACTCGTCGATGAATGCTTGATCGAAATACAAGTTATCCCGGTAGACCAGGGTCTCCTCGCGGTCATTGCCGACATCGTGAACCGACTCGACCTCGCGCTCCTCGGTGGTGTAGCGCGCCAACACATCCCGCTGATGCAGCCACAGAGGTTTCGTCAGCACGCTCAGCTCGCGCGCCGGCTCGTTGAAGGGCGGTATCTTTCGTCTGTCGCGCAGGATGATTTTACGCATTCAACACACACCATCGCATTGTCAATTCAGCGGCGTCTTGTCCACACGTAATGTGCCCACCGGATCGCCGCAGGCCAGACAACTGACCCCTTCGATAAAAAAACGCTTCCCCCGGCTAACCCAGTAAAGCGATTCCTCCAGCAACCCCTCCAGTAACGCACACGCTGGGGTATTGGAATGTCTACGCCAACAGAACCCGCAACGCTCGATGATGAAAAAGAAGCTATCTTCGCCTTCGCCGAGCGTCACCCGTTGATCGGTATAGCGGTTAAAGATTTCGGCCAACACTTCGAGGCCGATACGCACGCGCAGGGGAACCGGCAGCAACCGCAGAGCGAAATCGGCAAAACCGATCACCCCGCCGAACCCTTCGATCCCGTACTTGAAACACGCTTCTCCGGAACGCCGCGCCAGTCGCTGTCCACCACGCACGCCATAGATGCCCTCGATCGCGTCGAACAGGCGTCCCGCCTCATCGAACGTCATACCCGGCTCGAAGTTGGGCGGCGGGCACGTCTCAATGAAATGCTGAAGCCGGGCGATGTTCAACACCGCGTGAACACCATTGTCACCCATCACATCCCGCAGCGCCAATAACAAGATGCGTGAGATACGATTAGGAAAACAGTAGTCACGTCGTTCTAAATCGTCGCCCACGAAATCGCCTACGCTTACGAGTCCGCCAGGAAGTCCAGAATCGTCTGGTGGAAATGGTCGGTTTCATCCAACATCGGGAAGTGTCCTGAGTGTTCAAAGTAGTGAACGATGTGACTTCTGATGCCTTCACGCATCAGCTCCCCTTGCTTCGGGTCGACAATGTTGTCCTTACGTCCATAAATGCCCATCGCGGGAATATGCAATTCGCCAAGTCGGGGACGCAAATCAGTGAGGCGTAAATCGCGGATACTGGCGGAGAAGGATTCCATCGTCGTGCGCGACAGGTCCTTCTTCAACATATCGTACAGCGTGCGCCAGTCTTTGGCATACGAGAGCGAGAGCAACTTCATGGACAAGGACAGAAGACCCGGCACAGCATAGAGCATACGGGCAAACTGACGGTAACCTGACAACTTGAGTAAAAAGGCCAGGCCCGAACCAGAAATCGGAGAGCCAACCACGGCAACCCTGGAGACCCGTTGCGGGTAAGCGAGCGCCAGGCTCAGCGAGACCGTACCGCCCATCGAATGGCCCATCACGCGCGCACGTTCCAGGCCCATGCGCTCCATAAACTGATCGACCATGCGCACGTATTCAGTGACGGAAAAAGAACCCTGCTTAGCCGAATCCCCGAATCCCCAAAAGTCCAGCGCGTACGTCTTATACTTGTGCGCGGACAGGTACTCCATAGTCGAATACCAATAATTCCACGAACCAAGCCAACAGTGCAACAAGACCACCGGCTTTCCTCGACCAAAGGTCTCGTAGTGCACTATACCCCGATCCGTCACTATTGAACTCATTATTCTTGATCCTGCGCCCCTTTTCTATCATCATACCATAAACCTTATTGCCCCACGAAAAGAGGCCGTTGCAATTCAGTTAAAAAACAGTTACTACTCTTCGTCAACCAACTCCAAAATGGAGTAGAGCAGCTCCAACAGGACTTCTTTAACGCTTTCTCGGCTGGTAGCCACGCACGGCACGACCTTGACCCCCGGCTCGACGTGCAGCACGATGCGCAAATCCTCCGGCGGCCATGCATCGGAGAGGTCCTGTTTGTTAGCGGCTACGATATAGGGAACGGGGGAATAGCTGCGGAACGTATCGAGGATACGGCGCGCTTCACGGAATGTTTCCGGGCGGGTACTGTCCACCAGCACGACAAACCCGAGCATCCCTTCCGAGAGGATTTCCCACATGAAATCGAACCGGCGCTGACCGGGCGTCCCAAAGAGATACAGAATCAGCTCATCATCGATGGTGATACGCCCGAAGTCCATCGCCACTGTAGTTTGCTGTTTGATGCGTTCAGCTTCCTGGGAGATTCTCCGCTCGGTCGAGACCACATCGATCTCGCTGACACTCTGGATCAACTCTGTCTTCCCAGAGGCGAAAGGGCCTGTCACAACAATCTTTAACGTCTGCATCACTATAACTCCCGGATCCGGCTAATCAGCTTCTGGACGATGCCCCGCTTGACAGCAGGCCGCTGCATCTGTGCGGCCGTCGGTTGCGGCATACCTTCAGGGACTTGTCGCCCGCCCGTAGGGGTCGTAGTGGGTCGTGGCGGACGAATGATCTCCACCAGCCCGGCCTGGAGCAAGCTATAGACAATTTTGCGGATTTGCAGCTCGCTCATGTTGTTGAACTGCGCGATCTGCCGAATGGTATTGCTGGGACTGACAAAAGAGATGACACGCCACTCTTCAACGCTGAGGTTGACATCGCGCAAAGGCGTCGTCGGGCGTTCGGCAAATTTCAGCGGGATATCCAGGTCGGGCAGTTCATCTTGCAGGCGCTCCCACTCCTTCACCCGGCGGCTGCCCTCCATGATGACGTTTTCCAGTGCGATGGAGGTCGTGATTTTGCCCTGGACCGGTAGTTTGGAAGGCTCAAAGCGGAACTGCCCTTCATGCCAGGAGAAGATCTGATAGACCAGGTCGAGGATCGCATCCCGCACGCTCTTGACCACCACCTGTTGCTGCAAGCGTCCGCTCGTAATGAGGACTTGCGCGACATCGCGATCCGTCCGCCCCGCCATGTTCGTCTGAATCATCCGCACTTGCTCCGCGGTGAACACATTCGCGCGTTGCAAGATGACCGGAAGGCTATCATCCACGCCCTCGAGTGCCGCATAGATCAGCTTCCCTTCGCGGAAACAAAGGTATGAATTTTTCTGCGCTCCTTCAAGGTAAAGCGTTCCCGTCTTCCGGGCTAAGTTGATAAGATTCAGTAACTGCGTTATGCCGAAATCTTCTAGCCTGCCTTTAAGCGCCATATCCGACCATCCTTAACCTGGTTATCAAAAGGGAGCAAGTGTTTAACACAACCATAACCATTATAAACGTGTTCTGTCATTGAGCAAATGTGACGATATTTTAACCATCCTCTCACTTCTCGACAGATGCGGCAGCTTGCTGTTTGAGACCGGCGGCTTGCGCCAGAATTTCCACTGCCCCCTGATGCGCCGCTTCACCCTGCGTCCCCAACATGAGGGACAATTCAGCAAGTCGCGTCTCATCCAACAGACGTTCCACCTGGGTGATGGTCCGCCCATCAATGACTTGCTTCTGTACGCCGAAATGCACATCGCCAAAACCGGCCAACTGCGGCAAATGGGTGATGCAGAGGACTTGATGCCGCACGCCTCCGTTGCCGCCATACGGCGAGGTTAGTTGCCACAGCTTCACTCCCACGATGGCCCCTACCCGCCCACCAATGCCCTGATCGATTTCGTCGAAGATGAGCGTCGGGGTGCGATCAGCGCGGGAGAGCACCGCTTTGAGCGCCAGCATCAACCGCGCGGTCTCGCCGCCCGATGCAATGCGCGTCATCGGCTTCAACCCTTCGCCGGGATTAGGCGCGATGAGGAACTCCACCCGATCCATCCCCGTGACGTCGAAATCCGCGCGCGTGACGGCTTCATGCGCCAACACCTCTGTGCCCAGGCTGGTCACAGCTAACCCGGCTGGCAAGGGCTCATCCAACGGGATGCCGTCAGCGTCCTCGCCCAACTGGAAGGCGACGCCCAAACGCGCGCCTTCCATACGCAAATCCTGCAATTCGGCTTCGACGCCTGCCGAAAGACGAACGGCGGCCGCACGGCGCTGCCGGGAAAGCTCCTGGCACAACATCGCACACTCCGCGAGTAACGTTGCTTCCTGCTCCACCAACTCGGCGATGCGCTCGTCGCTGTGTTCCAGCGTCTCCAATTCAGTGGCGGCTTTCTGCGCATACACCAGCACCTCTTCGACCGCACCACCGTACTTGCGCGCCAACTGCCGCAGTAGCGACAAACGCTCTTCTACCCACGTCAGACGCCGCGGATTGAATTCGACGCCGCCGAGGTAGTCACGCAGGGTGCGCGCTATATCCTCTACCTGATACCCCACTTCCTCAAGGGCTTGCGCCTGTGGAGCTAGAGTCACGTCGATACGCGCAAGCGTCGCCATGTCGCGCTGCGCCTGCCCGATCAAATCGATGATGGCGGGGGACTGTCCACGTCCTTCCTCGAACACCGTGACCAGGTTAGAGGCCAACGCCGCCAACTGCTCGGCGTTGGAAAGTCGCACCAACTCGGATTCCAACGCCTCTTGTTCGCCCGGCACGAGTTTCGCCGTGCCGATCTCATCCACCTGAAAGCGTAGCAGATCGATACGCTGCATCCGGTCACGCTCGCTCTGGCGCAGCGCGCGCAATTGGCGACGTACTGCCTGAATCTGCTGCACCACCTCGGCAACCTGCGCGCGCAGTGACTCCAATCCGGCAAAGCGATCCAGCAGATTCAAGTGCTCGCGCACACGCAACAGGCTCAGGTGCTCGCTCTGCCCGTGAATATCGACAAGTTTCTCGGCAACGTCGCGCAACACAGCCGCGGAAACGACCCGTCCGTTGACCCGCGCCACCGTCCGCCCGTTACTGCGCAGTTCGCGGCTCAGCCACAACGTATCCGGCGCATCACTCTCCAACGCTTCGTCTTTCAGCAATGCGGCGAGATCGCCCTGCTCTAAGGGCGTCAGCACAAACAGGCCCTCCACGCGAGCCAGGTCAGCGCCGGCACGCACCGCCGTCGTATCGCCGCGTCCGCCGAGCAACAGCGCCACAGCATCAATGAGGATCGATTTCCCCGCCCCTGTTTCACCGGTCAGCACGTTAAAACCGGATTCCAACGTCATATGGAGATCATCGATAATCGCAAAGTCCCTGATATGCAGTTCGCGTAACACGGTTCACCATCATGAAAAAAAGTGTCATTCCGGCACAATCCTTTACCGGAGACCTTACTCAGAGGATATACCAATTTGCCGAACAAACAAGTGAGAACCAGACTACAATAATCTTACAAGCTACCTCCCCGGTCACGGAGCAGTCGCCCGGCTCAATGTCGCAGGCCTTCACCGGGCTATAACTGCCAAAGACAGCCAGAAATCCTGCCAGATACAACCCTGATAGGTTTTGAGAGTGTATTTATGTTATTATTAGCGTACTTAGTTGATGTCACATACCTATGTCTCCAGTTAACACGGCAAGGATGTTACGTCGATACCATGCGGAGGTCATACCATGATCCCATTATTGGGGCAGATCAAGGGGCCGGAGGATCTGAAGTCCCTGCAACTGCCTGAGCTTGAGCAGTTAGCGTCGGAGATCCGGCAACACATTATTGAAACCGTTCTCGAAAATGGCGGCCATATGGCGTCCAATTTGGGTGTCGTAGAACTGACCCTGGCGCTGCACACGGTCTTCGACAGTCCCCACGACAAGCTGATCTGGGATGTGAGCCACCAGTGTTATCCGCACAAACTGCTGACCGGGCGCGTCCACGATTTCGGCACGCTGCGCCGGTATCGCGGAATCTCTGGCTACACCGAGCCGCGCGAAAGCGCCCACGACGTGTTCACGGCGGGTCACGTGGGCACGTCGGTCTCGTCGGCGTTGGGTATTGCCGCCGCGCGCGACCTGCAAGGCGCGGATTTCCACGTGATCGCCATCATTGGCGATGGCTCCGTCACGGCGGGGATGGCGCTGGAAGGGTTCAATCACGCCGGGTATTTGCAAAAACGCTTTATCGTCGTGCTGAACGACAACGAGATGTCGATCTCGCCGAGCGTCGGCGCGATTGCCAAGCACCTCGACGCGCCGCCGGCTACGTCCCCCACCCTCTGGGAGACGTTGGGTTTTCATTACATCGGGCCGGTCGATGGACACGATCTGGCGGCGTTGCAAGATCAACTCCGCGCGGCGAAAGCCATTGCCGACAAGCCCGTGGTGGTTCACGTGCGCACCCAGAAGGGCAAGGGCTACCGTCCCGCCGAAGAGAACCCGGAGAAGTGGCACGGCGTTGCGCCACACAACGGCAAACCCAAGACGATGTCCCCCAAAAATGTGCCCTCCTACAGCCAGGTTTTCGGTGACACGGTGACGGCGATGGCACAGGCCGACCGGCGCGTGGTCGCCATCACCGCCGCAATGCCCACAGGCACCGGGCTGAGCGGGTTTGCGCGCGCATTCCCGGAGCGCTTCTTCGACGTGGGGATCGCCGAGCAGCACGCGGTCACGTTTGCGGCGGGATTGGCGGCGCAAGGGATGCGCCCCGTCGCAGCAATCTATTCCACGTTCCTGCAACGCGCCTACGACCAACTGATCCACGACGTGGCGCTGCAAAATCTGCCGGTGATCTTCGCCATCGACCGGGGCGGCATCGTCGGCGACGACGGGCGCACGCACCAGGGCGCGTTCGATCTGGCGTACCTGCGCAGCATCCCCAACTTCACTGTGATGGCGCCCAAAGACGAGGCCGAGCTGGTCGAAATGCTGTGGACGGCGCTGACCCTCGACGGCCCGGTTGCCATCCGCTATCCCCGGAGCGCTGGCGAAGGCGCAGCGCTTCCCACGCGGCCCCAGCCGCTCCCCATCGGACGGCCGGAAATGCTGCGCGCGGGCGAGGACGTGGCGATCCTCGCAATAGGGTCGATGGTCTACCCGGCGCTGGAAGCGGCGCGCGCCCTTTCGAGCCTGGGTGTGGAAGCCGCCGTCATCAATGCGCGCTTCGTCAAGCCGCTGGATGGGGCGCTGCTCAAGAGTCTGGCGCTGAATTTCAACCGCCTGGTGACGGTCGAGGAAGGCGTGCTGGCGGGCGGGTTCGGGTCCGCCGTGCTGGAGCAGTTGGAGGCGCAGGGGATGAATTACGTCACGCTCAAGCGCCTGGGGCTGCCCGACGAATTTATCGAACACGGCGAGCGCCGTCTCTTTCTGAAGCAGTACAACCTCGACGCCGCCGGGATCGTCAGCGTGATCCAGCGAACGTTTCCCGAGTTGTTCTCTGTGCCCTGGTACTACAACGTCGAGTCGCCGGACAATCACGCGCTCACCAGTGTGCCAGGATTTGGACCGGACGTGCAACGACTCGTGCTCGACCGAGGTTTGACAGGCTAGTATGCCGCATCGTATCGCCATCCTCGGCAGCACCGGCTCTATCGGACGGCAGACTCTGGACGTGCTCCGGGCGCTGCCCGGTCATTTCAGCGTTGTCGCGTTGGCTGCCGGGCGCAACGTGACGCTGCTCAATGAACAAATCCACGAGGTGAACCCGGCAATCGTCGCCGTGAGCGAAGCCGCGGACGCGCCGCGCGTTGCCCATCCCCACGTTTTAGCGGGTGAGGCCGGCCTGGTGGAGATCGTCACCCGCCCGGACGTCGATCTGGTCGTTGTCGCCACGTCGGGCAAGGCGGGTTTTGTGCCCACGCTCGCCGCCATCGAAGCGCGCAAAGCCATCGCCATCGCCAACAAAGAGGTGTTGGTGATGGCCGGGGCATTGGTGATGGAGGCCGCGCGGAAACACGGCGTGGAACTGCGCCCCATCGACAGCGAGCACAGCGCGCTGTGGCAATGTTTGCGCGGCGAGGACAGCGCCGAGGTTGCCAAGCTCATCCTCACCTCGTCCGGCGGGCCGTTCCGCACCTACAGCGCAGAGCAATTGCACGATCTCAGCCCCGCCGCCGCGCTCAAGCATCCCACCTGGGTGATGGGGCAGAAAATCACCATCGATTCGGCCACGTTGATGAACAAGGGCTTCGAGATCATCGAGGCGCACTGGCTCTTCGGGAAGCCCTACGAGCAGATCGAGGTGATCGTCCACCCGCAGAGCATCATCCACTCGATGGTGCAGTACGTGGACGGCGCGATCAAGGCGCAGCTTTCCGCGCCGGATATGCGCCTCGCCATCCAGTACGCGCTGAACTATCCCACGCGCACGGCGCAGATCTGCAATCCGCTGGATTTGATCGCCGCGCGCGCGCTGACCTTTGAAGCGCCCGACACGACGCGCTTCCCCTGCCTGCGCCTGGCCCGCGAAGCTGGAATCGCCGGCGGCGCCTATCCCACCGTCCTCTGCGCGGCGGATGAGGAAGCCGTTGACCTGTATCTGGCGGAGCGCATCAAATTCTCCGACATTCCCCGACTAGTGGAGCAGGCCCTCAGCGCCCATACCAGTGTGGACAACCCCTCATTCGAGGCTATACTCGCGGTAGATGCCTGGGCCAGGGCATACATCCAGGCGCAATTCACACAGTAGAAATGTTCTCAACGGATCGAACGAATTTAACGGAAAAATCTTCCGTTGAATCCGTTGAGCCATTTTGGGGGCACAAATGGAAATCCTCCTTGCTAAAGAATATGGCTTCTGTTTCGGCGTAAAGCGCGCGGTGAAAACCGTAGAAGAAACCGCCGCGAGCGCCAATGGGCCGGTCTACACGCTCGGCCCCATCGTCCACAACGACGAGGTGGTGGCGCAGATGCAGGCTCTCGGCGTTCAGGCGAAGGGCAGCATCGACGAGATCGACGAAGGCACGGTCATCATCCGCGCGCACGGCGTCCCGCCGGAGACGTTGGATGCGGCGCGCAACAAGGGCTTGCGCGTCGTGGATGGCACGTGTCCGCTGGTCATCAGAGTGCAACAGCTTGCCCGCGCGCTCCACGACGATGGCTGCCAGGTCGTCATCTACGGCGCGCCGGAGCACCCGGAGGTCGTCGGCATCGCCGGGTGGGCGGGAGAGGGATCTGTGGTCGTCCAAAGTCTTGAGGACGTCGCCGCGTTGCCGCGCAGCAAGAAAATCGGCGTGGTCTCGCAGACGACCAAAATCCCTGCCGACTATCAGGCGGTCGTCGGCGCGTCGATGGGCAAATGCCAGGAATTACGCGCGCACAACACCATCTGCAACGCCACCGCGCAACGCCAAACCGCCGCCGTTGAAGTCGCACAGCAAGTGGACGTGATGCTCATCATCGGCGAGGCGCACAGCTCGAACAGTCGCCGGCTGGCGGAAGTGTGCGCGCAGGTCAACCCGCGCACCTACCGCATCGCCACGGCGGACGAGTTGGAGGCGGCGTGGTTTACCGGCGCGGAGAAGGTCGGCGTCACGGCGGGGGCTTCGACGCCGGATGCGGCGATCGAGCGGGTTGTTGCGTGGTTTCAAACACAGCGGATATAGGCGAATTGCGGCCTTATCTGGTATGTCCTGCATTGCCGTTGGCATCCCAGTGATAAACCCTCTGCTCTACAAAGTTTCGTAATTTTCAGAGAAAACACTATGCGCGTCATTGCTATTATCCTCGCCGCCGGGAGCGGAACACGGATGCAATCCGAGGTCAACAAGCACTTGTTGCCGCTGGCGGGCAAGCCGGTCATCGTTCACACGTTGCTGGCCTTCCAACGCTGCGCCGCCATCGACGCCATCGTGCTGGTGACGAGCGCGGACAATATGGCCGCGTATCAGGCGCTCGTTGCCGAGTTCGGCATCGACAAAGTCTACCGCATCGTGCTCGGCGGCGAGACGCGCCAGGCGTCGGCGCTCAACGGGCTGCGCGCTGCAGGCGACTGCGACGTCGTGCTCCTCCACGACGGGGCGCGGCCCCTTATCGCGCCGCGGGAGATCGAGGCGGTGATCCGCGACGCGGCGGAGTACGGGGGCGCGGTCGTCGCCGTGCCGGCGAAGGATACGACGCTCCGCGCGCGGGAGGGCTTCATCGAGGCGCAGTTGGAGCGCAGTACGCTGTGGCAGGCGCAAACGCCGCAGGGCTTCAGAGCGGTTATAATACGGGAGGCTTACGAGGCCGCCGCCCGCGATGGCGCGCAGAGCACGGACGATACCGGCCTGGTCACGCGCCTGGGAGGAGCGGTGAAAATCACGCCGGGCAGTTACGCCAACATCAAAATCACCACGCCGGAAGACCTGGCTATCGCCGAGGCATTGTTGGAAGAAGTAGACGGTAGACAGTAGACGGTAGACGGGGAGGAAGTATGTTTTACGTTGGGTTTGGGCAGGACAGCCATCATTTTGTGGAGGAGGGGGATGACAAGCCGTTGGTGTTGGGCGGGGTAGTGATTCCGGGCGAGCGCGGGCTGAAGGGAAACTCCGACGCGGACGTGATCCTGCACGCGGTCTTCAATGCGCTGACGCAGGCCGTCGGCGGGCGCTCCATCGGCTATTACTGCGACAGGTTGTGCCTGGAGGACGGCATCACCGACAGCCGCGAATACCTGAAAATCCCGCTGCAAATGCTGGCGGAGAAGCGCTGCGTCATCAACAACCTGGGCGTCAGTCTGGAAGGCCGCCGTCCGCGCATCGAGCCGTGGTCCGATGCGATCAAGCAGAGCCTTGCGCAGTTGCTCGGCATCGAAGAATCGCAAATCGGCCTCAACGCCACCAGCGGCGAGAAGCTGACCGCTTTCGGGCGCGGCGAGGGGATTCAGGCATTCGCCATCGTCAGCCTTGCTGATTTTCGATTTTAGATTTTAGATTTTGGATTTTGGACTTTTCACTTCGGACTTTGGATTAATGACCGAGTTGACTGTCAAAGCTTACGCAAAAATCAACCTGACGCTAGAGATCCTCCGGCGGCTGCCGTCGGGCTATCACGAAATCAAGTCGGTGATGCAGCAGACGGCGCTGTGCGATGACCTCACCATCACCGAAGCCCACGCCGGGATTACCATCGAGAGCGCGAACAGCAATGTCCCGCGCAACGCGCGGAATTCGATTTGGAAGGCCGCTGCGCTGCTCAAGGAACGCAGCGGCGCGGACTGTGGGGTGAAATTCAAACTCGTCAAACGCATCCCTGTCGGCGGCGGGATGGGCGGCGGCAGTGCGGACGCTGCAGCGGCGTTGGTGGGGCTGAACAAGTTCTGGCAGTTGGGATTGTCGCAGATGGAATTGTTCGAGATCAGCCAGGAAATCGGCATGGATGTGGCCTTCTGCATCCTAGGCGGCACGGCGCTGGCGACAGGACGCGGAGAAATCGTCGAGCCGCTGCCTTCCCCGCCGAAGCTGCCCATCGTCATTGTCAACCCCGGCGTCTTCGTGTCGACACGCACCGCTTACGAGGGGTTGAAGGTGGATCAACTCACGTTCACCGACAAAAGCGCGCAGATGATCGACGCCATCCAGCGCCAGGATTTCGACGGTATCGTCACCAGCCTGCACAACGATTTCGAGAGCACGGTGTTGGACGAATACCCGGTCATCGGCGCGGCCAAACGCGATCTGGTGGAGGCCGGGGCAGAAGCGGCGCTGCTATCGGGATCAGGCGCGAGCGTCTTCGGCATCGCCAGGGACGCAGCGCAAGCCCGCGCCATCGCCGAGGCGCTCAAGCCGCACTATCCCTTCGTCGTCGCTACGCATACGGTTGGGGATCGGTAATTGGTAAAGGGTAAAGAGTAAAGAGTAAAGAGTAAAGAGTAAAGAGTGACAAGACTCGTTTCTCATTACTCATTACTCGTTACTCATTACTCATTTCCCATTACTCATAATACACAAGGAGTAGAAGCATGCGCAGAATGTCGAAACCTATCAGCATCGGTGGGGTGGTGGTGGGGGGCGGCGCGCCGGTGACGGTGCAGTCGATGACGAACACCGATACGCGCGACGCGCCGGCCACTATCCGCCAGATCCACGCGCTGGAAGAGGCCGGCTGCGAGATCGTCCGCGTGGCCGTGCCGGACCGCGTCGCCGCCGACGCGCTGCCGGCCATCAAGCAGGGCATCCACATCCCGCTCATCGCCGACATCCACTTCGACTACCGGCTGGCGCTGGCAGCGCTGGACGCGGGCGTGGATGGGCTGCGCTTGAATCCGGGCAACATCGGCTCGGAAGAGCGCGTGCAGCAGGTGGTGCGCAAAGCGAAGGAACGCCAGGTTCCCATTCGCATTGGCGTCAATTCGGGATCGCTGCCCAAAGACCTGGACGAAGACCCGGCCCTCTCTGCTGTCGATAAGATGGTCGCCGGGGCCATGCGCCACGTAAAGATTCTGGAAGACCTCGACTTCGAGATGATCAAGATTTCGGTCAAGTCGTTCGACGTGCCGACCACTGTCGAGGCGTACCGTCGCATCGCCGAGCTGACGCCGTACCCGCTGCACCTGGGCATCACCGAGGCCGGGCTGCCCGACGTAGGCGCGATTCGCTCTGCTGTGGGGTTGGGCGTGCTGCTCTATATGGGGCTGGGCGACACGTTGCGCGTCTCGCTGACCGGCGATCCGCTGGACGAGGTGAAGGTGGGCTACGAAATCCTCAAGTCGCTCAATATGCGCCAACACGGGCCGGTGATCATCTCCTGCCCCACCTGCGGGCGCACGGAGATCAACCTGGTGGCGCTGGCGCAGCAGGTGAGCGAGCGGTTGAAAGCCATCGAACAGCCGATCAAGGTGGCGGTGATGGGGTGCGTGGTCAACGGGCCGGGGGAAGCGAAGGGCGCGGACTTCGGGCTGGCGGGCGGCAAGGAGAAGGGCGTCATCTTCCGCAAGGGCAAAATCGTGCGCACCGTCCCGGAGAGCGAGCTACTGGACGCGCTGATGGCAGAGATCGAGGCGGGGCTGGATTGATTCTGCGGGCAGATCGGGTTTTTTGCCGCTGATGAGAAACTACACCCGCTCCTGCGGGTCGAACATTTTGGCGTATTCTTGCAGCGCGTAACGGTCGGTCATGCCGGCGATGTAGTCGCAGACGACGCGGTGCGGGGAACGTTTCGCCAGTTTGGCCTGTTCGTCGCGGGGCAACTGGCCCGGCGCCGCCAGGTACGCTTCGAACAACGCCGTCAGAACCCGCTCGGCTTTAATCTGCATCCGCACCACGCGGGGATGGTTGTAGAGCCGCTCGTAGAGGAAGCGCTTCAATTCGCGCGTCATCGCGTGCGTTTCCGGCGAGGCAGCGACGACGTTTTCCGGCAAGCTGCGCACGTCGTCCGGGGAGCGCACGCCCGTCGCCTCGATGCGCCGCGCGGTTTCCTCGATCGTATCGGTGATGAGCAAGCCCAACAGGCGGCGCACGATGCGATGGCGCCACAGCCGGTCGAAACCGCGCCCGTCCCAGGCCAGATTCTCCTTCAGAAATTCCCACCACGCCACGCCGTTCAGTTCTTCCGGGGCGAGCAGCCCCGAACGCAAGCCATCGTCCAAATCGTGCGCGGTGTAAGCCAGCTCGTCGGCGGGGTTCGCCAGTTGCGCCTCCAACGTCCCCAGTTTGTCGGGGTCGTAGCGTCCGGCATCGGCGGCGTCGTACTCGGTCTCGTGCTTGACGATACCCTCGCGCACTTCCCAGGTGAGGTTCAGCCCTGGGAAGTCGGGGTAGCGGCGTTCCAGCTTTTCCACGATGCGCAGGGATTGTTTGTTGTGGTCGAAGCCGTCGTGATCGGCCATAAGCTGGTTCAACGTCATCTCGCCGGCGTGGCCGAAAGCCGGATGGCCCAGGTCGTGCGCCAGACAGATGGCCTCCACCAGGTCCTCGTTCGCGCCGAGCGCGCGCGCCATCGTCCGCCCAATCTGCGCGACTTCGAGCGTGTGCGTCAGCCGCGTGCGGTAGTAGTCGCCCTCGTCGTTGACGAAGACCTGGGTTTTGTATTCCAGGCGGCGGAAGGGGGTGCAATGCAGGATGCGGTCGCGGTCGCGTTGGAAACACGTCCGGTAGTCCGGCTCGTCTTGGGGATAGGCGCGCCCGCGCGAATCCCGGCTGCGGAAGCCATACGGCGCAAGCGAGCGGTCCTCAACGTCCTCCAACACACTGCGGGTGTAAAGCATGGTGCATCACTGCAAACCTGTCAGATTTGCAGAAGTCAACGTCCGCCGCACGAGGCGCAGGAACTGCTGGTGCACGAAGCGCAGGAACTGCTTCCCCCCGCGCCTTTGAGCGCGCCGTTGCTGCCGGCGGCGTAGAACAGGGAAAGCCCGCGTTTAGCGTTCTCGGCGCCGCAGACAGGGCAGGTAATCGGCGCGTCGGCGTCTTTCATCGCGCGGCGCGCATCGAACCGTTTGCCGCATTTTGGACAACTGTATTCGTAAATCGGCATATCTCACCTCAGTTGGTAACTGGTTGCTGGTTACTGGTTGCTGGTTGCTGGTTACTGGTTACTGGTTACTGGTTGCTGGTTACTGGTTGCTGGTTACTCATTACTCATTACTCATTACTCATTACTCATTACTCATTACCAATTACCACTCACCAATTCCCGATTATTGATTACGCCTCATCCTGGTTGATAAGTTCGGTCAGTTCTTGCGCCTTGACGTAGCCTTCGACGGTGATGTGCTGTTTTTGGACGCCTTCGACGCTGGCGACGGCGCGTTTGATGTCCACGGCCAGGCTGTGCGCGATGGGGCACAAGGGAGAGGAGGGGCGGAAGGTGTAGACGGCAATGCCCATCGCTTCATCGACGGTCAGGTCCTCCACCAGGCGCATGCGCAGCACATCGATGCCGGTCTCAGGGTCGATCACCTCGACCAGGCGCATCAAAATCTGTTCTCGCAAGGTCATATTTACGGCCATAGCGTCACCTCCACTGTTCATTATACCAGAATTTGCCAGTTGAAGCTATTCCAATTTGTGCTATGATGAATCAAATATCAGGAGGTAGCCGATATGGCCGATGAACCGAAAACAACCGTAGACAAGCTGATTACCGCAGATTTTGTCATCACGATGAACCCCACCTACGACATCTACACGCCTGGCGCGGTTGCGGTGATGGGGGACAGCATCGTGGCTGCCGGCCCGCGCGATGCGTTGCTCGCTGCTTACGCGGTCAAAGAGCGCGTGGACGCGGGCAACGCGGTGGTGATGCCCGGGTTCGTCAACACGCACGGCCACGCGCCGATGACGCTGTTGCGCGCGCTGGTGGATGACTTGCGGCTGGACGTGTGGCTGATGGGCTATATGATGCCGGTTGAAGCCAACTTCGTCAACCCGAATTTCTGCTGGATGGGCACGCAGTTGGCCGCCGCCGAGATGATCCGCTCCGGCACGACCACGTTTATGGATATGTACTACTTCGAAGAAGCCGTCGCCGACGCGGCTGTGCAGGCCGGCATGCGGGCGGTGTGCGCGCAGAGCGTGCTCCGTTTCCCCACGCCGGACGCGGGCAGTTACGACGAAGGGCTGGCGCGCGTCCGCGATTTCCTGATGCGTTGGAAGAACCATCCACTCGTGATCCCGGCGATTGCGCCGCACGCACCCTACACCATCACCACCGACCTGTTGGAAGCCGCCGTGCGACTGGCGTTGGAGTACGATGCGCCGTTGCACATCCACATCGCGGAGACGGCGCAGGAAGTCGAAGACCACCGCAAGGAGTACGGCATCCCGCCGGTGCCCTGGCTGAAAAAGTGGGGCGTTTTCGAGGCGAAAACGACCGCCGCGCACTGCGTGCATCTGGACGAGGGCGAAATTCGCACCCTGCAACATTACAACGTCGGCGTGGCGCACAATCCAAGCAGCAATATGAAGCTCGCCAGCGGCATAGCGCCCATCAGCCGGATGCTGGAAATGGGCGTCAACGTCGGCATCGGCACCGACGGCGCGGCGAGCAACAATGACCTGGATATGATCGAGGAGCTGCGCCTGGCGAGTTTCCTCGCCAAAGTCAACACGATGAACCCGACGGCGTTGCCCGCACGGCAGGTGATCGAGATGGCGACGATCATGGGCGCGCGGGCGATGCACATCGATCATCTTACCGGTTCGTTGGAGGCGGGCAAACGCGCCGATATGATCGTCGTCTCGATGGACGACGCGCGCCATATGCCCTATTTCCGCCACTTTGCCGACAGCATCTACGGACGGCTGGTCTATGCGATGAACCGGGAGGACGTGCAACACGTGATGGTGAACGGCGCGTGGCTGATGCGCGACCGCCGTCTGCTCACGGTAGACGTGGAGGCGCTGCGCGAGGAGACGTCCGCGTTGGCGCATAAAATCGACGCCTTCCTTATCCGACGCGAGGAGAGCGTGCTGAACAAACTCGTCGCCATCGGTGGGGTGGCGCAGGACAAGACCTTCGAGGTGCAGGTGAAGGTGCGCAGCGACGACCTGACCGCGCTGAAATTGCGCCTGCACGCCTCGCCAGAGATTACCTTCCTCCGTGGTTCGCAACGCACGCAATACGACACCTACTTCGTCTTCGACGATCAGGAGGAAAGCCGCCTGCGTTACCGCGAGGACGAGGTGCGCCACCTGGACACCAACGAGCTGATCGACGTGATCTACCGCCTCACGCTGACGACGATGTCCAAGGAACGCGAATACGAGTGTTCAGTGCTGCTCTCCCGCGCGCGTTTCGACGCGCCAGCGACGCGCAGCCGGCGTTTCTACCAGGAGTATTTCAAGCCGCAGCGCGTGATCGAGATCCACAAAACGCGCCGCCGCTATCACATCCGCTACGGCGGCACAGACTTTTCGATCAACCTGGATCAGATTATCAAACCGGAGGACGGCGGTTCATACATGGAGATCAAAAGCCGCACCTGGTCGCGACAGGACGCGGAGCGCAAGGCAGCGCTCATCAGCGAACTGCTCAAGGCGCTCAAGATCCCCGATGAGGCGTTAATCCGGGCGGAGTACGTAGATTTGTAACGCAACGGCGTGCGACAGCAACGCCGGGAATGAAGACGATTATCTCAACGGATTTAGCGGAGTTTAACGGAGTCTTTCCGTTTGATCCGTTCAATCCGTTGAGGCTATTTTTGAAGGAATTCGGCTCACCATAACCGTGAATCCGGCACATCCATCCACGCGCCACCATTGGCGATGGACAATTGACTGACCAGACCCGGCAGCGTCATGTCCATCGCCTCGTGGATGCCGATAGGGCATGGTGCGCCCTCGACGATACTGTTCACGAAGTCCAGCACCTCGAAGTAATCCCCGCCGCCGTGCCCCGCTTTGAGTGCGGCCTCCGGCGGATCGCGCCACAGCTCCGGCATGTAGTCCTGTTCGAGGTCGAACAGATCGATCCACGTGTCTTTGTCCGGGCAGACGTCTGCCAGCCAGACTTTGTGCCGCTCGCTCGACCCGCGTCCCGATTCGTAGCAGCCCTTCGTTCCCTGCAAACAGTGATTGTGCATCGCGTGCGGGCGCTCCGAGAGCATGTCCACGCGGATTTTGATGAGCGCGCAGCGTGCAGTCTTACACAGCATCACGCACGTATCCTGGTTCTCGTAGGCGTCGCCGCGCGGATCGCGGTAGTGATGGCCGCTGCCCTCACAACTCACGCGCACGACGCGATCCGCCGCCTTGCCCGGCTCTGCCGCGAGCCATTGTAAAATCGGTCCCAGGCTGTGTGTGCCGTAGGTGACGCCGTCGATGCCGGTCTGCCAGCGCCGCCGCCAGGGGGTGATCTCGTTGAGTTCCTTCAATTCGTGGATGTATTCGCCTTCGGCGTAATAGACCTCGCCAAACAGCCCGCGCCGCACCAGTTCCTTGACCAGCACGACCGGACGGGCGTAGACGTAGTTTTCGGCCATCATATACACGGCGCTGGAACGGTTGGCGGCTTCCACCAGCGCGCGACATTCCTCGACAGACACGCCCGCCGTGACCTCGCTCAGCACATGCAGGTTGCGTTCCAACGCCGCTATCGCCTGCGGCGCGTGGAACTGCATCGGCGTGCCGATGACGACGACGTCGATATCGGACTTCGCCAACATCTCGTCGTAATCGGTGTACGTCTCGGTTGCGCCGAGGATGCGTGCCGCTTCTTCCAGCGCATCCTCGCGCACATCGCACACCGCGTGGATGCGCGTCACCGGATGCACGTCGAAGGCCGTGCGAAAACTCGCGCCCCGCCCCGCCGCGCCCACAATGCCGACGTTAAGTTTCTCGATCAGCGCCATGCTATCCCCTCCGAAAATGAATCGCTAATCTCGCGAATTACCACGAATCTCTTTAGGTTGGCATAGATTCGCGCGATTCGCGGTTAGAATCTTCGTTTTCCTGCAACCATGCAAGGGCATCGGCCCGGTCTGCGCGGATCTGTTCCGCCAGCGCCTCCACTGAGGCAAAGCGCAGTTCCTCCCGCAACCGGTGCAGGAAATCCAGTTGCATGCGCTCACCGTAGATATCACGCGCGAAATCGAGCAAATGCGCTTCGACGGTAGGCGGGTAGGTGTCGAACGTAGGTCGCGTGCCCACGTTGACGATGGCATCGAAATGTTCGCCATGCAAATATGCCCAACAGACGTAGATGCCGTTCGCGGGCAACAGCCGCTCAGCAGGGAGGCGTAAGTTTGCGGTGGGGAATCCTAGCACACGTCCGCGTTGGTAGCCGTGTTCGACGATGCCGGTCAACCGGTAAGGGTGTCCCAGGCAGTCGTTGGCCTGCGCCAGGTCGCCGCTCTTCAGCGCGTGACGGATGCGGCTGCTGCGAACGGGAAGGCCGTCCCGACAGGCGCTTTCGCCGAACTGCGCTACCGTAAACCCGAGCCGCGCGCCCATCGCTTCGAGGAAAGGGATGTTGCCCTCGTGGTTGTGGCCCAGGGCAAAGTCCGGGCCGACCCACAACCCTGCCATCGCCAGCTTTTCTACCAGCCAGGTCACAAAATCCGTCGCCGAGGTCGCCGCTATGTGACGGTCGAACGGCAGCACGACCACCCCATCCAGCCTCAGGGGAACCATATAGTCGAGCCGCTCCTCCAACGTGGATAGCGCACCGTTTTTGCTGCGCCCCAGCACCAGGCGCGGCAGCGGATCGAAGGTCAGCGCCACGGCCTGCATCTCGGCCTGCCGCGCTTCGGCCACCATCCACCGGATCAACGCCTGATGCCCCCGATGCACCCCATCGAACGCGCCAATCGTCAAGCCGGTCGGCCCCGCCAACACCAAATGCTCGATATCCCGTCTGATCCACATAAGTGATTCTTAGAATTTACCTCAACGGATCGAACGGATTCTAACGGATTTTCCCGTTTGTTCCGTTTAATCCGTCGAGGAACTTTTTATTTACGCTGCATCATCAGTAAGCTCATACGGTTGTCACGCTTGCGTTTGACAATGTGCAGCAGCTTGGCAGCCTCGATGGCCTTTTCCAGCCGGGTGATGGGCGTCGAGCCGGCGACCAGCCAAAGCGCGCCGTCCGCCGTGAGGAGCGCAGCGGCTTGTCGCGCCAACTGCTCCGCTGCCGCCGGGCCTTCTTCCTCGCGCAAAAGGCCAACAATCAAATCGACCGCCTGCGCCTCGTCCTCCAGCGCCAAATCGGCCCGGTGCGCGGCGACAATCCGGGATGCGGGGCAGCCGTTCTGGATGAGGTTTTCACGCGCGTAACGCAGGCCTAGCAAATCCCGGTCCGCCAGGATGATGGCGTCGGGGCTGAACAGCTTCCACAACGCGACGGGGACGTGTCCCTGTCCGGGGTTGTGGATGACCACGCGCCTCGCAGCGCCCCTTTGCAAGCGCGCCAGATTGTCCAGCAGCAGGAGCGTGCCGTAGCCGAGCGAATCGAACTCCGGCAAGCCGCGCGCCGTCTGCATCGGGAAGGTCAGTGCACCGACAGTAATCTCAACGACATCCCGGTGATACAATCCCCGCGCCATCCCACCGGCAAACGGTGGCTGCGCAGCGCGATAGGCGTCGGTGAAACGGTAGTGGAAGATCGCGTGGCCGGAGCGCGTTTCCTGGAAAGCGATTTCGATGCCCGGATCGTCCAATGCCTGCGCAACAACGCCTTCCAGCGCCGCCACCGCGACGATGGCGGCCAGGCCGCCCGGCTTCAGAAAGTGTACGGCATCGCGCAGCAAACTGGCGATGACCGTCTCGCCGGCCTTGCCGGGGACGTTGGAGACGATGAGGTCGAAGTCCCGCTCGCGCACGTCGTCGTAACCCAGGCTGCCGTAGACTTCGACGCCCGCGAGTCCGTTCAGCGCCGCGTTCTGGCGCGTGTAGACCACGGCGAGCGCGTCCCGGTCTACCGCGTGGACGACGCTCTCCGGATACAGCGCCTTCAACGTCAACGCCAGGGGGCCGTAGCCGCAGCCGAGGTCGAGGATTTTGGCGAAAGGCGGCGCGTCCGCCAGGCTTCGCAATAGCCGCGCCGTGCCCACATCGATCTGATGGCTGCTGAACAAATCCTGCGCGACGTGGAAGTGCAAGGTGTGCCCACTGTGATAAAAATCAATCGTTTTCTTGAAATAAACGTCCGGCATGAAACCTCGGTGAGAAAGAGTCAGCGAATAAGCGAATCAGCGAGTCAGCGAATAAGCGAATCAGCGAATCAGCGAATTGACGCACCGTAAGAAAATCTGCTGCATCTGCTCAATCTGCTGACGCAAAGACGATCTTAGGCCGCCACACACCTGGTTCGACCGGGCGCATCACAGCGATAAACCGTCCGACGGCGTCGCGCGCTTGCGCCATCTCGGCGTCGGGCGCATCGTCCAACGTTATCGTCTGGCCGAAACGCACCGCCTGCTCTTGTTCCGGCGTGATGACAATCACCGGCAGGGCCGTAAGCGCGGTCTCGGGCGGCAAAAGAACTTCTTCCAGACGCCCGGCTTGCGCCAAAGCATCGAGCGCCTCCAACGTGCGGCTGTCTTCCAGGCGAAACTCGCCCGCCGCCGTGCGGGTGAGCGCGGTCAGGTGCGCGCCGCAGCCGAGCGCCTGTCCCAGGTCGTGGACCAGGCTGCGGATGTACGTCCCCGCCGAGCAGACCACTTCGACGGTCACGTCGGGCAGCGCCCAATCCAGCGCGTCCAGCCGGTGAATCGTGACGGGGCGCGGCGCGCGCTCGATTTCCTTCCCCTGCCGCGCCAGTTTGTAGAGCTTCTGTCCTCTGATTTTGAGGGCGGAATACATCGGCGGAATCTGCGCGATGGCCCCACGGAACCCCGCCAGCGCCGCTTCGACCTCCGCCTGGCTCGCCGTCACCGGGCGGCGTTCCACGAGGACGCCGTCGGCGTCGTAAGTCGTCGTCGTCTCGCCGAGGCGCAACGTGGCGCGGTAGGTCTTGTCGCTGCCGTCGATGAACTGCACCAACCGCGTCGCCGCGCCGAGCGCCAATACGAACACGCCCGTCGCCAGCGGATCGAGCGTACCGGCGTGCCCCACGCGGCGCAGCCCTGCCATCCGCCGCACAACGTTGACGACGTCGTGGGAAGTTATGCCGGCGGGTTTGTTGACGATGAGAAAGCCGTTCATTCCTAGCTATCAGCGATCAGCAGTCAGCCTTCAGCGGCGTGCGGAAACCCTTGCAAAGGTTGCGCTGTCTGCTGCGCCTAAACCTTCGCCAGGGTGCTGCGCAAGTTCTTGGCGGGCGAGAGGCAGCACACGGGCTTGCGCCGCGTCCAGATCGCCGGTCACGGAGCAGCCGGCCGCCTGGTGATGGCCGCCCCCCTCCAGCACCTTGGCGATCCACGCGACGTTGTAGCCGGGCCGCGAGCGCAGGCTGACTTTCACCGTGCCGTCGCGCATTTCGAGGAACGTCGCCATGACCTTCGCTTCGGCCACACGGCTAAGCAGGTTGCCCAGGTCGAGGTCGTCGTGGTCTTCGATGCCCAGGGCGATCTTCTCGGCCAGCGGAAAGGTGGCCCAGGCCAGTTGACCGTCGAGTTGCAGGCGGTCAAGCGCCACGGCCCACCCGCGCATCTGCCGGTATGGGATCGAATCCAGGGTTTTTTCCATCACGCCGGCATAGTCGCCGCCGGCCTCGATCAACTGTCCGACGAAGCGCAGGACTTCCGGCGTGGTGTTCGATGTGCGCAACCCGCGCGTGTCGGTGAGCACGGCGGCGAGCAGACACGTCGCCATATCGCCGGTCAAGGGGATGCCGAGCGCGTCGATGAGCGCCGCGAGAGGCAGCGCCGTCGCCGCCGCATCGGGATCGACCAGGTTTACATCTCCGAAAGCGGTGTTCGTCGCGTGGTGATCGATGACCAACAACGGAAACTTCCCGCACCAGGCATCTTTGTAAATGCCACCGGTGCGGCTCAAATCGCTCATGTCCACGGCGATCACAAGGTCGATGTCGACGTCTTCGGGGACGTCGCTGACGTAAGTCTCTGCGCCCGGCAGATAAGCGACGTTTTCCGGGATGGGATGCACGCACGCCAGCAAAGGCTGGCTGCCTATCTGAAGGAGCGCCAATCGCAAAGCCAACGCGCAGCCGATGGTGTCGCCGTCAGGGCGCGGGTGAGAAATCAGCAACGGGCGGCGGCGCTGTTCGAGCAACGCCGCCGCGCGGTGAAGTATTTCTGCCGGAAAACTAGACGTCATCGTCGTCGTCATCGACGTCGTCGTCATCGACGTCGTCGTCCAAGAAATCGTCGTCATCGCCCTCGGCGGCGTCGGCGTCATCGTCGCCGTCGTCGGCGTCCAGATTAGCGCCTTCCACGCGCAGTTCGTGGAGCAGTTCCTCGATGCGCGCGCCATGCGCCAGTGAAGGGTCGTAGGTGAACACCAGTTGGGGCAGGTTGCGCAGGCGCAGCGTCGGCGCCATCTCGCTGCGCAGCCAGCCCGCCGCGCCATCGAGCGCGGTCTGCGTCACGGCGATGTCTTCTGCCGTGCCGATGATGCTGTAGAAAATTTGGGCACGCGTCGTGTCGCGGTTCACCACCACATCGGTGATGGTGACGTTCTCCAGGCGCGGGTCATTGCTCTCTTCGATGAACAACTGCGTGAGTTTCCGGCGGATCATCTGACTCACGCGCCCCATATATTTCTTTCCCATGATGCACCTCCTAAACGACCGCAACCCGTTCCATCACGAAGAACTGCAAACGGTCACCGGCCTCAATTGCGTCGAAACCTGCCAATTTGACGCCACACTCGAAGTTCTGCCGCACTTCGCGCACATCCTTATCGAAACGTTTCAGCGAATCCAGTCCGCCTTCGTGCACGACTTTTCCATCATGGAACACCCGCACTTTCGCATTGCGTTGGATGACGCCATCGGTGACGTAACACCCAGCCACGCGCCCCACTCTGGGGATGTCGAAAGTCTGACGCACCTGCGCCTCGCCGATCACTTTCTCCTCATAAACCGGGGCGAGCATACCCTTCATCGCTTTCTCCACGTCGTCGATGATCTCATAAATGATGTCATACTGTTGAATGGGCAAGTCTTCCATATCGGACATGCGGCGCGCCGAAGTATCTGCAGTGACGCGGAAACCGATGACGATCGCTTCCGAGGCCAACGCCAGGTCGATGTCCGACCCGCTGATGCTGCCGGCAGCCGCATGAATGACGTTCACTTTCACCTGATCGTTGCTCATCCGCTGTAAACTGGTGACAATTGGCTCAATCGAGCCCTGCACGTCGGTTTTGAGGACGATGTTCAGTTCCTTGACCTGTCCCTCGCGGATGCGGCTGGAAATATCGTCCAGGGAGAGTGGGCGCATCACCGTGCGCGCCAGGTCCTTGGCCCGCGCCTCTTCTTGACGTTTTTGCGCGATCGCGCGGGCGGTGCGCTCGTCTTTGACCACTTCCATGCGATCCCCGGCATCGGGAACGTCATGCAGCCCGACGATGACGGTGGGCGTAGCAGGCGGCGCAGTGCGATGCCGCTTGTCGTTCTCGTCCTGCAGCGCGCGGATTTTTCCCCAAGTCTTGCCGACAACGACTACGTCACCGGTGTATAACGTCCCATTTTGGACCAAGACGGTCGCCAATGGCCCTTGACGTTTATCGAGACGGCCTTCGAGCACCGTGCCGACCGCCGCCCGTTCCGGGTTAGCCTGCACACAGGCTTCATCAGCCACCAGCAAGATCGCTTCGAGCAGGTCATCCAGACCAAACCGATTTCGTGCGGAGACAGGGATGATCATTGTATCGCCGCCCCACTCGTCAGGCATCAAACCGTGGTCGCTCAATTGCTGTTTGACAACTTCGGGACGGGCATTCGGTCTATCGACCTTGTTAAGCGCGACGATGATCGGCACATGGGCCGCGCGCGCGTGGTTGAGGGCCTCGATGGTCTGCGGCTGCACACCGTCATCGGCGGCAACCACAAGCACCGCAATGTCAGTCGTATTCGCGCCGCGCGCCCGCATCGCGGTGAATGCTTCGTGGCCGGGCGTGTCGAGGAACGTGATTCGGCGTCCGGCGTGCTTGACCTGATACGCGCCGATGTGCTGCGTAATGCCGCCGCTCTCTTTATCCACCACGTTAGTGTGGCGGATGGCATCGAGAAGGGAGGTTTTGCCGTGGTCGACGTGCCCCAAGACGGTCACAACGGGCGGACGACCACAAAGGTCCTCCGGCGCTTCCGCGGAAAGGAGAATTTGCCACGCTGAAAGCTCGGTTTCCTGGTCTTCTTCAAGTTCTGCGTAGGGCTGCTTCGCCTCAAAGCCGAACTCACTGGCGATCACTGCCGCGGTATCGAAGTCGATCTGCTGGTTGATGCTGGCGAGCACACCATTGCTCATCAGGATTTTGATGATCTTGATGGGGGTTTCGCCCAATAATTCGGCCAAATCACGCACCGTAATAATCTCTGGAATCGTGACTTCCCTTAACTCTTCCATACTCAATCCTCCTCCGTCAAATTTACAAACCCCGGTATGGCGCTCGGCTCACAATCCGTCGCGTCCTGCACCAGGGTTTCGGGAAGCGCAGCCGCATACGCCTGCAACGCCGCGACTTCCTCCGTGGTCAAAGCCACACGCAGCGCGCGTTCCAGCGCGCCACGTTTAAGAGCCTGGCCCCAGCACACGCGCTGGCGGCACAAATACGCGCCACGCCCCTTCTGTTTCCCCGTTTCATCGACTACCACGCCGCCTTCAGCGAGGCGCACCACCCGCACCAACGCACGTTTCGCGCCGTGAGCGTGACACGCCACACACGTGCGCTCCGGGATGTGCTTTGGTCGCGATGGTTGCTTTTTCTTTGCCATATTTCACCACGAAACAAAAAAGGGACGCCAGCAATCTTCTGGCGTCCCTCAAGTCCTCAGGACTATGAGTTATGTCCCCTAGAATAACCTCAACCGTCGTATCGGTCTCATCACAACAATCCCGATGACCATTAGAGCCTCTCCACCCGCTCTCTTGCCCGACAGGCAAGAAAACAAGCGACCGAGACCCTGTTCGGGTTCAGGTTATCTGAGCCAGGATTAGCCCAAAGATTGCAAAGCCGGCACGTGCTCAACGTTAGAACTCTTCGTCGAAATCTGCCCACAAATCCTTATGACGCCGTCGCTTGCGCACGACAAAGGTCTCACCGGTTTTGTCGTCGAAAACCATGGCGCGCCCCTTCTTCTTCTTTCGTTTGTCCTTACGCCCGTCATCATCGTCTTCATCCAAGAACTCTTCGTCCTCGAACACTTCTGCAAATACCTCAGCCACCTCGCCGAGGGTTTCCACAGCAAGGTCTTCAGTCTGCGTCACGGTATCCACCGGCGTCTCTTCGACGACCTCGGCCTCAGCTTCGAGCGCCACAGGGACTTCGACCATCTCGGGTTCGGCGACCACTTCCACCACCGGCACTTCAACCTCCGGGGAAACGACCGAAGCTACCTCGACCGTCTCCTCAGGTGCGCTGACCGGCTCGGCCGCCACAACGGTCTCAACTTCTGCCGGCACTGCGGCTTCGACAGCCGGCTCGACAAACTGCAAGCCGGATGCTTCCATGGCATCTTTAATTTCGCGCAGCGCCTTTACACCGACGCCTTCGATCATCAAAAGTGCCTCATCGCCCAGGGCCATGCGCTCCATCACATCGCCGACGCTGCCGAGGCCACTGCTGGCGAGATGGCTATGAACCTTGTCCGACAAGTTGAGTGTCGCGAGCGGTTGGTCAAAAGCCGCGCCCGGCACACGCGCGCGGGCGGCCTGCTGCGCCTCACGGCGCTCGGCATCGGCTTTTTCCTGGGCAGTACGCCGGGCGCGCGCCTGTCGCGTCGCCGGACGTTCTGCATCCCGCCGCGTGATAATGGCTTCGCGCACGGCTTCCACGGTGCTCTTGAGGATGCGTCGTTCTTCGTCGGTGTACGGGTAGTGATCGCTTTCGTGGGTGCGCATAATGGACGCCAAGCGTGGCACCAGGGATGCATTGGTCTTGAGCACGTCTAGCAACTCTGGCGTGTTATTGACCTGCTCCAACGCCCACAGCGCGGCCTCCGTCGCCCCCTGAATATCCACACGCCAACCGGTCAGCTTGGCCGCCAGGCGCGCGTTCTGCCCGGAACGGCCGATTGCCAGTGAGAGCTGGTCATCCAACACCACCACCGAAGCGGTACGCCCGCCGGGATTGTTCTCGTCCAACACGACGCTGAGCACTTGATTCATACTCAAGGCGTTGGCAATGTAGATTTTCGGATCCTTGTTCCACTCGATCACGTCGATGCGCTCGTCGTGCAACTCGTTAGAAATCGTCTGAATGCGGATACCACGCATCCCCACACACGCACCCACCGGGTCCAGCCCGGCCTGGCGTGTGGAGACGGCGACCTTGGCGCGCATCCCCGCTTCGCGCGCGACGGCGTTGATCTCCACCTGTCCGGCACGGATTTCGGGGACTTCCAGTTCCAGCAAACGACGCAGCATCAACGGGTGGCTGCGGCTGACGACGATTTCGGGGCCACGCGAACTGCGCTTCACTTCCAACACGTAGACGCGGATCTTCTGATGGAGCATATAGCGTTCCCCTGGAATCTGTTCCCGCCGAGGCATATGCGCCTCTTCCGTGCGGTCCAGATGCAGGGTCACGCCGTGGGGCGATACCGACTGGATCGTGCCGATGATAATCTCGTTTTCCTGGCGGCTAAAGCGGTTGTACTGGCTCTCGCGTTCTGCTTCACGCAGCCGCTGGGTGATGACCTGTTTGGCAGTCTGCGCCGCGATGCGCCCGAAGTCGCGCGGGGTCACGTCAACCATCAACAGATCGTCCAGGGCGGCGCTGGGGTTGATATGCCGCGCCTCTTTCATAGCGATCTGCGTGATCGGATCCTCCACCTCTTCGACGGCGGCCTTTTCGAGAAAAATGCGCGCTAAACCGGTCTCCAGGCTGATATCAGCTGTGACGTTTTGTGTCGCCCCGACCTTCCAGTCGCGGCGGTAAGCGGTGACTAGCGCCGCGCGAACGGCATCCAGTACGACCTCCCTTGGCAAACTATACTCAGCGCATATTTGATTAAACGCCAGGGAGAACTCACTTTTCATGACCCATCTGCCTCCCGCATCCCCATCAGGTACGATTTACAAAGAAAAGTGGGGGGGCTCCCCACTTTTCTGGTGCGCAATCGCGCATCTATTCCCTTGTGCTTTGGATTATAACACACTTCCGGGGTTTGCGCAAGGGTTAGAAAGGCAGATGTATCGTTCGCTAATGTTTGTGCTGTTTGTCCTTCTTGTCGTCATCCTTGACGAACACGTTCAAAACCACGCTCACGATGCTGACGATGAGCGCGCCCCAGAACGCGGACCAGAAGCCGTCGATGTAGAAACCCACGCCGAAATAGTTCGCCGCCCACGCAGCCAGCCACAAGGTTAGAGCATTGACCACGAGCGTAAACAGCCCAAGCGTGAGCAAAATCAAAGGACAGGTGAGCAGCTTGAGCAGCGGTCGCAAGAAGGCGTTGACCAGCCCCAGAATCACCGCCATCACGGCGTAGACGCCCCAGCCGCCGCCATCAGCGACGTGGATACCGGTCACCAACCACGCCGCCACGAACAAAGAAAATGCGCTAATCGCCCAACGAATGATGAGTTTCATGATGTCCTCCTCGAGAAATAGTTCTACTTCGACGCTTAAGGCGGATCACAATCCGCCGTCCCCGCAGCGCCGGATTATGATCCGGCGCCAGCATTTTCATGATCGGGGCTGTGCCACAGGTTCGGTTACACTCTATACTTCTGACCTAACGCCTGTTGATTCATAAACTTCCGGTAGCGCGCAGCAGGCGTCGAGAACGATAATCTCGTACCCCGCGTCTCTGGCATAGCGGAGCGTCTTCTGCGATGGCAGCTCCATCCGCGCGACGCCCGCCTGCAATGCCGCCAGTTCGATGGCCTCGCGGAGGGCACGGGCGCGCGGGCGCATGCAGCCAAGCGATATCTCCGCAGCCGGGAACAACACTTTGACCTCGGCGATGACGTTCGCCGCGGCCTCCGGTCCGGGCGCGGGCGCGTCCGCCAGCGGCGTGCCGCGCGTGGGCGAGAAGACGATGATGACGATGGTGTGCGGGGTGTCGCCTGCCGCCGCGATGGGGCGCAGTAACTCGGCTTCGTCGCCCTGGTAGACGGTGACGTGCGGAACGACGTCGATTCCGGCGGCGCGCAGGGTGTGATACGCGGCGATGTAGTCGGCGGTGGTCGCGTCCAGGCCGAGCACGCGCCGGAGCACGTCGTCGCTCGGAATGTCGAGGGAGGCGAAATCCACCGCGCCCGCCAACTGCTGCGCCGTGGCGGCGTCGATCAGGCCGGGGTGCAAGTTGAAGATCAGCCTCGTTTCCTGTTTAGCCTGCCGGATGGCATCCGTCATCGAGGCGAGGTTGAGGAGCGCGCCGTCGGCGTCGGAGCCGCCGCTCAACAGTGCGCCGATCGCGCCGTTCTGCCGCAAGGCGCGGCAACGGTTCACGAGCGCCTCCGGCGTCGTCGCGGACAGCATCCCACCGAGGTAGGTCGCGTCGCAGTGGGCGCAGTGCAGCGCGCACGCCGCGCCGGAGAGCGAGATCGGCGGGAATTTGGGGAGCGGGTAGTAGGTCTTGAGTTGCACGCTATGCCGCCTTCAGCAGCGCCGTGACGAAATCACTCACGTCCGCGCCCACGACCTGCACATCTCCGGCAAAGAATGTCTGCACGCGCTCGCGCAGGACAATCTCATCCAGCGGCGCGCCGGTCAAACGCTGTTCGAGGTCCTCGATGGCCTCTTCGGGGTGCATGAAGAAGTCGCCGGTGATGCAAAGCGTTTGGATGACCGGCGGGTTCTCCGCGCTCACCGTCATCCGCACGCGCAGCAGTTTGCCGCCGACGGCTTTGTAATCGCCGTATCTCGTGTCAGCGCCTGAAGTTCCAGGTTGGGTTGGCATAGCGTTCCTCCTTCACGCGCTCTAGCAGCGCCAGTTCTTCGTCGCTCACCGTCCCTGGTGAGAGCCGGATGTCCAACACCTCGGCAAAGCCCGCGCACATCGCCTCGATGACGGCATCGTTATCAACCGTCCCCATGACGCGGCGGATGGACGTCACTCGCTCCTCGACGCCCGCGATGAGCTTGTCGCGAATTTTCTCGCTGGGCACTTTGAGCAGCGAGAACATCAAGGGCGGGTTCACGTCGCAGAGCAGCGTGCCATGTTGCAGGATGCCGCCGAAGCGCCGCGTCTGCGCGTTGCCCGAAATCTTCTTCCCGTCGACGAGGATGTCGTTGATCGGCTTGAATTCCGCCTCCAGGCCGAGCCGCCGGAAGCCCGCGACCAGCCCGCCACACAGCAGCGTGTAGGAATCCAGCACTTTCTTCGGAATGCCCGGATAGTCGTCCTTGACCGCCAGCGAGTAGGTGATCTCGCTGCCGTGTTCGTGAAAGACCGCGCCGCCGCCGGTGAGCCGGCGGATCACGTCCACGCCCTGCTCACGACACACATCCAGGTCCACTTCCTGCTCGATGCCCTGGAAGTAGCCGATGGACACCGCCGACGGCTTCCAGCCGTAAAAACGCAGCGTGCTCGGCGATGCGCCCGCCACCACGCAGCGCAAAATCGCCTCATCCAGCGCCATATTGTCGAACGCGCTCATGTCGCCGGTCAGCAACAACCGCCATTCTTGTGCAGCCATAACCCCTCCTTCTATCTCAACGGATTGAACGGATTTCGACGGATTTCTTTCCGTTTAATCCGTTCAATCCGTTGAGGAAATTCTGAGATAACGCCACAACGCTTCGCGGGCGGCGGATTTTTCGGCTGGGATGAGGGGGACGGGATGGTTGTAGCGCGCGCCGCCGGGCCGCTCGTTGTACATCGGGCGGTTGCAGTGGGGACAGCCGCTCGTGCGGAAGGGCGTCCCGGCTTCGATTGCACACTCCGACACCGCCGGATCGACGTTGATGTCCACGAGCTTGCCGTCTGCGAAAGTCATGTCATCCACCCGCGCCTGGTTGTAGGCGATCAGGTAACGGGCAAGTTGCAGGGCGCGGTAGCGTTCCAATGGTGGCGGGGATAAATCCAATTGCGTCCCCCGCACCGGCGTGAAGGCGAACAGTGCGATGCCGCACCCCTTGTCATGGAACGTCTGGAACGCCTGCACCAGCTCTTTGTCGGTCTCGCCCAACCCGGCGATGAGATGCACCGAACCGGCGCCGAAAACCTCAATCGTATCATCCACGAATTGCATGTAGCGATTCCAGCTAAAGCCCGGCTTCATCTCGTTGAACAGTGCCTCGGTCGCACAATCCAGGCCCACGCCCACGCGCTCCACCCCGGCCTCCTTCAGCGCGATCAGCCAGTCTTTGTCCACCGGGTTCATACAAATCGAGAGCGGCGCGTCGGAAGCGGCCTTGAGTTGCCGCGCAGTCGCCAGGAGATCATCCAGCAAGTCGGGATACAGCAACGTCTGAATACACACCCGCCGGATGCCGTTGTCCGCCTGAAGGCTGTCGAGCACGGCCGGCAGCTCGAATTCAGGCCAGATGACGCGCGACAACAATTGGCGATCCGCGTCGCTGCGGCGAGCCTGCGTGCAGAAACGACACGCCCCCAGGCACGTCTCGCCGAGCAGCGTGTAGACCGTCGTGGGCGCAGCCTCCATCTTCGCCGTGCGCAGTCCCAGGCTCACCGCGGAGCCGATGCTGAGTCGAATGTGCATAGTCAATGGCCGCCTTTCATCGTATAATAACACTGCCTATATTAGCTGAATGTAGGTGAGATGCAACTGGCGAGAATTGAAAAGGGTGTGATTGGAGGAATCGTATGCCTAAACCGATCGTCATTATTGGAAGCTCGAATGTAGATTTTATCATGAAAGTGGATCACCTGCCCGCGCGGGATGAGACCGTGACCGACGCGGTTTTCATGCAAACCTTCGGCGGCAAGGGCGCGAATCAGGCCGTGGCTGCCGGGCGCGCGGGGGGCGACGTGATTTTCGTGAATTGCGTCGGCGACGACCCCTACGCTGAGCGGATGCTCGCTGGATTCCGCGAGAGCGGCATCGACACGGACTACATCATCCGCGAGACGGGCATTTCCAGCGGCGCGGCCCTGGTGATGATCGGCGAGGGCGGGCACAACTACCTCTCGGTAGCGCCCGGCGCAAACGGCCTGCTCACACCGGAGCGCGTGGACGCCGCGCGCGACCTCATCGCGGACGCTGCCTACGTGCTGATGCAGTTCGAAATTCCACCCGCGTCGATTGCTCGCGCGCTGGACATCGCCGCCGAGGTGGGCACGCCCGTCGTCTGGAACTACGCTCCGGCCAATCCATTCGACATCACGCAGCTCGACAAGGTCGATATCGTGGTCGCCAACGAGCCGGAGGCCACAACCCTGACCGGCATTCAGGTCACCGACATCACCTCTGCGCGGACGGCAGCGCAGAGACTGCGCGAACTCGGCGCGCAGACAGCGATCATCACCCTGGGTGAAGCGGGATCGGTCGTGGCGACGGACGAAGACGCGGCGCACATCCCTGCCTTCCCCGTCGAGCCGCTCGACACCACCGCCGCCGGCGACACTTACTGCGGCTGCCTCGTCGTCGCCCTGGCGGAAGGGCAAAGCCTGGCGGAGGCCGTGCGCTTTGCCAGCGCAGGCGGCGCGTTGTGCGTCCAGCGCATGGGCGCGCAGCCTTCGATTCCCTGGCGGGACGAAATAGAGGCGTTTTTGCTCGCGCATTTGTGATATCAATGAAGCTATCCTTTTGGGAACGGAGGATTTTCTGCCAACGGCGACCGCACAGACGGGCCCCATTAGCGCAACTGGACTACCAGGATGAATTGGAGCAGGCGCGCCGGATATTTCCTACAGTGGAAGTGGGTTACGACGGTATGGAGATCGATTTCCAGGGCTAGTCCCGAATTCCCAACCGCTCCGGATGTGAGTGAACGACCATCTGCTGCCCGCGCAAGTACCCCACCGTGGTGATCCCCCACGCCTCGGCCAACTCGACCGCCGTTGAGGTGACCGCGCGCAAGGTCGCCACAATCGGAACGCGCATCCGCGCCGCCTTGCTGATCATCTCAGAGGAGAGCCGGCCAGTCGTTAGCAGGATGTGGCCTTCTGTAGAACGTACCCCTAGCAGGCACGCGCCCAGGAGTTTGTCGAGTGTGTTATGTCGGCCCACATCGGTCATCGTCGCCACAACTTCGCCGCTGGGTGAGAAGAGCACACTGGTATGGACGCCGTGGCTGTGCGGGTTGTTCGCGGTGGCATCCTGCAACAGGCGCGCCATATCGAGCAACTGGGCCGGCGGCAGCGGCGGCAGCTCGATGGGCAATGGTTCCGCCGGAGCGTACAAATCACCCAAGACCACACCACGCCCACAGCCGGATGTGTGCAAGACGTTGGGATTCGCCAGACGCGCTTCGACAAGCGGAGTTCGGTCGGCGGCAAGCCACACATCCGCGCAACTGCCTCCTCCAGAAAAGTACAACGTCGCCATATCCGCAGGCGTCTCGATGATGCCCGAATAGGAGAGGAAACCCACCACCAGCGCCTCACGCGCGCCCGGCGAAGCCATCAACCGCGTCAGCAACTGGCCATTGACGTAGATGCAAAATTCTTCTTCGGCAGGTAATGTATAATTTTCGATGTCGACATCGCCGCGCCGCCAGACATACACTGGATATTCAGGATGGATATTCATAGCAAAACCATTATACTTATGCCCGCAGACAAAACAACTCTGAACTTGTCCAAATGCGATAATCGGGTAATATTATAGACGATTTTTTTAGATATGAGGATCGACCATGCATGAATTACCCGTCACCGAAGACATCCTGCGCATCGTCGCCGACCACGCGCAAAAGGCCGGCGCGACGCGCGTCACGCACATCAACCTGGTCATCGGTGAACTGACGAGCTTCATCGACGATTCGATCCAGTTCTACTTCGAGATGCTCTCCCCCGGCACACCGGCCGAGGGCGCAACGTTGCGCTTTCAGCGAATCAAAACCCGCTTTCGCTGCCGTCAGTGCACGCGCGAGTTCGAGCCAGAGGGCCGCAACTGGACATGCCCGGCGTGCGGCGCGCTCGGCGGCGACGTGATCGCCGGCAAAGAATTCTATGTCGAAAGCATCGAGGTAACGTAATCGGTAATCCGTAACTGGTAATCAGTAATTCGGATCAGCACTGATTACAAATCCCCAATTACCATTTCGAAAAGGAGGCAATGATGTCAGAACAAGGTACACCAGGCCGCATACCCGTTGTGGAAAAGCTATTGACGGCCAATGAGCAGGTGGCGGCGGATAACCGCGACTACTTTGCGGCGCGACACGTCACGGTCATCAACATTATGGCGTCGCCGGGCGCGGGGAAAACCACGCTGTTGCTGGCGACCATCGAGGCGTTGCCGGAGCGCCGCATCGGCGTGATCGAGGGTGACGTGGCCTCGCAGGTCGACGCCGAGAAGATTGCCGAGACGGGAACGCCCGTCGTGCAGATCAACACTGGCGGCGCGTGCCACCTCGACGCGCCGATGATCCGCCGCGCGCTGCCCGCTCTCCCCCTCGACGATCTCGAAGTGGTGTTCGTCGAGAACGTCGGCAACCTCATCTGCCCGGTCTCGTTCGATCTAGGACAGAGCTACAACGTGGGATTGATAAGCATTCCGGAAGGCGACGATAAGCCCTACAAGTACCCGGGGATTTTCGAGGCGGTAGACCTGGTCGTCGTCACAAAATGGGATTTACACCCTTATCTGGACTTCGATCTTGATCGGTTCACCGAATTAGTGCACGGCCTCAATCCTGACGCGCCGGTGCTCTGCCTTTCCGCCAAAACCGGCGAAGGGCTGCGCGACTGGCTGCACTGGCTGGAAGCGCGCCTGGGATAAGGATTGTCTCAACGGATTCAACGGAATGTAACGGATTATTTTCCGTTGAATCCGTTTGATCCGTTGAGGCTTTCTGTAAGGCGCAGGAAATGGTTGCTTATCACATCGCCGTGACGGGGGTGGTGCAAGGCGTGGGATTTCGGCCCTTCGTCTACACCCTGGCGACGCGCCTGGCGCTCAACGGCTGGGTCTACAACCACTCCGGCGGTGTGGACATCACCATCGAAGGGCCGGAGGACGCCGCAGCGCGCTTCATCGCTGCCCTACGCGACGAAGCCCCGCCGCTGGCGCACATCACGGGCGTCACCACACACGCTGTCGCCCCCAACGGCTGTGAACGCTTCGAGATTCGCCATTCGGAACAGCAGGAAGGCCAGTACCAGCTCATCTCGCCCGACGTCGCCACCTGCCCTGACTGCCGGCGTGAGCTATTCGATCCACGCGACCGCCGCTACCGCTACCCCTTCATCAACTGCACCAACTGCGGCCCGCGCTTCACCATCATTGATGCCATCCCCTACGACCGGCCCAACACCACGATGCGCGTCTTCTCCCTGTGCGAAACTTGCCGCGCCGAGTACGAGGACCCGGCCAACCGCCGCTTCCACGCGCAGCCCAACGCCTGTCCTGTGTGCGGACCGCACGTCTGGCTGGAAGTGAATGAGCGAATGAGCGAATTGGCGAATGGCGAATGGCGAATTACGAATTACGAACCACACATCCAAAATCCAAAATCCAAAATCCAAAATCCTACCGCCGAAGAGGCTTTATCGAAAGCACGAGAGCTACTACTGGACGGCAAGATTGTGGCGATCAAAGGGTTGGGCGGGTTTCATCTGGCGTGCGATGCGACCAATGCGAATGCAGTGCGGACGCTGCGGGAGCGCAAGCGCCGGCCTCACAAACCGTTTGCGATCATGGTCGCCACGCTGGATGACGCGCGCGCGATTTGTGACGTACCGCCAGAGGCCGCAGCGCTGCTCGCCTCACCACAGGCGCCGATTGTGCTACTCGACCGGCGCTCGTCCCTGGTTGTAGATGACGTTGCGCCCAATCACCACACCCTCGGCGTGATGCTGCCGTCCACACCGCTGCACCACATCCTGCTGCGCGACGTGGGCCGCCCCCTCGTCATGACCAGCGGCAACCTCAGCGAAGAACCCATCGCCATAGACAACGCCGAGGCCCTGGAACGCCTCGCCCCCCTCGCCGACGCCTTTCTCCTCCACAACCGCGATATCCACGCGCGGTACGACGATTCGGTGGCGCAAATGGCAAACCAAGAATCACGAATCACGAATCATGAAACCAGTATCCAGCAACCAGCTTCCAGCATCCAGTTCCTCCGCCGCGCGCGGGGCTATGCGCCATTTCCGATCCAACTTCCGTTCGAACTACCGCAGACGTTTGCTGCGGGGCCGTTGCTCAAGAATACGTTCACGCTCACCCGCGACGCCAACGCCTTCGTCAGCCAGCACATCGGCGATATGGAGAACCTGGAAACGTTGGACCACTACGAAGCCGCGTTGGCGACGTACCAACGCTTGTTCCGCATCGAGCCAGAAGCCGTGGTCTGCGATCTGCACCCGGACTATATGACCACGCGCTTCGCCCAAGAGTACGCCCGCAAACGCGGCCTACCTGCCCCGCGCCGGGTGCAGCACCACCGCGCGCACATCGCCGCGTGTCTGGCGGACAACGGCTATCCACGCGACGGCGCGCCGGTGATCGGCGTCGCGCTCGACGGCGCCGGCTACGGCGACGACGGGGCGATCTGGGGCGGCGAGTGGTTTACCGGCAACTACGACAGCCTCGAACGCGCCGCGCATCTCGAATACCTGCCGCTCCCCGGCGGCGACACAGCCATCCGCAACCCGTGGCGCATCGCAGTGGCCTATCTCCACACGCTGCTCGGACCGGAGGCGTTTCCAGCGGGCATCTTCTGTCCGTCCGACGCGCTGCTGGTGCGCCAGCAGGTGACGCACAACATCAACACGCCGCTGACATCGTCGATGGGGCGGCTCTTCGACGCGGTCAGCGCACTGTTGGATGTGCGGCAGATTGCGACTTATGAGGCTCAGGCCGCCATCGAATTAGAGCAGATTGCCGCGCCTGGACAAGCTAACAGCCTGTCCTACAGCTTCGATATCGAAGCGACCGGCGACATGCAGATTGTGCGTGTGGCGGCGCTCTTCGAGGGGTTGCTCCGTGACATCGAGCGGGGGATCCCGACGCCGGAGATCGCACTGCGCTTCCACGTCACGGTCGCGCAGATAATCGTCGCGGTCTGCGAACGTCTGCGCGTCGTCACCGGCATCACCACCGTCACGTTGAGCGGCGGCGTCTTCCAGAACCGGCTTCTGCTCGAATTAACCATCCCGCTACTACAGAAACACAGATTCGACGTCCTGCAACATCAGCAAGTGCCCTGCAACGATGGCGGGGTATCGCTAGGGCAGGCGGTGTACCAGTCCAGAATCAGCGAATGAGCGAATGAGCGAATGAGCGAATGAAAGAATGAGCGAATGAAAGAATGAGCGAATGAAAGAATGAGCGAATTACGAATCACGGATTTCCAATCACCGATTACCGATTACCGATTACCAATCACGAGGTAACACATGTGTCTGGCTATTCCTACACAAATAACCGAGATTGACGACCAGCAAATGGCGACGGTGACGCTTGGCGGCGTCGAACGGCGTATCAGCCTGGTGATGACTCCGGAGGCGCAGGTGGGCGATTACGTCCTGGTGCACACCGGCTACGCCATCGCTGTGCTCGACCCCGAAGAAGCGTGGGCTTCGCTGGACGTATTCGCGGAACTGGCGGAGATTCAGGCCGAATTGGGCGGCCCGGAGATCGATGAAATATATCGATGAATTCCGCGATCCGGCATTGGCGCGCAGGCTGATCGCGCAGATTCACGCGACCGCCGAACGCCGCGCCTCAGCGAGACCTGTCCGGCTGATGGAATTCTGCGGCGGGCACACGCACGCGATCTCGCGGTTTGGGCTGCGCGAATTGCTCGCGCCCGCCATCGAGCTGCGCTCCGGGCCGGGGTGTCCGGTCTGCGTGACCGCCAGCGCCGATCTGGACCGCGCCATCGCCCTGGCGGACGCGCCCGGCGTGACTCTCGCCACGTTCGGGGATATGGTGCGCGTGCCGGGAAGCCGTCGGCAGACGTTGCAGGCTGCGGCGGCGCGCGGCGCGGACGTGCGTATCGTATATTCCCCGCTGGATGCGCTGGACATCGCAAGACAACATCCGCAGCAGGAGATCGTCTTGCTCGGCGTTGGCTTCGAGACGACCGCGCCGGGCATCGCAGCGGCGCTGCTTCAGGCGGAAGCGGAAGGGCTGCCGAACTTCAGCGTGCTCAGCCTGCACAAGCTGACGCCCCCGGCGATGCGGGCCATTCTGGACGCGGGCGAGACAACGCTCGACGGCATCATCGGGCCTGGACATGTCAGCGCCATCACCGGCAGTACGGCGTGGGACTTCTTGCCGCGCGAATACACCATCCCCTGCGCCATCGCCGGGTTCGAACCGCTCGACATCCTGAGCGCGATCGACGCACTGGTGCAGGCAGTGGTTGCGGGCGAACCGACAGTCATCAATACGTACGCGCGGGGGGTGCGCCCGGCGGGCAACCCTGTCGCGCAGCAATTGCTCGCGCACGTCTTCGAGAGAGGACCTGCGGACTGGCGCGGTTTTGGCGAGATACCCGACAGCGGCCTGTCGCTACGAGAGGACTTCGCCCATCGCAACGCGGCCCTGCGCTTTCCCATCGACGTGAGGCCCGCGCCGGAACCGCCAGGTTGCCGCTGCGGTGACGTGCTGCGCGGCGTCATCGCGCCGACCGACTGCGCGCTTTTCCGGCGGGTCTGCTCACCGCGCAATCCCGTTGGCCCGTGTATGGTCAGCGCGGAAGGGGCGTGCGCGGCGTATTTTCAGTACGAACAGTGAGAAAAAATCGTCAACGGATTGAACGAATTTCAACGGATTTCTGAGAGGATTTGATGGAAGATCGGATTCTATTGGCTCACGGAAGCGGCGGCGCGCTCAGCCACGAGTTGGTGCGCGAAGTGTTCGCACGGCAGTTCAGCAATCCCTGGCTGGATGACCTGGGCGACGCGGCGGTGGTTGGCGAGCTGCCGCCGGGCCGGCTGGCGTTGACGACGGACTCTTACGTGGTGCAGCCGTTGTTCTTTCCCGGCGGCGACATCGGCAAACTGGCGGTTTGCGGGACGGTGAACGATCTGGCGGTCGCGGGCGCGCGTCCCCTGTACCTGACGGCGGGCTTCATCCTCGAAGAGGGTTTGCCGTTGGAGACGCTAGAGCGCGTGGTCGCGTCGATGGCGCGGACGGCGCGCGAGGCCGGCGTCGTCATTGTCGCGGGCGACACGAAAGTCGTCGAACACGGCGCGGCGGATGGATTGTTCATCAACACGGCAGGCGTGGGTGTTGTGCCGCCGGGCATCGACCTCGGCCCGGCGCGGCTGCGGCCCGGCGATGCGCTGCTCATCAACGGACCGGTGGGCGACCACGGGTTGGCGGTGATGTTGCAACGCGAGGGACTAGGATTCCAATCCACGTTGCAGAGCGATGTCGCGCCGCTACACGGCCTGATCGCTGCGTTGCTGGATGCCGTTCCAGGGCAGGTGCGCTGCATGCGCGACGCCACGCGCGGCGGGCTGGCGACGGTATTGAACGAGTGGGTGCTCCCCCCCTCAATCCCTCCTGAAGGGGGGAAAGTCGCGCATATTTTCCGCAGTGAGGAAGCCCCCTCTCCTATCTCCCCCCCCTCGGGGGGGACTAAGGGGGGGGAGATTGGTATCGAAATTAAAGAATCCACCATCCCCGTGCGGGAGGCCGTGCGCGCAGCGTGCGAACTCCTGGGGCTAGACCCACTCTACGCAGCGAATGAGGGAAAAGTCGTCATCGCCGTGGCAGCGGAGGCGGCGGAGGCGGTGTTATCTGTGCTGCACGCGCATCCGTTGGGACAAGAGGCGGCGCTGATTGGGCGTGTGACCGCGGAACACGCCGGGCGCGTCGTCCTGCGAACGCCCTACGGGGCCAGACGCATTCTGCCGATGTTGACCGGCGCACAGTTGCCGCGAATTTGCTAAAACCTGTTGCAATGCAGGGTTTGTGTGATAGAATAGGCATCGCGTATGGGCAACGCCGATGTTGCTATGTGAATTAATGACGTTGAGAGGAATAAGTTATGTTGGAAACATTTTTTACGCCACAATCGGTGGCTGTTGTGGGCGCCTCCCGTGATGTTGAAAAACTTGGCTATGCGGTATTGAACAATATCATAATCAGCGGTTTTGCAGGTAAGATCTACCCCATTAACCCCAAAGCTGATGAAATTCTCGATCTAAAAGCCTATCCTTCCGTTCTTGATGTTCCCGATCCCATTGATCTCGCCGTAATCGTCATCCCGGCGCGCTTCGTTTTGGCGGCGTTGGAAGAGTGCGGGCAGAAGAAAATCCCCTCGGTGGTCGTCATCAGCGCCGGTTTCCGTGAGGCCGGGCGCGAGGGCCTGGAACAGGAAATGGAACTGATCAAGATCGCCCAAAAGCACAATATCCGCCTGATCGGGCCGAATTGTTTAGGGATCATCAACACCAACGTCAACCTCAACGCGACCTTCGCCGCCGGGATGCCGCCGGGCGGGCCGATTGCGTTTATGTCGCAATCCGGCGCTTTAGGGACAGCAGTTCTCGATATGGCAATGGCGGGGCGCATCGGATTTTCGAAATTCGTCAGTCTGGGGAACAAAGCCGACGTCAGTGAGATTGATCTAATGGCGGCGTGGGGTGAGGACGAGAATTCACGTGTCATCTTGATGTACGTCGAAGGCGTGCCCGCTGGACAACTCTTCATCGAGACGGCGAAGAAAATCACCCGGAAGAAGCCGGTGGTGGCGATCAAATCCGGCGTCACGGCGTCCGGCTCGCGGGCGGTTTCGTCGCATACCGGCAGCCTGGCCGGTTCGGAAGCGGCGTACAAAGCGGCCTTCAACCAGGCGGGTATCATTCGCGCCGCGTCGATGGAGGCACTCTTCGACTATGCGCGCGCGTTCGCCTATCAGCCGCCGCTCAAAGGCGACCGCATCGCCATTGTGACCAACGCCGGCGGCCCCGGCATTCTGGCCACCGACGCCCTCGAACGCGACGGGCTGCAAATCCCGCGTCTGAGCCGGGAAACGACCGAAAAGCTGATGGCAAAACTGCCCGGCGCGGCCAGCGCGGCCAATCCTGTAGATGTGTTGGGCGATGCGCTGGCCGATCGTTTTGAATTTGCCTTGCAGGAAGTGCTAAACGATCCGAAGGTCGATGGCGTTATCGTCATCGTCACCCCGCAGGCGATGACCGAAATCGAAGCCACCGCCCATGCCGTCGGGCGGCTGTCCAAGAAAGCCGACAAGCCGATTCTGGGTTGTTTTATGGGCGAGTCGCGCATCAACGCGGGCATCGACGCGCTGTGGGAATACGGCGTGCCGAACTATCCCTACCCGGAACGGGCCGCCGATGCACTTGCTGCCATGAGCGCCTATCGGAAAGAGCAGGAGCGACGGATCTTCGGCGTGGTGCCGATTGATGTGGATAAGGAGCCGGTGCGCGAGTTATTCGACCGCGTCCTCGACGAAGGACGGGTCTCGATTGGCGACGCCGAAGCGTGGGAAGTCCTCAAAGCCTACGGGTTCAACGTGCCGCGCTCGCGTCTGGCCGCCACTCCTGAAGAGGCCGTCGATATTGCCGAGGAATTCGGCTATCCTGTGGTGATGAAGATCGCTTCGCCGGATATTTTGCACAAAACCGACGTCGGCGGCGTCAAGGTGAACCTGCGCTCGCCGGGCGACGTGCGCGACGCCTTCGACTTGATGATCTACCGCGCCGGGCGCTATGTGCCGGGCGCGCGGGTGTGGGGCTGCCAGGTGCAGGAGATGGTGCATGGCGGGCGCGAGGTGTTGTTGGGCATGAGCCGCGATCCGCAATTTGGGCCGCTGGTGGCGTTCGGTCTAGGCGGCATCTACGTCGAGGCGCTGAAGGACGTTTCCTTCCGCGTCGCGCCCTTCAGTCCGCGCGAGGCGGACGAGATGATCCGCGAGATTCGCGCCTACCGGTTGTTGGAAGGCGTGCGCGGTGAACCGCCGTCCGATCACATGGCGATGGTGGACGCGCTGCTACGGATCAGCCAGTTGGTGACAGACTTCCCCGAAATTGTGGAGTTGGACATCAACCCGCTGATGGTGTTCGAGGAAGGGCGCGGCGCGATGGCAATCGATATGCGCCTGGTCCTGGCAGCCAAAAAGAGCTAAATCCTGATAAGGGCTTTCATCGATGACCCGTATGGGGTTCCATTGGTATATAAAGGTCATCCATATTATCTTAATTTAAGGAGGATTTTGTATGTCTGAACAGGTAGAAAAGAAGAGTTTCGCACCACCCGCTGCACTGAGCGCCAACGCGCACATCAAGTCGATGGCCGAATATCAGGCGCTGTACGACGAGTCCATTAACGATCCGGATGGTTTTTGGCTCAAGATGGCGGATGAATTTGTCGATTGGGTCAAGTTCCCCACCAAGGGCCGCGAGTATACCTGGGACACCAGCGAGCGCGTCATCGAGCACAAGTTCTTTGCCGATGGCGAACTCAACCTCTCCTACAACTGTCTCGACCGGCACCTCAAGACCTGGCGCAAGAACAAGGCCGCCATCATCTGGCAGGGTGAACCAGAAGACGATGTGAAAATCTACACATACCAGGAATTGCACCGCGAGGTCAGCAAGTTCGCCAACGTGCTCAAGAGCAAGGGCGTCAAGAAGGGCGACCGCGTGTCGATCTACCTGCCGATGATCCCCGAACTGGCGATTGCGATGTTGGCGTGTACCCGCATTGGCGCGATTCACTCTATCGTGTTCGGCGGCTTCAGCGCCCACTCGCTGGTGGACCGCATCAACGACTCGGGGTGCACGATGCTGATTACCAGCGACGTCTCGCTCCGTTCCGGCAAGGTCATCCCGCTCAAGATAACCGCTGACGAGGCCCTGAAAAACTGCCCGACCGTTAAAGATATGATCGTGGTGCAGCGTGGTGACGGCAAAGTGGATATGGTCGAAGGCCGGGATACCTGGTGGCACGACGAAATGGCGCAGGCTGCGCTGGTTTGTGAGCCGGAAGTGATGGCCGCCGAAGATCCACTGTTCATCCTCTACACCTCCGGGTCCACCGGCAAGCCGAAGGGTGTGTTGCACACCACGGGCGGGTATCTCACTTTCGTGGCCGCCACACACAAGTACATCTTCGACAGCCAGGACGAGGACACCTATTGGTGTACCGCCGACATCGGTTGGGTGACAGGGCACAGCTACATTGTCTATGGACCGCTTGCTAACGGCGCAACGTCCATCATATTCGAGGGCGTGCCCACCTACCCTGACGCCAGTCGCTTCTGGCAGATCGTGGAAAAATTCCAGGTGAACGTTTTCTACACCGCCCCCACGGCGATTCGCTCGCTGATGCGCCTGGGCGAGGAATGGGTCAACAAGTGCGATCTCTCCAGCCTGCGTCTGTTAGGCAGTGTGGGTGAACCGATCAACCCTGAAGCCTGGCTATGGTATCACGAACACGTCGGTAAGGGGCGCTGTCCCATCGTGGACACCTGGTGGCAGACCGAGAACGGCGGCATTCTGATCACACCGCTGCCCGGCGCGCACACGCTCAAGCCTGGCAGCGCCAGCAGACCGTTCTTCGGCGTCGAACCGATCATCATACGCGACGACGGCTCGGAGTGTGGGGTCAACGAAAGCGGCAAGCTGTGCATCAAGAAACCCTGGCCGGCGATAGCGCGGACGATGTGGGGTGATCACGACCGCTTCATCGACACCTACTTCACGATGTATGAAGACACTTACTTCACCGGCGACGGTTGTCACAAGGACGCGGATGGCGACTACTGGCTGGAAGGCCGCATCGACGACGTGTTGAACGTCTCTGGCCACCGCATCGGCACCGCTGAGGTAGAAAGCGCGTTGGTGAGCCACCCGACCGTTGCCGAAGCCGCCGTCGTAGGCCGCCCGCACGACATCAAAGGCCAGGCGATCTACGCCTATGTCACGCTCCGCGAGGGGATTGAACCGAGCGACGCCCTCCTCAAGGAATTGATGAACCACGTGCGCAAGGAGATCGGCCCTACCTCCCGGCCTGACGTGATTCATTTCACCGATGCGCTGCCCAAGACGCGCAGCGGCAAGATCATGCGCCGCATCCTGCGCAAGATTGCCGAGGGTGATACGAGCAATCTGGGCGATATTTCCACGCTGGCCGATCCCACTGTGGTAGAACGGTTGGTGATTGGGCGCATCGCATAAAATCCGCACTACAGCACCTTCCTGGAAGCGAACGAGCTTCCAGGAAGGTTGATTTCATTTCGCATCAAGGAAGGCATTATGATGTCACAACCCAAAGTCCTCGACCGGCGGCTGGTGGTCGTCGGCGCTTTGTTGATCCAACTGTGTTTAGGCGCGATTTATGCCTGGAGTGTGTTTACGCCGTATCTCACCGATCAGGCGGGAGATTTCAAATTCACCAGCACGCAAACCCAAACTATTTTCTCCGTATCGCTGGCAACGTTTGCCGTGGTGATGGTGTTGGCGGGACGCTGGCAAGCGCACTCTGGACCGCGCATCGTCGCGCTGACGGGCGGCGCGGTGCTGGGGGCAGGGTATATCCTCGCCGGGTTGTTCGGCCAGAGTTTCTGGGCGCAGGTCATCTTCATCGGGCTGATCGGCGGCGCTGGCATTGGCCTGGCCTACGTGTGTCCGATTGCCGTCGGTGTGAAGTGGTATCCTGACAAGAAGGGCCTCATCACAGGCCTGGGCGTGGCGGGGTTCGGCTTTGGTGCGCTGATTTGGATCTACCTGGCCGGCAACTGGGGGCACCTGTTGGATACGCTAGGGGTGCTTAAAGTTTTCTTGATTTACGGCATCGTCTTTGCCGTGGCGGTCATCACGGGTTCGACCTGGATGGTGAACCCGCCCGAAGGCTATGCGCCGCAAGGTTGGAAAGCGCCGCAACCCGCCGGCAAGGGGAAGGGCAAAGCGGCCGTCAAGGTGGATTACCTGCCCAAAGAAATGCTGCGAACGCTCCCCTTCTGGGCTATCTGGGGAATGTTCATTTTTTCTGGCATGGCTGGCCTGATGACAATTGGTAATATCAAATTGTTTGGTATCGATGTACTCGGGACACGCGCCGGGATGACACGCGAAACAGCCAGCGCAGTTGCCGGAACAGCTTTTGCAGTGTTCTATTCTCTCGCCAATGGTATCGGACGAATTGCGTGGGGCACAATTGCTGACAAGATTGGATACAAGCTATCCTTGGTCATCATGTGCGCAGCTCAAGGTGTGGTTATGTTATTGTTTTACTGGATGGGGGGCGTTGAAATTCTGCTGTTCTTGGCTTGCGCCTTGATCGGCTTCAATT